>Ga0213920_1000871_pt1 | contig 19033 bp, 23 predicted proteins | sample McNCre1117MG_FD_161054 | JGI IMG/M metagenome (GOLD analysis project Ga0213920, IMG submission 161054) | Freshwater microbial communities from McNutts Creek, Athens, Georgia, United States - 11-17 MG | ecosystem: Environmental > Aquatic > Freshwater > Creek | place: USA: Georgia | collected...
CGTGCTCGAGCGCCTTTGAAACCTGCTCGGTTGCCAGCTCTGGGCTAGACCAGAACATGGTGCGGTAGTCCAGATCAAGGATGGTGTGCTGACGCTTCTTGCGAGCCTCCCATGCCACAAAGTGGCTCGTGCGACTTGGCTCCTGGCTGAGGCCGGTGACGGTGGCCCAGAAGATCTTGGCGTTGTAGATTGCGTCGAGGTCCAGTTCCTTTGGGTTGATGACCAGGTCTGGAGCCTTTGGCTCGCGGTAGAAGTAGAGAGGGAAGTCGTCTGGCGGGAAGATCTCGCAGAACACAACCGGGGTTGGCAGGCCAGGCACCTCTGAGACGAACTCGTCGCTAACGCCGAGGCGCACGAGCTCCTGCTTGATGAATTTGCCGAATGGGTCTGCACCGGTTCGGGTGATTACTGCCGAACGGTCTCCGTGTCGGGCCGCGGCTACGGCCACGTTGGTGGCGCTGCCACCGAGGAACTTACCGAACGAGGTTACGTCCTCAAGGCCCACGCCAATCTGCTGAGGGTAGATGTCAACGCCAACGCGTCCCATTGTTATGACATCGAATGGCTGCTTGGCCTCAGACATCGCTTCTCTTTCCGAATCAAATTGACTTTGTAATGACATAGTAACATTACCCGCCAGATTTGCGTTGGAATCATTGGCACCCAAATCGTTATGAATCCGCTATTTGAAAGTTCTGCCGCACGGCCAAAATCGGCCCAAGGCTCGATCCCCGAAACCGGCGATTTCCCTGAAAACAGGCGGTCAGTTAGCGCTTAGCGATGTGCCCGGCGGCATCGCGGCTAATAAAAAGCGCCGGAATTGCCGTGGCCAAAAGCGTCAAAGCCATTAGGAGGAGGGTTGCCTGCGCTCCTGCAAAGGTAAAGACAAAGCCCACAAACACCGCGATGCCAAGGCCGGTGGCAAGCTGCGCCACGGTGGACGAAATTGGGCTCGCCGCCGACATCTGATCCTTGGGAACGTCCGCAAACTGAACCGTGGTGTACGCAGTGAACCCGATGGACCTTGCCGCACCGCTCGCGAAAAGCAACGCAAGAATCACGATCACCGAAGTCTCCTTGGTGAGAGTGGCCGCAAACAGTAGCGTGGCCACTCCGGCAAGGGTCGAGGCAATGATCACCGCTCGGAAACCCCAGCGCCTAACTGAGTGATTGGCGAAAGGTTTGGCTCCAAGGTTTCCCGCGAAAAGAGCCATTACCATGGCGCCTGCTGTGGCGGCCGACCAACCGAAGCCGGTCTGGAACATCAGTGTGAGAACCACGGGAACCGCGGAGACCACGCCGCGATAGGCTGCGCCAGGCAGATTTCCCAACCTGAAGGTGGCAATCTTGAACACCCTCAGATTGAGAAGTGGCGTTGGCGTGCGAAGCAACCAGAACACGCCTGCCACAAAGGCGGCCAGACCAACACCGATAGCGAGCCAACGGGCGGACGGTGCGAGGACCTCTGCTAACTGAAGCGCCGGAATGGTCACGGAGAGACCAAGCCCCAACAACACCGCGCCAACCCAATCGAGTCGCCGGGAATGGTCGCGCTCCAAGTCAGGCACGATTTTGAGCGCAAATATCACTGCCGCGAGGCCAATCGGAATGTTGATGAAAAACAGCCAGCGCCATCCAAGCGATTCTGTTATGAGGCCACCCACCACAGGCGCAATTACTGGAGCCGCGAGCGCCGGCCAGATCAAATAGGCCGTGACATTCAGCAGGTTTTCGCGCGGGGCAACCCGCAGAATGGCCAGCTGGCCAACCGTAATCATCGCGGCACCGCCAACACCCTGGAGCACGCGGAACACTATTAGCCAAAGGAAACCCGTGGACGAGTTGGGAACTAGACCGCAAAGCAGCGAGGCGCCAGTGAACGCAAGCATTCCCAAAACAAACGACCTGCGCACACCAACGCGATCCGCAAGCCAACCGCAGAGCGGAATGACGGCAGCCACCGCCCCAAAGTAGGCGGCCATGGTTACCGCCGCGGTTGCAGCGCCTACCCCAAAGTCACGGCCCATCGCTGGCAGCGCAGTCTGGACAACCGTGCCATCGAAGAGCTCCATGAAGGAGGTGAGCGCCACCAGCAGCGCGAAGGCTTTGCTCAAAGCTGTTTAGCCCCAGCGGTCGGCGGCGTAGTCGCTCTGGATGCGACGGAAGGTACCGCTGGCACTGCGAAGAATGATGCTGTCGGTGCGAATGATCGGACCCTTGCGGCGAACGCCCTGCACCAGGCCACCATCGGTGACACCGGTGGCAACAAACAGGGTGTTGTTGCTCTTAACCAGCTCGTCAGCCTCGTAGACGTGGTTCATCTTGAGTCCGGCGGCGATGCCGCGCGCGGCCTCTTCCTCATCCTTTGGCGCAAGCACTCCCTGGATGAACCCTCCGAGAGCCTTGATGGCGCAGGTGGTGACGATACCCTCCGGGCTACCACCGGTGCCAACGCACATGTCGATTCGGGTTCCGTACATGGCCGCGTTGATGCCTCCGGCCACATCGCCATCGAGCATGAGGCGGGTGGCGGCACCGGCGGCGCGAATCTCATCGATCAGAGGTAGGTGGCGTGGGCGATCCAAGACCGCGATGACCATCTCATCGACTGGCTTGTTCTTGGCCTTGGCAAGTCGCTTGATGTTCTCGGCAATCGGTAGGCGGATGTCCAGAACGCCGTGCGCCTCTGGGCCGGCAACCAGCTTGTCCATGTAGAAGACGCTCGAGGCGTCCAGCATGGTGCCGCGGTCGGCAACCGCGATGACGCTGAGAGCGTTCTGGCGGCCGGCGGCGGTGAGGCTGGTTCCGTCGATTGGGTCAACCGCGATGTCGCACATCGGGCCGGTTCCGTTTCCAACCTGCTCGCCGTTGTAGAGCATCGGGGCGTCGTCTTTTTCGCCCTCGCCGATGACGATAACGCCCTGCATCTCGACTGTGGCTAGGAATGCACGCATCGCATCAACCGCTGCGCCGTCGGCGGCGTTCTTGTCGCCCTTGCCAATGAAATGTCTGGCGCTGATTGCGGCGGCCTCTGTGGCACGAACAAGCTCCATGCCTAGGTTGCGGTCTGGGCGAAGATTTTGGACAAAATCCTGGTGGCTCATCGTTGAGGCTTTCTTTTTGGTGCGTCCCCGCGGTATTGCGATATCAAAACCATACCGTCAAAATCCGCGCCATTACTGGGATGTTTCCAAAGGTTTAGATTTGTAAGGTTAGTGTCATCTTGACACTAAGTGTGTATAGTAGTTAAAGTCATAAAAACTCTTACAGTCGGCGCAACCCCGCATCATGCGGGCAGCAGCAGAAGGGAATCACGGATGTCACTGACCCTGGCAATCAGCAACGTGATCTTTGCTTTGCGCCCCGATGACTCGGGCCGACTTGCCCTGATGATTCCCCTTGTGCGCCGAATTCGCGAGCCACACCTAGGCAAGTGGGCACTGCCCGGCGGACCGCTTCTTGGTGCCGAATCCCTCGAGGATGCTGCGGGCCGCAACCTGGCCGAGACCACCGGCCTGACCCCGCGTTATCTTGAACAGCTATATTCCTTCGGAAACCCAGACCGCTCCAACACTCCCCTGGCCGGCCAAGACCGTGTGGTCTCTATCGTTTACTGGGCGCTGGTTGGAAGCGATGAAGCGGATCGCGCCGTGGAAAGCGAAAACGTGCACTGGTTATGCGCCGATGCGCTTCCCGACCTCGCCTTCGACCACAACCTGATTGTGGACTACGCGCTCTGGCGTCTCCGAGCCAAGGTCAACTATTCGCGAGTAGCTCACGGATTCCTCGGCGAGGAATTCACCATGGCGCAGCTACGCGAGGTTTACGAGATTGTGCTCGGCAAGGCCGTTGACCCGGGCAACTTCCGCCGCAGCGTAGAGGCATCGGGCGCCATCCTGCCAACCGGCCGCGTTGTGGAAGGCGGAAGCCACCGACCGCCGGCGCTCTACACCTATGACAAGTCCCGCAGCCTGGCCGACCGCGGCCCACTGAACAAGATTTCGCATTAAGAAAGCAGCAGCAAATGGCAACCACCGCATCTGTGAACGAACGCATCCAGCTGGCAGTCAAGTCCGCCCCTGGCTCCACCTGCGACACCGACCTAGCCAAGGGTCCCTGGGAGTTCGACAAGGGCGTGGCCGATTACGGGCCGGGAGCCTCGTCGGCAGACCACATCCCTGCTGGTTCGCCTGTTCAGGCTCAGATTCCCGCACAGTACCGCCAGGCCAGCGATGAGGATCTCCACGACCGCATCCGTGCCGCCAAGGCTACTCTGGGCGAAGACGTTGTGATTCTGGGCCACTTCTACCAGCGCGACGAAATCGTTCAACACGCCGACTACCTGGGCGACTCGTTCCAGCTAGCAGTTGCAGCCAAGGCACACCCAACCGCCAAGGCCATCGTGTTCTGCGGCGTGCACTTTATGGCCGAAACCGCCGATGTCCTCAGCGGCGGTGACCAGTCGGTGATTCTGCCGAACCTGGCCGCCGGCTGCTCAATGGCAGACATGGCGGACATCACATCGGTGGAGCAGTGCTGGCAGCAGCTAGCTGAGATCTACGGCACCGAGCCAAACGCCGAGGGCAAGATCCCGGTTCTTCCGGTCACCTACATGAACTCCTCCGCCGCGCTCAAGGCATTCTGCGGCCGCAATGGCGGAATTGTCTGTACTTCGTCCAACGCGCAGGTTGTGTTGGAGTGGGCGTTCGAGCGCGCCGAGCGAGTGTTGTTCTTCCCCGACCAACACCTTGGCCGTAACACCGCGCTGCACATGGGCGTGAGCCTGGACCAGATGCCGCTCTGGTGGGGTCGCAAGGCGCTCGGAGGCAACGACGAACAGACTCTTCGCGATGCCAAGGTAATCCTTTGGAACGGCTTCTGCTCGGTTCACAAGCGCTTCAATGTTGGCCAGATCGAGAAGGCCCGCGCCGAGTTCCCCGGCGTGCGCGTGATCGTGCACCCGGAGTGCCCAATGGACGTTGTGCTTGCCGCCGACGAGTACGGCTCAACCGACTACATCCGCAAGGCGGTTGCCGGAGCAACCGAGCCGACCACTTTCGCCATCGGGACCGAGGTGAACATGGTGCAGCGCTTGGCAGCCCAGTATCCGCAGCACACCATTTTCTGCCTCGACCCCGTGATCTGCCCCTGCTCAACCATGTACCGAATTCACCCCGCCTACCTGGCCTGGGTGCTTGAGGAGTTGGTGAAGGGCAACGTGGTGAACCAGGTTTCCGTTGATGCCGCCGTACAGGAGAACGCCAAACTTGCGCTAGAGCGCATGCTGGCGGCCAAGCCCCTCTAAGCCAGAAAGCCAATTGTCGTGAGAGTTGTCGTTGTAGGTAGCGGTATCGCTGGGCTTTACGCCGCGGTAAAGGCCTCGGCCAAGCACGACGTGACGCTCATCACCAAGGATGTGCTTGGCGAATCCAACACGCACTACGCTCAGGGAGGCATCGCTGCGGTTACCGCCTCCGATGACACCATCGCGGAGCATGTTGCGGACACCATGTACGCGGGTGCAGGCCTGTGCTGGCAGCCTGCCGTCGAAGCGCTGTGCAAGCAGGGACCGGAGAGCCTGAACGAGCTCATCCGTTTTGGCGTTGAGTTTGACCGAGCCGCCAAGGCCGACGCGGAGGCCCGCGGAACCGATTACGCACTCGGACTGGAGGCCGCTCACTCTCACGCTCGCATTCTTCACGTTGGCGGCGATGCCACAGGTGCCGGAATCAGCAAGGCGCTGGTTGAGACCCTTCGCAAATCGAATGCCCAGGTCCTCGAATACACGCTGGTAACCGATCTGGTGCTCGAAAACGGTCGCGTAGCGGGTGTCTCGGTGTTCTCCTCGGATGGCCTAGCAACCATCGATGCCGACATCGTGGTCTTGGCAAGCGGAGGCGCGGGGCAGCTCTATCGCCACACCACAAACCCCGCGGTAACAACCGGCGATGGCGCCGCACTGGCCCTGCGAGCCGGCGCGGTTCTTGCCGACCTGGAGTTCTACCAGTTCCACCCAACCGCGCTGGCGGTGCCCGGATCGTTCCTGATTTCGGAGGCCGTGCGCGGCGAAGGCGCAGTTCTCATCAACAACCGCGGCGAGCGCTTCATGACCAAGATTCACAAGATGGCCGAACTCGCTCCTCGAGACGTTGTGGCGAGGTCCATCCAGCAGGAGATGCTCTCGCAGGGTGGGGAGCCCGTGATGCTGGATGCCACCGCCCTCGGCGAGGACTTTTTGCGCCAGCGTTTCCCAGGCATCACCTCCGCCTGCAAGACCTACGGCCTAAACCTGGCAAAGCAGCCCATCCCGGTAACGCCAGCCGCGCACTACTGGATGGGTGGCGTGGCAACCGACCTCCACGGGCGAACCAGCGTTCCCGGCCTGTTTGCCATTGGAGAGGTGGCCTGCAATGGTTCGCACGGCGCAAACCGACTTGCCTCCAACAGCCTGTTGGAATCGCTGGTTTTTGCCGACCGATCCGCGGACGTTCTCGACCTTCCCTGGCCGGACAACTTTGGCTTTGCCCGCTTTAGAGACCAGCCACCGCTACAGACCCTCGATGTTGACCTCAGCTACGACTCCACCGCGCCAGTGGTTGACCGCGTTGAACTCCAGACCCAGATGTGGGACGGAGTTGGCCTGGCACGCGAGGACCTGGGTCTTCGCGGCGCGCTCGAGCAGTTCAGCGGTTGGCGCCCACAGAAGCGCTCGCTGCGCCTCTTCACCGACTACGAGGACGCCAACCTGCTCGACCTCGCCAAGGCAGTGACCGAGGCCGCGCTAGCCCGCACTGAAAGCCGTGGCGCTCACTACCGTCTCGACTACCCGGACACCCGCCCAGACTTCGCCCGCCCCATCGCGGTAAGAAAGGCCCAGTAATGCTGACCAACCTCATCATCGAAGACGCAGTAAAGCGAGCGCTGCTGGAGGACGCACCCTGGGGCGATGCCACCAGCGAGCACCTGATTCCAGCCCATGCGGTGGCAACGGCCAAACTGGTCGCGCGCGAGCCAGGCGTTATGGCGGGAGGAGAGGTTTTCGCCGCGGCTTTCCGACTTTTGGATGCGACCGTGACTGTTGGGTTGGGGGTTGCCGATGGCGAGTCCTTTGCCGCCGGTCAGGTTGTTGCCACAGTCAACGGCCCTGCCCGAGCCGTGCTCACCGGCGAACGAGTTGGTCTCAACTTTGTTCAGCGCATGGCTGGCATTGCCACCCACACATCGCAATACGTTGCTGCCATCGCCGGCACAGGCGCCAAGATTGTGGACACACGAAAGACCACCCCCGGACTCCGACCTTTTGAGAAGCACGCGGTTGCCTGCGGCGGCGGCCACAACCACCGCTACAGCCTCTCCGATGCCGTGATGGCCAAGGACAACCACCTGGCCATTCTCACCCGAGGAGGCAAGGACCTGGCCACCGAACTGCGCCGAGTGCGCACCGAGCTTGGCCACACCACCCACCTCGAGGTTGAGGTGGATCGCCTCGACCAGATTGAAGCTGTGCTGGCCGGCGGCGTTGACACCATCATGCTGGACAACTTCACCCTCGAAGACCTTCGCGCGGGCGTTGCACAGATCGCAGGACGAGCAATCATCGAGGCCAGCGGCAGCGTAAACCTCAACACGGTTCGGGACATCGCGGAGACCGGCGTCGATGTGATTTCCGTCGGTGCTCTTACTCACCAGATTCACTCGCTCGACCTGGGCTTGGACATCGAGATCGACTAATGCTCTACCTCGACCACGCGGCAACAACTCCGGTCAAACCGGAGGCGCTAAAAGCCGCCTGGCCATACCTCACCGAGGAATACGGCAACCCTTCATCGGTGCACGAATCGGGGCTGCGGGCCAAGGCCGCCCTCAACTGGGCGCGAGAGACCTGTGCCGATTTTCTAGGAGCAAACCCTGAAGAGATTTACTTCACCAGCGGCGCCACCGAGGCCAACAACCTGGCCATACAGGGCATCGCTCTGGCCAACCCGCGCGGCCGCCACATCGTGTCCTCCCCCACCGAGCACGAGGCCGTGCTGCAAGCGCTGCGTTTTCTGGAGCGCGTGCACGGCTTTGAGGTTACCCTTCTGCCTGTGGCCGTAGATGGATCGATTCGCGCGGAAGACCTGCGCGCCGCACTACGACCCGACACCACACTGGCCACGTTGATGGTGGCCAACAACGAGATTGGCACCATCCACCCGATAGCCGAATTCGCCGACATCGCAGCAGAGTTTGGCGTGCCATTTCACACCGATTCGGTGCAGGCCGTCGGCTGGTTACCTCTCGATGTTTCGGCGCTCGGCGTTCAAGCACTCAGCATCAGCGGCCACAAGTTTGGCGCGCCAAAGGGCAGTGGTTTGCTCTACCTGAAGGCCGGCGTGGAGGCCGAACCACTCATCCACGGTGGCGGCCAGGAGGGCGGGTTGCGCTCCGGGACCCAGAACGTGGCCTGGGCGGTTGCGATCGGTGTTGCGCTGCAGACCCTCGTCAACAACGCCTCCGAAGTGGCGGCGGTCACCGCCGATTTCATAGCCGCAGTACTGACGGAGTTCCCGACCTCCAGCCTGACCGGTGCCGACCCAACATCGGGCAAACGCCACCCGGCCATCGCATCGTTCACCTTCAACGGACTCAATGGCGAGACGCTGCTGCTGGAGCTTGAAAACGCCGGAGTCACCTGTTCCAGCGGCTCGGCCTGTGCTGCCGGATCCGACGAACCTAGCCACGTGCTGAAGGCGCTTGGGCTCGCCGAGGACACCTGCCGGACCGCGGTTAGGTTCTCCTTTGGGCACGACGCAAGCTCGGAGCAGGCCGAGCAAGCGCTGACCGCGCTGCGCACAGCAATGCGCCGACTAGGCTAGCCCCATGCGTATTCACAAAGCTTGGGTTGTGGCCTTTGCCACGTTCCTAACGCTCATCGCCGCCGCCGCCTTCCGCAGCACCACATCTGTGCTGTACATGCCGATCGAGATGGAATTCCACTGGTCTCGAGTTGTCACCTCAGGCGCCGTTGGCCTCAATATCCTGGTTTATGGCCTAACCGCACCCTTTGCCGCCGTGTTCATGAACCGCTTTGGCGCTAAGCGAGTTGCCACGGTTGCCCTCGGACTGATTGCCAGCGGAACCGCCCTCACCACGGTGATGACGCAGTCCTGGCAGCTTTACCTCGACTGGGGCATCCTGGTTGGCGTGGGCACGGGTTGCCTCGCCCTAGTGTTTGGCTCGCAGGTTGCAAACGCCTGGTTTGTCAAGCACCGCGGTCTGGTCACCGGCATCTTCTCCGCCGGTTACGCAACCGGGCAGTTGCTTTTCCTGCCTTTCATCACCATCGTTGCTAATAATCAGGGATGGCGGCCAGCCACCTACATCGTCACGGCATTCTGCATCGTGCTGATCCCAATCTTCCTGCTTGGCTTCAAGAATGCGCCGGTTCCGCCCGATGGCCCATACGGCGGAACCGCAGCCGACATTGCACCTAAACCACCGGTTACCATCCGCGCGAACTTCGCAGCCATGCGCGGCGCCTTGCGCGTTCCGGCGTTCTGGGCGCTGGCAACAACATTCTTCGTTTGCGGTTGGACCACCAACGGACTTATTGGCGCACATTTCATTCCGGCAGCGCACGATCACGGCATGCCAACAACTCTGGCCGCGGATCTGCTGGCAGTGGTTGGAATCTTCGACTTTATCGGCACCATCGCCAGCGGCTGGCTGACAGACCGCTTCAACTCGGCCTACCTGTTGGTCTTCTACTACGGCCTGCGCGGCCTAGCCTTGTTCACTGTGCCGTTCGTGCTTGGCCCCGATGTGCAGCCGCCCATGCTGTTCTTCATCGTGTTCTACGGACTCGACTGGATTGCCACAGTGCCACCAACCGTCGAGCTCTGCCGCCGATACTTTGGCATTCGCAACTCCAGCCTGGTTTACGGCTGGGTATTTGCTAGCCACATGATTGGCGCCGCAATCGCCGCTGCATTTGCCGGTTGGATTCGCCAGTTCCAGGGTGATTACTTCATCGCCTGGATAACGGCGGCCGTGCTTTGCCTCGCTGCTGCCGGCTACTCACTCTCTATGAGAAAAGCACCAGCGCCCGGTCAGATTTCCTGACCAAGCGCTGGCTCTTCACTGACTGGATCGCTGAAGACTAGTCGCCACTACCCGAGTCGCTAGAGGACGAGTCCGACGAGTCAGAGTCGGAGACATCAGACGAATCGCTGCTGTCGCCCTGGTCATCGCCGGAGTCATCGTTGGCGTCCTCGCCCTGGTCGTCCGAGTCGTCGTCGCCAGAGGTAAAGCTAGGCAGCGGAGCAGGTGTGACCGACGGGTCAACAGTAGGGGCAACTGTTGGGTCGGTGCTTGGGTCAACAACTGGAGTTGGGCTATCGGTAGGAACGACAATCGAAGTGTCGCTAGGGGTTGGTGCCGGGGTTCCCTCAACTGCACGAGCCACACCAACTGATGCGATGGCGATGCCGGCGAGGAATGCGGCGGTAAAAACGCCTGTCTTGGTGAATGCTGGCTTGAACATTTGAGTGGCCTTTCGGTGGTAGGTCTCGATACTTTGAACTCGATTACAAGACCATTAGACACTCACGACTTTGTGATAAAAACCCCAGAACTTTGTGAGTTGCCTTTGAGGCAGAACTCAGCGCGAACGAGGTGGCTCGGTGGACGGGCCAACCATCGAAGCCAGCCAGTCGTTGAAGACCATCACCTGCAGCCACTGGTTGCGGATTTCGTCGGCGGCCGTTGGTAGGTACATCCACTCCTGAGGCGCAATGAGCTTTTCAACCACCATGTGCTTTAGGCGCAACAAGTGGATTCTGGGATGATCCGCGGCGAACCCCTTTGGAGCCGTCTTTAGGGCATCCTGCTGGTACATGCCAAAACCTGCCGCCTCCAACTCCTCCACGGTTGCCTCGAGGTCGCCGAAGAGCCGCACATCGTCGGCAACAGAGCGAAACCGCTCGAGTTGGTCCTTGCCCGGCATCCAGTAGCCGCCACCCAAGTCCAAACCGCGGGCCGAAACCTCGATGTAAAGTCCGGTGCCGGACTTGCCAAATACGGCAGCGGCGGCGCGGTCTTTGTATGGAGTCTTGTCTCCGCTGAAACGGGTGTCGCGGTATGGCCGATAGACCTTCGAGGTGCCGAACTCCGTGGCAACCTGCTCCAGTAGGGCCAACAGCGGCCCACGAACCGAAGCCTCGTAGCGAGCCTTGTTGGCCTCCCACCACACCTTATTGTTATTGGCCTCTAGTTCGGCAAAGAACTCAAAGCTATCGGGTGTGAAGCCAGAAAACTCGGCCATTACCGCTCCAAGAGGTCAGCCATCTGACCTGCGATGAGCGAGCGCGCCTTTTCGTCGGCGATGGCATCCACCGCGGCACGTGCCTCGGCCAGCGCACCCGCGAACCGCTCATCGGCGGCGGCCAGCAACGCGCGTGCGTAACCCTCGAGCGCCGAGGCACGCAGCCAGTCGGCCGGCTCCTCCACCGCATCAAGGTGACTGAGCATATTGTTGGCCACCTGGAGTGAAAGTGCGCCGGCACCGGCGTTAGCCAAAGCGCGCGAATACAGCCAGCAACCAATCGCCAGGTTCTGAGCCGTACCCACTCGACGCCAAAGGTTCAGGCTAGTTGCCGCCAACTCAACCGCCCAAGCGTGGTTGTCGCCCGCCTCCATCGCCTCGTATGCCTCATTGTAGGTCTTGCCAGCCATGCCGCGAATTTCATCCATGGTTTCAACCTAGCGGGAAATGGTTTGAACCGTTTTGCGGTTTAGTAATCCGGAGGTATAACAATGACCAAATCGCAGATCGATCTGTCCGGTATCACAGTGCAGCTAATAGACGGCACTCGCATTTCCACCGATGACCTAGCGGGCAAGGTGGTTCTCTTCGTGAACGTTGCCAGCAAGTGCGGTTTCACGCCACAGTACGAGGCGCTCGAGGCGCTCTACGAGAAGTACTCGGGTCGAGGTTTCGTCATCGTTGGGCTGCCCACCGATCAGTTCAAGCAGGAGCTCGGGACCGAGAGCGAGATCCAAGATTTCTGTCGCGCCACCTACAGCGTTACATTCCCGCTAAGCCAAAAGGTCTGGGTAAACGGCCGATACCGCCACCCGCTGTTCGAACGCCTCACCAAGGCCAAGGACTCGCTCGGCCTTGCCGGCCCTGTGATGTGGAATTTCGAGAAGTTCCTGGCACTACCAAACGGTGAGGTTCGCCGCTTCCGTTCGGTAACCACACCTGACAGCTCCGCCATCGTGGATCTAATCGAAGCAAATCTGCCAAAGGGCTAAAACACCTGACTCCGCTTCGGCCTCACGGGTAATCTGGAACAGAAGGGAGGCCGCATGCCCCGCATCAACGCCGCGTCGATCATCGAACACCGCGAAAACCAGCGCATCCGCCTCCTCGACGTAGCCCGCGAGATTTTGGTCACCGATGGCCCACAAGCCGTGACCCCTGGCGCAGTGGCCAAAATTGCCGGCATCTCCCGCCCAGCCGTCTATCAGTACTTCGAGAACGGCACTGCGATGATCGAGCACGTGGTGCTAGATGACTTCGACGACTCCATCGAGGCCATCGAAGCGGCGGTTGATGCCAATGACACAGCCCGAACCCGTGCCCACGCCTATGTTGTGAATGTGATTGGCCAGGCGGCTCAGGGGATGCACCTCACCGCTACGGCCCTGGCTAACTTCCCCATGCCCGAGAGCTTCAAGCGCGAGATCAATGCGCTACACCGCAAGCAAATTGAGCCGTTCATCGCAGCTCTTCGCGAATTGGGCATCACCAACCACGTACAGATGGCGCTCCTCGGCGGCATCGTTGAGACGGGCGTGAAGTTGGCCGAGTCTGGCATGCCAACGCAGCCAATCATAGACGGCGTTTGTGCTCAGTTGGACGCCGTAATCGGCCCATACCAGCCTGGGAACTAGCGGCTAGCCCTCAATCGGGGCGCAGATCATCACCACGGACTCGCTGGAGTCTGGGTCGAATCGCTCGTCGTAAACCTCTAGGTGTGGCGCCACGCGCTCGGTGAAACCAGCGGTTGGAAGGTATTCCTCATAGAACCAACGGGTGGTCTCCGCCAGTTCGTCTAGCGAACCGAGATGTTCGCAAACTACATAGTTGCTGGCCTTAATCTGGCGCACCTCAAGCGAACCCAGCTCGTCCGGTGTTGCTTCAACAATTAGACCCGCGAAGTATTCCATCTGACCAGGCTTGGCATCGGGAACACTGCTCGGCAGAATCAGGCCGACGGCCCAACCAAACTCAAACTCATCCACCTGCTCCAGGGCATCAAAGACCTTGCCCCAGAGCACCGGAATCACGTCGTCCGCGTCTGGATTTGGAGCCATGATGGATACGAACTGTGCGGTAAGGCCAACCAGGGTCATACCTGGAAGTTCGCGGGTCTCTACAAAGGAGGTCATGGGCAAAGTCTATTGCTGGGGCGATTAGCGGGCTAGGTACTTGCCAAGGTTGTCGAAGTAGCTCTCCATGCCGGCCTGCGCGCGTGGCGCCTCGCCTTCTGGAAGCTGACCAAACTGGCTGAACTTGACCCAGCTGGAACCGCCTCGGTCCTCAAACTCGATCACAACGTCGTGGGCCAACTCCGATGGCTCGCGCTTGGCGAACTCCTCGGCGTCCTGCGAATAGTGCATGGTGTGAACCATCTTCTTTAGGAAGTCAACTTCCTTGTACCATCCCCAGAAATAGGCAACAAAGTTGAACTGCGAAACATCCACACCAACAGTCCAGACGCCGCCTTCAACGGCCACGTTCTCAACGCTGCCAAGAACTACCGATAGATCGGTTGGGCAGTACCAATCCTGCAGTGCGGCAGGGCTCACCCATGCATCCCAGAGGGCATCGATGGAAACCGGGTATTCGCGCTCAACGGCATAGAGGAATGGCAGAGTCATGTGAGCAAGTTTAATGGCAGGCTCACCCATTTTGCGTGGCGGCAACTACACCCTGTGCCAGCGCAGCGGCTTGGCGTCTCGTTCGCGCTCTATGACGCCGTCGTATTCGAGGTCAAGTTGAACGCACTTGCTCCACCAGTCGGCCTTCTCGCCGCCAGGAAACAAGTGTTCGGGCAGGTGGAACACAACCTTGTTGCGCATCTCGGTCTGCGTGAGCCCAGGAGCCTGACGTGGAAGAATCTGCAGCACCGCCGTCTTCATCGCCTCATACTTGGCCGCATCAACCTTGCCCTGCCATCCCGGCACATTCACGTTGTGAATGATTATCTTGGGGCCCTCGGCCTTGCCACCAGAACTTTTGCTCACAGCAAAAGCCTAGAGCCAACAATCTCCCGCGAGCAGGCGCATAATAGAAGAGACGGGGTTTCCCGTCCGATTGGAGGCGGTATTTATGATGAACTCATGCGATAAAGACACCTGCCAGTGCGGTGGATCCTGCCAGTGTGGCGGACACAAGCACTAGACAGCTTGCTAAACAGAAGTGGCTCGGGAATTCCCCGAGCCACTTCTGTTTAAGTAGAAACCTAAGCCCAAGCACCGATGATGATGCCGGCGAGAATCAGACCTGTGACGTCCTGGCCAACCTCGATGAGCCAAACCTTGATGCCCTGATAGACCTTGAAGTCTGCCTGTCCAAATAGCCGGTGCGAGAGCGAACCGAATGCGGTGAAACCGGCACCAAAGATGAAACCGAACAGCGCACCCTGACCCCAACCAAAGGTTGGCGAGATCACACGGGCAAGCTCGATGACGAGTGCCAGGGTTAGGGCCTGGATGAGGCCGGCAACATATGTGCCGCCAAACATCATCGCGGTCTCACCCTTTGCCATCTCAACGCGCTCGGTTGGCACCTCGCGGCCGAGTGCGCGAATCCAAACCGGGTAGAAGGTTTTTGGGCCAAACCAGATGGCGCCAACGGCAAACTGAACAACCGATGCAACCAGCACGGCCCAAATGTTTATGGTGAAAATCGGCATGACGCTCCTCTAAGTGAAATCGTTCCTGAGTTTACAGGCGACGGAGCGCTAAGTGCTTAGAAGATTGGGCGAAGCTGCGCCACGAGTGGGCAAACAAACGGATCCATGTTCTTGGAGAGTCCAACCTTGTTGAGGTAGCGCATGACAACGCCGTAGCTGGCCAAGAGGTTCATCTCGGTTAGCGGAACGCCACGTTCCTTGCAGAACTCCACAACTAGTTTGTGCGCCTTACGCAGGTGCGGGCGCGGCATCGACGGAAAGAGGTGGTGTTCAACCTGATAGTTGAGACCACCCATGAGGTTGTCCTTGAGCCAACTGCCGCGGATGTTTCGGCTGGTGAGAACCTGGCGGCTGAAGAAGTCGATCTTGGAGCCCTTTTCGATTAGCGGCATGCCCTTGTGGTTTGGCGCGAAGGCCGCACCCATGAAGAAGCCAAAAATCAGCATCATAAACACCCAGAGCGCCACAGCCCAGAGCCAGCCGAAGAACCAGCCCATGAGCAGGTATGGGCCGGTCTGACGAACGAGCATGAGCGAGAACTCCAGCAGACGGATGCCAACCTTGCGGTCTTTACGGGCCAGCCCCTTGAAACTGTCTAGCAGCAAATCAAACCCTGTGAAGAACAGCAGGAACGGAAACAGGTATCCCTGCCGGTTGCTCAACCAGCGCTCGAATCCGCGCTTTTTGTCGCGCGACTCAACTGTGAAACTGAGCACACGAATGTTGATGTCTGGGTCTTCATCGATGAAGTTTGGCTTCTGGTGATGCTTATTGTGCTTGCGCTGCCAGAAACCGTAGCTGAGACCGGCAAATAGGTTGGCCAGAATCAGGCCCAACCAGTCGTTTGCCTTGTTGGACCTAAAGATTTGTCGGTGTGCTGCCTCGTGGGCAATAAAACCAAACTGCGCGCTGAGGATGCCTAGAAGCCCGGCGATGAGAAATCCGAGCAGAATCCAAGGCCAGTCCTGCGACACCAGCTGCCCAAGGAAGCCGCTGGCAACCCAGAGGCCCGATGCGAGGGTGCCAATGATTGCGAGTCGGACAATGTAGAAGGATGGCTTCTTCTTGAGAAGCCCCTCGGCCTTTACCCGCTCAAGGATCTCGCTAAAGAGGGTGGATGCCTGGCGGGTGGCTGCGTTGCTCATTTTCTAAGTGTAGGTGCAAGCGGTGAAAACACTTACGGATTCACTGCCAACACTCAGACTTTGCGCGGAACCTTAAGTTGGCTGGACTAGGCTTGCGTCATCGTTTCGACAAGGGAGTCAGTGTGCGTTACATTTTTGCAATCGTGGGCGTTGCCGTTCTGCTGGGTTCGGTCATGCTGGTCAACAAGAGCCGCATCAGGAGAGAAATGAACTCACTGAGCGCCGACGAAACTGCGGTTCGCCTTGGCATTTATTCGGTCACGAGGATTGTCCCAACGTTCACGCTCATTGCACTGTGGCTTATTCCAGCCATGATCATCATCACCCTGCCATCGCCCAACGGCGACCTCTCTTCCTTCTATGACTATTGCTGGCTTTTCCTCATTCCAAGCGCGGGCTTGATGTTAGGTCTTGTGGATGCATCAGACATAAAGGATCAAGCAGGCACTGACTTTTTCGATGGCCAGACCACTTATAGCAAGAGCAGAAAGCACTACTTGCGCCTCGCGATGGAAACTCCGGAAATGCAGAGGCGGGTTGGCTGGTGGCCGGCCCCATTGTTGAAGTATTGCTTGGCTGTTTCTGGTTTGCAGTTTGGCAAGCCGGAGAAAGCCTAGTAGGCGAGCCAGGTGAAGTCACTCAAGTGGCTGGCCGAGCCAGAGGCCCACGACTACGAAGCAGCGACCAACTACCTCAGCCTGCTGGTAACACCAGAACAAGCAAAACTAATTGCGGACGCTCTGCGCCAGACTGAAGTTAGCCAGTTCAAGGCAAAAGACATTCTTAGGGCATCGGGTTTGCCCGCGCTTCCCGCAGACAACCGCCACGTAAACAAGGACCTAAAGAAGATCTCGAACGGCGAAAGCCTGTCGCCCATTCTGCTGGTACGCGGTGACGCCGCGGCAGCCGTGAGCCTCATCATCGCCGATGGCTACCACCGGGTGTGCGCCATCGAAGAATACGCGGAGGACCTGCTGATCCACTGCAAGATTGTGGGCTTGGGCTAGCTAACGGCCTTTAGCGGCTTGATGTTTGGAAGGACGTCGGCAAGCCTGTCTGACTCCACCTCAAGGTCATATCTAGCCTGCAGGTTCAGGAAGAAGCGGTCGCTGATATCGAAGGCCCTAGCCAGACGCAGTGCGGTATCTGGCGTAATTGCGCGCTTGCCATGAACAATCTCATTGATGCGGCGAGCCGGTACCCCAACGGTCTTGGCCAACTCGTACTGTGACACTCCGTATGGCAGAAGAAACTCCTCAAGGAGGATCTCTCCTGGATGGATGGGTGCGTGTGCCTTAATCATTTGAGTTCCTTCCTACCCGGCAAGACAGCCTTTCAGGCTACAGCATCATGCTCGATGCAACGCCCGCTGTCCACAACAGATCGGTTCAGAATATTGGCGGTAAATGCCACTCTGGGAATGAACCTTGTACAAAACGATATATGGATGGCGTACCTGAAACTATGTGCTTCGCAATCAAAGCGCCGATGTCACCGTTGTGCTTGGATTTCAAGCGTTCCCGAATGTTTTCGGCACCAATGCGGGTAAGACAATCCAGAACTACATCAAACTTTTCGTAGGAGATCGTGATGAGTTCCCGATTGAAACTTGTATCTGCAAACAAGCCTTGTTTTTTCAATGTAGACATGAAGTATTCCCTGAGAAATTTATCTTCCAGGCTCAGGGTGACTTTCTTAGACCTAGCATCATGACTCACAATGTTCAGCCGTTCAAGCAGAGCTTTTTGGTTTGAGTAGTCAGCACCAAAACTCAATCTGTATCTGAATACCAATGAATCCACCTTTGATTGTGGAACCCCAAGGTCAATGGCCAGATCAAATTTCGACTTTGTGAGGTCGACAGACTGAGCGGCGACCATTTGAGCGAAAATAATGGCTTCTTGCTCAACTTTGCCCATCCGAAAGTAACCCGTAGGTATTTCCATTTCACCGCTCAATCGATTGACATCAATTTAACGTTTCCATTGGTTGATTGGCACTCGAATGAGCTCCTGATTAGCGCCCCAAAACCATTCTCTGCGTCTACACTGCCGTAAATGTTGAACGTAGACGAATCCAGGTTTTCGATCGTTATGCCAGAGTACTTGGCGGTTGCCGGCGCCTTCAGTTCATCGGAAACTAGTTGTTCGCATCTCTGGGTTGCTCCGAAATTTGCGAATTGTGAGCAGCCTGAAATCGGCAAAATTCCAGCAAGGACCCAGCCGAGATTTGCTAGAGCCCTTTTACGGAAACTAGTCACCTTCAGCCTCGAACGCATCTGCATCATCCGAAAGGTAAGCCTTCACATCGTCGGGCAGGCACTGACTAAAAGTGGCAATAAGCGCGCGCTCAACCTTCGAGCTCTTGAACACACCATTCGAGGCGAGCCTCGAATCATTGATAACGTAACCAAACTCACTGGTTTGACCGGAGTTCAAAGGCTGCAAAGAGTATCCGAAGCTGTTTACAAAAGCCACGTGGTTTCCGAGAGTCTCAGCCTCGCTAACAGCATTTTCAATTCGCTTCACAAAATCCGCATGTTTGGTGCAAATGGATTCCTGCGTCTTGGTAGGCGATGGAGCAGCTCCGCTCGCAGAGGAGCAACCTGCAACTAGGACGCTCGAAACTAACAAGATGGCAGACAGTGCACGAACGCGCATTATGTTCCCCCTAATAAAAACGATAATTTTCGTTTAGGCTACCCCCCCCCCGAAATTGTCAAGTTGCCTGGGTGCGATGCTGAGAAAGTAAATGGGCTCGCCGAAGCGAGCCCATTTACCAACCATTTTTGCTAGACGTTGAAGCGGAACTCCACCACGTCGCCGTCCTGCATAACGTATTCCTTGCCCTCCATGCGCACCTTGCCGGCGGCCTTGGCGTCGTTCATGGAACCGGCGGCCATCAGGTCATTGAAAGATACGA
>Ga0213920_1000875_pt1 | contig 18984 bp, 32 predicted proteins | sample McNCre1117MG_FD_161054 | JGI IMG/M metagenome (GOLD analysis project Ga0213920, IMG submission 161054) | Freshwater microbial communities from McNutts Creek, Athens, Georgia, United States - 11-17 MG | ecosystem: Environmental > Aquatic > Freshwater > Creek | place: USA: Georgia | collected...
TGTTAGACGGTCTAACAGGGTAGGGGTGTTAGACGGTCTAACAGGGTAGGGGTGTTAGACGGTCTAACAGGGTAGGGGTGTTAGACGGTCTAACAGGGTGGCTCTGCGGCATCTTTGGCGAAAAATTTATGCGCATCCAAAGATACTTCGCGCTCTTCCTCTCGGCTGTAGATTGAAGTGGTGTCTATGCTTTCATGTCCTAAGATTTCGCGGACAGAATTCAGCTTCATGGACCGTACGGCATGCATGCCAAAGGTGTGTCGGAATGCATGGGCACTTGTCGTTCGCAGTTTGACCATTTCATCGGTGGTGAATTCGGGATCGTCGCTGATTTGATGCAGGGTCTTTTCAATCACCCTTGCAAGAGCACGTGGGGCATAGCCAGAAGTCTTTTTTGCTTCGCTGCAAGGTGTATGTGGCCGTCGCGCGGGGCTAAGTAAATGAGTTTGGTCCTCGGGTAGATCTTTCCAATGCGCTTTAAGGGCGGCGTGGGCGCGGGGGCTAAGGGGTACTGTTCGCCACTTCAATCCCTTTCCAAGAACATCTAGAAGTAAAACATCTGCGTCAGGGCTCTGTCTTAGGTTGGTGGTCAGCGCTCCTGCAAGTTCGCTGATACGTAAACCCGAGTCACCCAAGATCAGAATTGCGGCTCTGCCAATTCTTAATTGGACTTTGTCCTCTTTCCCGCAATGAATATCGAGGGCAGCGCAAGTTTTTGCCCAGAGCGAGGTGGGGAGGGCGCGCTCAAGTTTGAGCGGTGAAATCTGTTTTTCAAGTCGAGGGTCAGAAACGGCGGTCCACGGATTGCCCCCAAGGTAGCGCACATCTTGAAGCCAAGCAAAAGCTCCGCGAATGATCTGAATGGCTTGGTGCTGGCTAGAGGGGGAGAGGGGGCCCGTGAAGGGCTTCCATCGGGGTGACAGCCGCTTGTCGCGAGGTCCGCAGAAGGCGGGGGAGGGGGTTTTCAAAAAGTCTTTATATGCCTCACAGTCGTGAACCAGCATGGAAGAAAGGGGTGTTTTGCGCTCGATCACGCACCACAGCAAAAGACGTTCGAGTTCTCGTTGATAAGCTCGTTGTGTGTTGGGCTGGTTTCTGAATTTCTCTAGGTATGCGCGAATGGCCTCCAAGTCGTTTCTGGCTTGAATGAAACAAAAAGCACTGGCTCTGTTTCGCCCATCATGTCCATCAAGGGGGTGGGGGAGGCTCGCAATGCGTTCGACGGGAAGAGGTGTGCTGGTTAAAGGTGAGAGATTTTGTGCATGCAAAACAAGGATCTGAGTCTCTGGACGGATGAATGTGTCCTCGTGCCTGTTGAGCCATTGCATGATGACTTTGGCGCGTTTCTCGCCCATTCGTGGAATGGGTCTCCACCAGTTCGGGCCGCTGCGCTCGATGTACTTTTTTAGGTCTCCTAGTGTTGGTGTGTTTAAGTGCGCAATTGCTTTTGCTGCGCCAGGGCGAAACCATTGGCTGCACAAATCTGCCGCCTTGGGAGGGGATGGCTTGGCTTCGGATGCTTTCACCAGGATCGACAGAATGCCCGTGGTGATGCTCCCCCCTACCCGTGCTTTTGATAGCGCATCTGCAAGCCCTGGATTCGCAACAATGGCGCGCTCGATGAGGTCATGGCGCATGGAGGTGAGGTATTTCTCAAGGCCTTGATCGACTTGTGGGGCATCGTCGACGTAGTACAGCCTCGCGATTCGATCTATCGGGACGCGCTGGACCCATGCGCGAAGCGCGGTGAAGTCTGCACGAGTGTAGTTTGGTGTGCTCAGGATGACGTCGGTGTTTTGTGCCACAAAATGCTCCTGATTAATGGGTAAAAAGGGCGTAGATGCCCCAGGAAAGAAAAGCGATGCCCGTCAGCACATATAGGGTCGTTCGAGCATGAGCCCAATCCGTAGGGCTGGGCCAGCAACCAACAAAGCATTGCAAGGCTGCAAATTCAAGCAGCAGGGCCTCAATACTGACTTGGGGTAGGGGTAGGGTTTTGTAAACCAGCAGGGCCCCAATTGGTGCCAAGATGACCAGCGGTGCGATGCCAACGGGCAGCTTGTTCCACCAACGCAGGTTGCTGAATACAACCTCGCCTAATACAAGCTCTCCAGTCGCTTTGTTGTGGCGAGGCAGTACGCTAAGTCTGGCGGGATCGGCCCCCAAAAACAAACCAACAATGAAGTGGGATAGCTCGTGTGCAACTGTGCCTGGCCACCAGATGAGAGCATAGGCATAGGCCCAACGATGACATGCGCGGATCATCGCGTACATCACGCTGAGAACAGCGAGCCGAGCGGCGATCAGCTGGTTGAATGGGTCAATCTCTAGCATTGATGTTCTCTTGCAAAAGCTCAGTTATCGACTGTGGTGAGGCTCAAAATCAGGCCTCCCAGACCTCAGATAAACGAATATCGCGAATTTTACCCCTTAAATCATTATCCGATAATTGGGATTATCGGACAATAATGGTCGAAAGGGTAGGGTACAGCAGCCCCAAAAACCACGCAGCGTGTAATTTTTTTGCGCTTCTCATGTGCAGAACCTGGAGATTTGCGGCATCATTCACGCATGAGCACCAAAAGCCACTCTACTGTTAAACAAGCGCCCGCACGTAAGCGTGCAGCTGCTAGGGCTGTGGTTGCCAAATCCAAACCTACTTCGCACAAAAGCAAGGTTCTGATCAAAGCCCTTCATGGCATGGAAGCTTTTGAATTGATGCAATCACTTGGGATTTTTAACGCCAAGGGCAAGCCAAACCCCGCGTATCGGTGAGCCATAGCAATTTAATCTTGGCCTACCACGGCTGCGATATCACTGTTCGCGACGATCTAATCGCGAGGCGGACACACCTCAAGACATCAATAAATGTTTACGACTGGCTCGGCCCTGGCATTTACTTTTATGAAGCAGATCCAGATCGCGCTCTGGAGCATGCCCGAACCGTTCACGATCACCCTGAGCTACTTTTGGCAACATCAGCCATTGCAACACCAGCTGTCATAGGCGTGGTATTGCAGGTCTCTCGGTGGCTTGACATGTCTACACATGCAGCACTTCAAGAGTTTGGGGAGGCGGCTGAAACGAGTTATCAAGGCTATTTAGCAAAGGATGAGCCCATTCCACAAAATGAGCCTGCGTACCAAGGAGACGAAGATAATTTGCGACGACCCTTTGATAACGCGTCTTTTACAACGTTGCATGGTTTGCGAGAAAAAGCCTATGCGAAATCTATCAGTGAACAACGATACGCTGATGCCTCAGAACTGAGACCTTACCAAGCTGTCAGATCCGCTTTTTCACAGGGAAAAAAAATTGCTGGGCAAAGTGAATTCAAAACAAAAAATCACACGCAGATTGCTTTGAGAGACGGCAGCTGCATTAAGGGCTACTTCATACCAGTCGGCCATCCTCCAATGCAAGATGGCACCAGTCGAGAAGCATCGCTAAAGTTACTCGAACAGGCAAAAGACCATCGCAAGCGTCTTAAGCCACGTAGGAGAGCTTAGCCTATGTGGCGACGGCTTCTTATTGTGTTTGGTCTTTCGATATTTGCCACCAGCTCGGTGGCCCCTGATGGCCAGTCCAAATTCCCCCACCCGTGGCCACTCCAAATTCTCCCAGGCAGCGCGGTCAGATTATGACGCGTCAGCTTGGATGGCCAAGCGTGCCGCCGCCTCCTTGAGCCTGTAGCTCTTGCCCTCAAACTCCAGCATCACGCAGCGTGCATCAACCTGTCCAGGATCGTGCTGGCCATCGTCGCATCCCCCAGATACTTGCCCCAGTCCTGCACCACCCTGTTGGAGGTCACCACCATGGCGCGGCGAAGCTTGTAGCGCTGGTGAACAATCGCCTGCAAAACTTCTGCCGCCTCCGCCGTGATTCGCCTGGCCAGAAACAGATCGTCCACGATCAACAAATCCGGCCTGACCCACTCCCGCAGCAAATTCGCTCTGTCCTGGCAGTCCGCATGGCCAGCCAAGCGTTCGACTTCATCTTGAAGTTGACGACCGACCCCGCCAATGAGTCAAGAACACAACAAGCTGAGAAGCTTGTCGCCTAGGGCTTGTCGCCCCTTTGTGCCTCGCCTTAGTAATGAGTCGGGGCTTTTTTGTTCTTGTTTGTATTGGCGCACATCCAATTCAATCCAACTCCATTGGGCGGTGCATCTCATCTGATCGCGGCCATTTGTTTGACTTCGCCGTTTTCGTCTTTGCGCTTCGCGCAACTGCGCAATCCTGGCACCAGTGTTGTGCATCGCTTCACCTGGTGCGGCAATGTTGACGCGCTTCATTCGCGCTTGAAACATTTAAGACTGTGGCGTGCGGGGAGTGAGCGCCCGCCCGAATCTTCCCCTTATTTGCCAAGGGTCGGCGCGTCGGCCCCTCTGGGTCCGTCTGTTGCGACAAGTCGCGTCACGCAACCCCCTCGGCCCCGAGTTTTGATGGCAAGCCATTTTTTCAAAACTCGAAACCGCGTGCGCCGCGTGTCAACAGCGCCTCACAAGTAAATCGGGCAATGAACGGCCTCCTCCGCCACGCCCTAAAGGGCGCGGGTCTCCTCCATTAAATGCCCGCTTCACTTGTGCCCCATGCCCTCTGTGGGGCTGCTCCGTGCGTGCGCTCAATTCCTTGTTTCGGCATGAGTGCATGGCAGGCAAAAACCAAGAGCGCCCCTGCCGCCGAACTCTCTAGGAGATTCGACATGCCTAACTGGTGCTACACCTCTCTTTCCGTCACGGGCTCTGCCGCCCGTGTCGCCGAATTCGTTGAATTCGCAAAGTCCAAAACCAATGACTCGGTTTTGTCCTTTGAAAACTTCGTGCCCATGCCGCCAACGCTCCAAACGAACGCAGGCTCCGATGGAGACATTGGCTTCGCTGCATTTCATTCCGAAACCGAATGGCAGGTCTACTTGACTTACCCGTGGGCGAAAGACCACAACATTCACGACCGCAAGAGCTTGCAGGACTATGTGGAAAAACACCGCCCCCAAGCCAAAGCCCAAGGGCAGATCTACGCAGACAACTTGGCACAGCATGGTGCAAAGCACTGGTATGACTGGAGCATCACACATTGGGGAACCAAATGGGATGCTTGCAGACCTACGCTTGAGCATCACGAAGATGGTGAAGCGGTCATTAATTTTGAAACGGCATGGTCTCCCGCCACGCCCGTTCTTCTCGCCATGTCGGTTAAATACCCCGACCTGACGTTTGAATGCTCATTTCATGAGGAAGCTGGATTCTTCAAATTTGAGGGTACTTGGGAAGGTGGCAAGCAGACTTCGCAAGTTGATTTGCCTACTGATTGAGGTCGCTCGGCGGGTCTCCTTTGTCGTTACCGCCTTGCTCAGCCTTCGGTACTCGACCGTGGTGGTGGTTGGGCGTCATTGCTAGAGCGCTCACGCTACCACGGCGTTCTCGCAGTAAAGGCCCTTTCGCGCATGAACGGGGCCCCTGCCGCGCCTGTGGGCACGGCTTCCCCATTAATTGCACGGTGGCCTTGACTGCTGCGCTGCGCCGTGGTGCTTCTGCGCTAGGCAATGTCGCCTTGCAACCTATTGCACTTATGAAAAACATCTTCGACTTCCCCGCGATCAAAACCGCGTTTCGTACTGCTGGGGCCTTGATGGTTGGCAATGCCTTCGTGGCTCCGTTTCTTTTCAACAACCGCAACTGGCTCGGCATTTTGGCCTTGCTGGCTGTCGGCAGTTGCTTCATAATCATTACCAGCTTAAAAGGAGATTGACATGGACACCGCTACATTACAAATCCTCTCGATGGGCGCTATCTGTATCGCGTTTCTGCTGTTTATCAACTGGCTTGAGCGCCGAGAGAAAAAGCAATCGGATGTCGATTGCTGACCTCGCTGCCATCCTATATAGCGACCTTCGGGTCGCTTTTTTTCTGCTTGTCTTGCTTTATTCGGCTCGCTTCGCATTGCCTTCCTTGAAGCATGAGCCTGCGGCTGGTCCGTTTTGTACGCTCTTGGGAAAGTGCCTGCGGCACTCTCCCGCCGCTTGGCATCCCTTGTGAAAAGGCCGCATCGCTTGCGCGATACGGCCATGCCTAATGCAGCTGCCTGCCTCACTCGTGGACGGTTTTCTTTATCAGCAGCATTTGAAAAGTCACTTCGGCCAGCGTTTTCAAGGTGCCGTTTTTTTCGGGGCTGATCGGCTAGGAATGGTCCGTTTTCGTCTTTGAAAGGGCTTCGATGGCTTGGTCGATTGAATTGAATTTCAGTGAGTAATTTGTCGTCGTTTTGAATAGCCGCGCTTCGATTTTTTCGCAGGCTTTTTCTAGGGCCGCGCTCGATTGCTCGGTCTTTTTTATTCGAATTGTGAGTCCGTCTTGCCAGTCGAGTCCGAGCACTTGAAGCTGTGATTTTTCGTCGGGTTTCTTTCCGAGTTCTTGGGCATAGGTGGCTTGGAAAAGTTGGATGAATTGCTCGATTCTGTCGAGGTTCTCGCTGATTTTTTCGACGGTCATTAGGTGCAGTTGCGTGTTCAAGAAAGGCTTTTGTTCTCTTGGATTGTAGGTTTAGGCGTCTCCCCGCAAGCGGGGGCGGGCTGTCGTGAATCAAGCCACGGGGCAGGCCCCGCGTCTTGACCCTACAGGCCTGCCCAACGCCAAAATTGTGATCGACACGTATCGCCCATCTGGCGAGCCCGTTTGACTTCGTCTGTGTGTAGGTAGATTGAGGTAGTGGCTACCGACGCATGGCGTAAATTGTCACGTACCGTGGTTAGCTCTGCACCGCGCGCCAACGCGTGAGTGGCATGGGTGTGTCGCATCCAGTGTGAACTGGCCCTGCGCAGCTTTCCCGTGGTGGCCGGCGAGTCCTTCTCAATGACGGCCGCTACGGTGGTGAAGAAGCGTCTCATCAGGCTTCACACCCTGGTGGCGGTGATGCCGACTTTGCTGTCGGGGTCTCCCAGGTCGGCGATCAACGGGGTGGACGGCCTCCAATGCGACAGCGTAATGGGCAAGCCGCGCTGCATCAGCGAATGGTCCAAAGCAGAGCGTGCCAGCGGCGGCAATGCAACTTTGCCTGACTTGCGGCCCTTGCCGACCAATTTGAGCCAATGGTCCCCATGCGCATCAATTTCGATCTGTCCGAGTTTGGCGCCGACCAACTCGCTGACCCCTAGTCCGGTGGCATAGGCAAAATCCAGAACGAAGCGCAGGCGCTGCGCCGCCGGCACTTGCCAGCCGTAGGTGGCTAAATTTGCCCTGTCCCCGAAAAATCAAAGTGGGTATCCGGATTTTGATGTTGGTTTGACTACTTTTAAGTCTGTTGCATTACAGTCGTAAATTTGGATTACGTTGCCGCCTTGTGTGAATGACTTGGCATGGTGGAATAAGTTTTTTATCTCAAAGTTAGACTCTTGATGGCTACTGAGGTTGCCACAGCAATCATTACCGCATCTGGCGCTATCGTGCTTGCCGCGGATAGTTACTGGTTCACAAAAAAACGCGAACGCGAAGCAGAACTACGTAAAGAGAAATTGGAGCACTACAAAGAATTTGTTGCGTGTCTTAGTGGAGTGATCTCCGGTGAGTCAACGCCCGATGCTCAACGAGCCTTCTCTCTCGTGTGCAACAAGCTAAATCTGGTTGCACTGCAAGCAGTGATTTCCGCGTTGCAAGAATTTCAAGATGAAATAAGAATTAGCAACTCAGCGAAGATCCAAGAGGTTCATGACAAACTGATGTCAAAGCTGTTCTATACGATGCGTAGAGATTTGGAAGTTACACCAACCGATAAAAACACTTTTCAAGTTTGGCTTTGGGCTTCAGGTGTTCCGCTGACCAAGCCCTAATCCCTTATTCAATGTGACGCATTGCGGCAACCGTTAATTCGAAAGTTAGGTGACTCACGTCAAACCAAGAATATTCCAACACTGATCAACCAAATCGAATTAGATCGGTTTTAAGTCCTTGCCAACATCAAAATCCGAGTACCCATAAAAGTTAGGCCAAATCTTCGACTGTGATTGTGAGAAAGCCCAAACCGGCGGAAATTTCAGACTGTGGCGTGCGGCTGTGCCGGTTGTATGGCCAGGCGTAATCCCAACGCCTTGAGTACTGCAAAAAGGCTGCGCAATTCAGGGTTGCCTTGGGGCGACAGCGTGCGGTAAAGCTGGTTCGCATTCAGCTCCGTTTCCTTGGCCACCGCACGCACACCTCCGTGCGCTTGCGCAATCTGGCGCAACGCGATAAGCAGGTCGGCGGGCTCACCGTCTTGCAGTAGATCATTGAGATATTCGGCTGCGAACTGTGGGTCATCCCGAAACAGTTCGGCCATCGCTTCGTCATGGCTTCGATCTTTCATTTGTCAGCCCTCCATTGCCAGTTTTTCCAATACCCAATGGCGCGTTCGATATCGGCGTCTTGGGAGCCTTTGTCACCCCCGCATAGCAGAAGCACTACCAACGCACCGGACATCGCGTAGTAGACGCGGTAGCCCGCCCCTTGGTCGATTCGCAATTCCCATACCCCATCCCGGCAAAACTTGTGATCTCCGAAGATTCCGCTTTCAATCCGGTTGACGCGCTTGACCACCTGCATTTTCGCAATAGGGTCGCGCAGCTTTTTCAACCATTCCTGAAGGGGATCTCTTTCATCCTCGCTAAGGAAGTGCCGGACAGTGAACATGATTTATTATCGTCTAAAAACGACAGCATGCAAACATGGCGAAGTCTTTTCTTCCCTCAATCTCTGACCAAGAACGCACTGCCCATTTGCTTGGCCCGTTTGACATCATCCCCGTGCAGGTAAATCGACGTGGTAGCAATGGTGGCGTGGCGCAAGTTGTCCCGCACTGAAGTCAGCTCTGCCCCTCTGGCCAGTGCATGGGTATGACGCATCCAATGCGGCGTAGCTTTTCCGCGAGGGTTGGGTTTTCTTGTTCCACTTCAGCGGCGGCAGTTTCAAAGAAACGTTTCATCACAACCCAGAGTCGGGTTGCTGATATTCCCGACTGGTTCTCCAAGTCCATGGCCCAATCAGCTTGGGGCTATGGTGATTGCGGCAGCAGAGGCCATGCTAGACGCTGGTCACAATTATCAGCAATGTATGCACTGCACGGGCACGGACATAGACATCGTGTCGGTTCACATGGCTTACATCCAATGCTCACTTTTGCATATACCTGCGGTGATTCAGCACGGCAACTTCCTCAGTAACGAGGTGTGGAGTGAATGGAAGACCCCCGCGCACGTGCTTGGAGGTTGGGAAACAAAGCTCTGCCGCGCTAATGAAGCCAAGCGAGAAAAGCTGGCAAATCAACAGCAATATGAAGTGGTGAACGATCAAGCAAAGGTCAGCCCTATTCGCTTGAGCAGCCAAGAAGACCAAACTTATGCGCCCGTGCTTGACATCGACCTACGGGGTCAAATTGCACTCTTCTGATGTGAGTTAGCTAAAAAAACAAGCCTAGGCCTCGGCCAAAAAACCAGCCGCTCCGGTGCAAATCGGGGCGGCTTTTTTGCGTTTTAGTCTCTGCCAAACGAGTCCGAACACATTGCTATAACTTCACCGCATATAAGCAATTCAAACGCTTCAAATCAACCATCAAATCACGTGATGTGTTTCAAGTTAACCATCACCTCGCCAAGCAACCACCAGACAACACCATAAATCCACCTCAAAAGCACCGAGCTGGAGAAAAGGCCCAGAAAAGAAGAAGAAGAAAAAGAACACTTAAATAAAGTGCAGGATAGGCTGTCGCCGGTAAAAATGCCCTTTTACATGGTTTTTATTTGCTTGATTGTTTACTTATCATCTATTTCTGAGCTATAAAATAGCCTCAATTTCGTAAATGAGGCAACCCCGTGGGAAAACTGTATTTCCAAAGGAAAGTCACCGCAGGCGTCGTCCTGTCGGCCGTTTTAACGGTCGTGACTAGCGCGGGTGCCCTTTGGTCTCATACAGAAAAAGTACACGCTTGGAGCCATCAATCGGCCGCTGCGGTCGGCGAGTCGATGTCGGTGGTGTACGGCAAGCAAAACCCAAATTGCTCACAATTTCAGGCCTTTGGTTATCCGATGCCAAAGACGGATGGTGTTGTCGAGAGGTCTTACAGCACATGCCGACTTGGATATGCTGGGATGTATGACGCCGAGGTGAAGACGCCGCTTTGGGTTGCCGAGCGAATCAAGCGCGACGATTTAAAGGGCGTGGCCAAGCGTGATGGTTTGGATTTTCAGGATGACCCCCAAGTGCCGCCGCTTGATGGGGGCAACCAGTACAAGCGCTCTGGCTTTGATAAAGGTCACTTAGCCCCTGCTGCGGACTTTCGATGGAGCCAGGAGGCCATGAACCAATCTTTCATCTTCTCCAATGCAGTGCCTCAAAACCCCATACATAACCAAAAGATTTGGGGAAATCTTGAGTCCATGGTGCGAGAAATGGCTTCTCGCCGTGGTGTGCTGGTGGTGTTTACTGGACCAGTTTTTACCAAACCCGTATCTTGGTTACACCATGGGCGCAAAAGTCAAGAACGTCAATCTGGCTCTATTCCAGTTCCAGCGGCCATGTTTAAGGTGATCGTTGATCCAGCCACGAAGGACATGACAGCGTTTGTCATTCCTAACGATGGCTTGCAAGGTGAAGAGCCATCTCGCTTTCAACTGAGCGTTCGTGAGGTTGAGCGGGTTACTGGCTTGGACTTCAACCCTGATTTGTCTCGCTCAGAGGCGGATCGCTTAGAAGCGAATGGCGATGCTTGGGTGCTGCCCAAGGTTCGCGGTGGTTTTAGGGAGTAGCGCTTTGAGCACAGTTGAGCCAAAAGCCTTGTTGCGAGTCCAGCTAGGAGAGCATCACGAAGCCTTTATTCGGTGGTGTGCCCAAGAAGATCGCGACCCCACGGCCGTGGTCAAGCAGCTCGTAGATATGGCGTTGGCCAACTTAGTTGAGTTGCCCCGGAAGGGCAAAGCTGGCAGCGCAAAGGCTCAAAAGAGGCTTCGAATTAACTTGGGTGATAGGTACGAACCATTTGCAGCGTGGTGTGCAGCGCGTGACTTGGCTGCAAGCGCTGCGGTCAAAAACTGGATCGTTGACTTGATGGCTCAAAAAATTGGGCTTGTTTCAACAACACCAGAGCCTAGTTTTCATGCGGTTGTCGATGTGCGTGATGAGTCACGCGAGCGCAAAGAGCTGCGCTTTAGCAAGAGCGAGCTGGAAGCTTGGGAGTTACTGGCTGCGACGCGCAAAGAAGAAACACCGAAATTCATGAGCCGTGTGCTCAGGGCCTATCTCACGAAATCACCGGGCTTCACGCCGGATGAGGCGGCTCTGTTGGGTACTCACAACCTTTTATTGCTGCGTGCTTGCAACAACTTGAACCAGTTGGCCAAGCACGCCAATGCTTTGGCGGCACGAGGCGATGTTGTAGCCGCAGAAGCAGTTTCAGCACTGCCGGATGAGGTTGCGGCTGTGCGGTCGCATGTGGCGCACGTGTCGCAGCTTTTGAGCAACAACCGTGAGCGGTGGTTGATCGCGGTGAATAAATAAGGAGCAAACGTGGCCACACAACAGCATATAGACAACGTCTTGGTCCATTGGGGCGAAGACTTGGTTTGGTCAGAGCGTAAGCCAGTTAAAAAAGGCAAGGACGAAACAAAACGCATCTTGAACATGATTGGCGGTGTCATTGCGGGGCCAAAGGCAACCCCCAAGGCATCTGGATTGACTCCAAAAGAGGTGCGTGACCACTTGGTTGGCGTAGTGCGTAACTCGCCACAAGTTGTTGTGAAGATCACTGGTGGTGGGTCGGACATGAAGCGCATTGGTTCGCACATCGACTACATCGCACGTGGTGGTAAGTACAAGAAAAAGGGCGAGGAAGAGTTAGAGCTTGAGACTGAAGAGGGTTTAGTGGTACGTGGCAAAGAAGCACGAGCCATGCTTAAAGAGCAGTGGCAAATGGCGGGCGCTCCAATCCCATCAGAAGCCCATGAATTCATTGGTTCGGACGGCAAGGTGAAAAAGCCACGTCGCGAAGCCTTGAATGTGATCTTGTCTATGCCCGCTGGTGTGGATCGTGAAAAGGTAAAAGCTGCTGCGCGTGCGACGGCAAAAGAGTTGTTTTCGAATCATCAATACGTCATTGCTCATCACAGCGATACAGACAGTCAGCATGCCCACGTAGCAGTCAAGATGGTCGGGTTAGACGGGCAGCGTATGAATCCGCGCAAAGCGGATTTGGAGCAGTGGCGTATTGCCTTTGCTAAACAGCTGAACGCACGCGGCATCGAGGCCGTTGCAACTCGGCGTCGTACTCGCCTGCATCGCCCAAAGGGTGAGAGCCAAGCTGTGAGACAAATGAAAGACCGTGGCGTTACCCCAGACCGAGTAAAGACGTCAGAGGCTCAATCAAAAGCCGTAGAGAGGGCTCAAGAAAACGAAAAAAAGGTGGTCAATGCGTATACGCATATGGCGCAGGCTTTAGCCGTCAGCCCAGATCACTCAGATCGTGCTTTGGCTCGTGACCTGCAACGAACCATGCAAAAGCATGGCGTGACCATCAAGTTGGCACCAACGATTAAACCGAGGCTTTAACTGTGGCAGCGAGTACCTTTTTACTGTCAGTCGTGATGGCGTGTGCCCCTAACGTACACCCTGATACCGCAATGCGAATCATCCACCATGAAAGTGGAAGTAACCCTTATGCCATTGGAATCAATGGGCCGTGGAAGTTGTCTCGCCAGCCTAGCACTAAGGAGCAGGCTGTAGCGACGGCTCAGATGCTTATTAATGCGGGCGTCTCCATCGACATGGGTTACAGCGGCATTAACTCCAAGAATCTGAAGAGGTTTGGTCTAACAACCGAAACAGTGTTCGACCCCTGCCATAACGTGCGAGCCATGGAAAAACATTTGAGTGATAGCTACGCAAGAGCCGTTAAGCGCCATGGCCCCGGGCAAATGGCATTACGCGAAACATTGAGCGAATACAACACAGGCAACCCAATCAATGGCCAGCGAAACGGCTACGTGGACAAGGTGTTTGCAACGGTGCCCAAATGAAAAATAACAAAGAAAGTATTGCCGCCATCATCCGCGAGGAACTGGATGACATCGAGCTGCAAATTACGTATGGCGTCAAACACCAGCAACTCAATGAAATTCTTACCCAAGCAGGCCATGTCCTTACTCTTGGTGGTTTTCGTATTGCACTGGCAAGAGCGCGTGCGATGAAGGCGAAGCAGGCCGTCAAGTCAAAGGGTAAACCCAATGCCGCTTAAACAAAGCTTTCGCGGCTACGTTAGAGAACACCTCGAACGCATTGAGCTGAAGATTACCTATGGGCACCCGCATGAGTTGATCCGCAGGGAGTTGGCCAAGGAAGGTTTTGACGCAACCTTATCTAGCTTTAGAGATGCGCTTATGCACGCACGGAAATGGAAAAGGAAGCTAGGGAGCAGTGAAGCCCCCTCGCCTATCAAACAAGACGCGACTGAAGTCAATGATTCAGCCCCTCAAACAAACCAAGGTAAGAGAGAAGCCAACTCATCTGGGTCAAAAGCCCATGGTGAAACGGCTGTTGACGACTATTTCAAACGTACCCCACTTTTCAAACGTACCAAACCTTAAAGGACCACTCAAATGAAAAAACATGATCTCAAAATCGCTGTCGTCAACTTTAGCGGCAACGTCGGTAAATCGACGATAGCTCGGCACCTATTGAGCCCACGAATGCCAGAGGCTGTTGTGGTTGCCGTCGAGACGATCAATGCAGATAGTGCCAGTGATGTCACTGTCAAAGGTGGTGACTTTGGTCGACTGCAAGAAGATTTGATGCTGGAGGATGCTGCAATCATTGATGTTGGTGCCAGCAACATTGAGCAGTTCATGTCATTAATGCGTATGTATCGTGGTTCGCAAGATGACTTTGACTTGTTCATTGTTCCGTGCGTTCCAGTGCCAAAACAGCAGAAGGACACGGTGGAATGTGTCAATGCTCTTGCAGAGCTAGGTGTTCCAGCCAAAAAGATTATGGTTGTGTTCAATATGGTGGAGCCAAACACCAATGTCGCCGAAATTTTTGAGCCTGTTTTGCGTTTCGCAGAAGCTGAAGGCAAGTGCCAGGTCGACGTTCGAGCGGCTATTTACAAGAATGAAGTTTTTACCCGCTTGCGCGGCAGCACTGAAACGATCCAGTCGCTCTTGGATGATCCAACCGACTTCAAGGCAGAAATTAAGAAAACAACAGTCCCAGAAGACCGATTGGCTTTCGCCGAACGTCTATCAACGCAGCGCCTCGCGCAAGCCGTTCAAGAGAACTTGAATTCAGTGTTTGAAGTGGTGGTGCCATGACCAACCCAGAGCGGCCAAGGTTATCAGAAGAGGCTCGTTCACTACTCATCGCCGAAATTCTTGGTGATGTGGGGCGTGTACACGATCAAATCATTCAGTTGAGTTCTCAGTTGCATTCAATGCAAGTCGAGGCGCAGGATCAAGCCAGCCGCTTAGCGCGTTGGCATCAGGTTCTTGACTCAAAAATGATTGAGCTAAACAAAGTTGATCTAAGTGCTGTGGCCTCAGAGAAGCTTGTCGCTCATGCTCGTGAATATCTCCAAGCTTTGTCTCGCGAGGTCAGTGACTTGGTTGCTAAAGAGGTAAGAAAACAAGTTGGCTCGCCAAGTAAAGCCATTGACCAAAAAACATTGGTGTATTTATTTTTTGGCTGCATCGGAGCTGTTGCGATTGGCAACTTAATCTGGAATGCAATTCTTTATCTGTTCCGTTGAACAAGGGGCTCTTTGATGAAAAAAATACTACACGCCTTGACCATGGTCTGCTTGCTTTCATTTGGAGGCGCTGCATTCTCACAAGATGACGACAACGCAAAGTCAGCTTGTGAAGCGGTTTTGTGTCTTTCGTCGGGCAATCGTCCCGACGAGTGCGCTCCCTCGCTTTCACGGTACTTCAGCATCAGTTTTCGCAAATGGTCCGATACGGTTCGCGCACGCCAGAACTTTTTGAACTTGTGTCCAATCGTTAGTCGCGATGCTGCGTTGAGTGTTTTGGCCAGCACCATTTCTAACGAGTCGGAGCATAACGAACAGCAAGACAAATGATCAGGAGATTGCATGACTACCTACCGCATTAACGAGCACACCTACCAACTGGGCGCGTCTGCCTTTGGCGCAGCCTTAGTTGAGGCCCACGCCCGCAGAATTCGGCCTTTGTGCATGTGCCTAGGTCGTGGGGTTGAAATGTATGTGGCAAAGATTGCAGGCAAGTTCTATATCAAACGCATGCCGGGCACTGGGGCCCACCACGCGCCAGTATGCGACAGCTATGAAGAGCCTCAAGAATTGAGTGGCCTTGGCCAAGTCATGGGGACAGCCATTACAGAGAACCCAGATGATGGTTTGACCAACCTGAAATTGAATTTTTCGCTGACCAAAATGGGTGCGCGTGCCAAACCCATGCCATCTTCTGCCGAATCTGACAGCGTCAAGACTGATGGCAACAAACTCACGTTGCGTGGCGTCCTACATTACCTCTGGAAAGAGGCAGGATTTCATCGGTGGTCACCATCAATGGAGGGAAAACGTAATTGGTTCGTGATTCGAAAATACTTGCTTGATGCTGCGGCCAACATGACCACAAAGGGGGCAGGACTTGTCGATGTGTTGTACATCCCTGAGTCATGGAGCCTAGAGCATAAAAGTGAAATTGCTTCACGCCGTATTTCTCAAATTACTAAAGCAACAGCTCCGATAAAGGGTGCAAAACGACTCATGATCGTGATTGGTGAAATCAAAGAGATTAGCCCCTCACGTTACAGCAGCAACATTATTTTTAAGCACTTGCCGGACTTCACTTTCCACATCAACGAAGACCTATACGACCGCTTGAAGAAAAGGTTTGGAATCGAGATGAAATTATGTGCTGCCTTGGAGGGCACGCACTTGATGGCGATTGGAACATTCAGCGTGGACGTGTCCGGCCTGATCTCAATTGAAGAATTGGCTCTTATGGCCACAACTGAGAATTGGATTCCATTCGACAACACCTACGAGAAGGAGCTGATCGATGGCATGACGCATTCACATCGTCGTTTTGTTAAAGGCTTGCGCTACAACCTACCTTTTTCACGGCCACTGGCGTGCCTTGTGGCCAATGACACCCTGCCAACTCCCACGGCTTTGTACATCATCCCGCCGAATGCTACGGAGGACTTTCAAGCTGCGTTAAACCAAATGGTCGAGATCAGTGAGTTGACCTCTTGGGTCTGGAATGCTGGTGAAGATGTGATGCCTTCACTACCCGTTGCCAGTTTAGACCCACGTTAAAGAAGGAAAACCCATGTTCTCAAAACTCATTGCACGTTACAAAGCAGGCGTTGAACTCGACTTGCAACGATGCGATCAGGCTCGCACCATGCATTTGTTGAGTAGTTCAAGGAGTGCTTTTAACAAATGAACGCGGCCAACTGATTCTGAAAGGATTTGAAATAGAAGAACAGAAAACAACAATCTGCCCTTTTTGCTTTGCCCATGTGGTTTGGGGAGCGAGTGTTTGTCGTGGATGCCACGCCGTATTGGACTTGCCCGTGTGCTTGCGCGAACTCGGCATAGCCGTCCATCACCTTCGTGACGGCCTCGCCGATGATGATGAGGTTCATGATGCCCGCCTGCTGCATGTGGTCGAGGTAATCGGGGTGACGATGCTCACTCAAACCGGCTGAGCCTCCGCGAGCACCTTGGCCCGGAATTTCAGCGGCAGGTCGCCGGGTGTCAGCAGATCGACATGGACGCCGAGCAGTGATTCCAGTTCGTCTTGCAAGCCGCCCAGATCGAATAGCGTCGCACCAGGCAACGCATCGACCAGCAAATCAATGTCACTGCCATCCCCGTCGAGTCTAGACGATTGGGATATGCGCTCTAGTCGGAACTCCAGCCGGAACCGGGAGTGCCTTGGACGCTCAGGCTGCGAGATTTGGTCATGGAATTGGCTAAATTTGCCCAACCCCCAAGAAAATAAAATTAGCTCAGTACCCAAGTTCACGTTGGTGCCGCACTGCCAAGATCACGGCATTTTCACCATCGTAGCGGTACAGAACGACATAGCCGCTATCACCAAAGTCAATCAGCCACTCGCGGAACTCCGGCTCCATGTCTTCTACGGGGCGACCAATACCTGGCTGCTTGGTAATAACATTCATTCCTTCGCGAATACTTCGCACCGCACGCTTGGCAACATCTACATTTTTTCCCGAGAGAAATCGGTACAGCCGCTGTAAATCCAGCAGCGCCGCTGGTGACCAGATCAGATGTGGCATGTCGGTGGCGCAGCATCTTGGCCCGCCTCCAGTTTTGCCATCCAGACATCTGCCTCGTCATGCGTCACATGCAAGCCATTTGCTTGATAGTCGCTCCAAGCACGAAGCCCATCTTGGCGCATCAATTCCCGCTTTTCTTCACGATCGACGTACTGGCGAATCGCTTCCAGAATCATCCAGTGCGAGCTTCGATGACGGGCATCAGCAAGGCGCTTCACACGCTCCTTGGTGTCTGTATCCATCTTGATGGTTGTGGGACGTAAGGCTGTTGCTGTCATGCGAGCACCTCTGGGTGATACCTATAATTACTTCATGATACTCCATCCAGCGCATGAACGTCCGACTAATGGGATGATCATTCCCTGGTCAAGAACGCACTTCCCATTTGTTTGGCTCGTTTGACATCATCCCCATTAGGGTAAATCGACGTAGTAGCAATGGAGGCGTGGCGCAAGTTGTCTCGCACTGAAGTCAACTCAGCCCCTCTGGCTAGTGCATGGGTAGCGTGGGTATGGCGCATCCAATGCGGCGTAGCCTGGCGCAGTTTTTCCGCAAGAGTTGGGCTTTCTTGTTCCACTTCACCAGCGGCAGTTTGGAGTTGGAGTTGCCCCTTTAGACCGGACACATTATTGTTCTGTCAAAGGAGTTAGAAATGAGTCAACGAAAAGGGGCGTATGCGCCTGAATTCCGTCAACTGGAGTTGCCCCAATTCACCGGACGGTTTGCGGTTCTCGACTGATGTCGAGCACTTCAATGATATCGGCATCGGTTTTCTGAGAATTCAAACTCCTTTCAAATGCATGGGGGGATCGCTGGCCTAGCCCGCTATGACGTCTCAATGGGTTGTACCAAGACTCAATCCAAGTGAAGATGGCCAAGCGCACATCGGCCTTCGTTTTCCAAGAACGTCTATCAATCAGCTCACACTCCAGCGTTGCGAAGAAGCTCTCCGCCATGGCGTTGTCATAAGCATCTCCCACCGTCCCCATCGACGGTTTCACCCCCATTTCCTCGCAGCGCTTGCCAAACGCTACGCTGGTGTATTGACTCCCCTGATCACTGTGATGGATTACGGACTCGGGGCGACGCGTGTGAAGCGCCATGTTCAGTGCCGCAATCACCAACTCGCTGGTCATACGTTCCCCAAACGCCCACCCCACCACCTTGCGGCTGTACACATCCACCACAACAGCCAAGTACAAGAACCCCGCCCAGGTGGGCACGTACGTCATATCAGCCACCCACAGTTGGTTGATACCCGTGGCCGTGAATTGGCGCTTGACCAAATCAGGCGCCGCCTTGGCGTACCGGTCTCTTTGTGTCGTCACCACGTAGCCCCTACGTCTGCTCACACCTTGGAGGTTTGCCAGCTTCATCAAGCGTTCAATGCGTTTATGGTTCACACAATCACCCATGTCGCGCAGCTCAGCTTGCACACGCGCTCGCCCGTAAGTGCAATCACTCATGACATGAATTTTGCGAATGCGCTCAGTCATGATGCGGTCATTGATGCTTCGTTGACTGGGTGGGCGTGAGCACCATTCGTAGTAACCACTCTTAGACACCTGCAAATGCTTGCACATCGCTTGGATCGGTATGTAGGCCTGGTTCGCCTGGATCAGCGCATAGATGTCTTGTCTATCCCGCTGTCCTTGTTGGCAAACCAGGCCGTAGCCTTTGCCAAG
>Ga0213920_1000876_pt1 | contig 18982 bp, 14 predicted proteins | sample McNCre1117MG_FD_161054 | JGI IMG/M metagenome (GOLD analysis project Ga0213920, IMG submission 161054) | Freshwater microbial communities from McNutts Creek, Athens, Georgia, United States - 11-17 MG | ecosystem: Environmental > Aquatic > Freshwater > Creek | place: USA: Georgia | collected...
TAGATGTAAGCGAGGCCTCGTGCGATGGACATCATGCCCAGGGTTGCAATGAACGGAGCCAGGCGGAACTTTGCAATCAGCACGCCGTTCACCAGACCCGCCAGGGCGCCTACGGCGAGGCCAGCGAGAACACCAACCCAGACAGGGAAGTCGAGGCCCTGGAACTTCACCAGCGAGCTGCCGGGAACCTGAACCAGGCTGGCTGCGACCACCGCGGACAGGCCAACGATGGAGCCTACCGAGAGGTCGATTCCCAGGGTGATGATTACGAAGGTCATGCCAACGCCGATCACGCCGATGGCCGAAACCTGACGAATCACGTTGACTAGGTTGATTGGCTGAACAGAGTTGCCGTTGGTCATGATGGCAAGCACGATGACGAACAGCGCAAGGATGCCGATGATCATGTATTTGCGGACGAAAGCGCCCAGCTGGAAGCCCTGCTTGATCGCCATGATTGACGAGGTGGTTGGAGTTTGGTTAGTCATTTTTGTGTTTCCTTACGCTTACGCGATTGCGCTCTCGTCGCTAAATCTTGTTGCTAGTTCCATAATGTTTTCCTGGGTGGCCTCGGCGCGCGATACCTCGCCCACCAGTCGGCCTTCGCACATGACCACAACGCGGTCGCTCATGCCGAGAATCTCGGGCATTTCGGACGAAACCATGATGATGGCCTTGCCTTGCTGTGCGAGTGTGCTCATAAGCCTGTGAATCTCAGACTTGGCGCCAACGTCGATTCCGCGGGTTGGTTCATCGATGATGAGGATGTCTGGGTCGGTCAGCAACCAGCGGGAGAGCAGCACCTTCTGCTGGTTTCCGCCCGACAGGTTTTGAATCTGCTGGTTGAGCGAAGGAGTCTTGAGAGCAAGCGCCTGGCGCTGAGCCTCGCACTCCCTGTCGATCTCCGCCTTGCGCAAAATGCCACCGCGAGTGAATCGACCCATCGCAGCCATAGACATGTTGTCTCGAACCGAGAGCACGCCCATGATGCCAGTCTTCTTGCGGTCTTCGGTGAGAAGGCCGATTCCGGCTGCGATGGCCTGGTGCGGCTCGCGAATCTTTACCTGCTTGCCATTCACCTTGATGGTGCCAGACTCGGCCGCGTGGATTCCGAATACGGTCTCCAGTACCTCCGTGCGGCCGGAGCCCATGAGGCCAGCGAAGCCTAGGATCTCGCCACGGCGAACCTTGAAGGAGACGTCTTTAACCTGTCGTCCTCGGTTCAGTCCCTCAACTTCGAGAATTACCTCGCCGATTTCTGCTTCCAGTTTTGGGAACAACTGAGTCAGTTCGCGACCAACCATCAGGCTGATGAGGCTGTTGCGGTCCATCTTGGATGCGGCCTCGGTTGCCACCCAGGTTCCGTCACGGAACACTGTCAACTCATCCGAGATAGCAAAGACCTCGTCCATCTTGTGGGTGATGTAGATGATTGCGGTGCCTGCTTCGCGCAGCTGGCGAATGATGTCGTGGAGACGGGCCACCTCACGCTCGGTAATTGCCGAGGTTGGCTCATCCATGATGATGATCTTGGAACCGAAGGCGATGGCCTTGGCAATTTCAACCATCTGTGCCTGCGCAACGCTGAGGTTTTTCATCTGCGCTGCTGGATCGATGTTGATGTGCCAGCGGTCAAAAACCTCTTGCGCCGCCTGGATCATTGCCTTCTTGGACACCAGACCGCTCTTGGTGCGGATCTCGCGACCAAGGAAGATGTTCTCCGCTGCGGTGAGCTCTGGAACAAATAGGAGCTCCTGGTGAATCATCGAGATTCCGTTGGCAAGTCCATCGCGGGGGTTCTCGATTTTGACGGGCTTGCCGTCTACAAATATTTGGCCTTCGTCCAGCGTGTACACGCCAGCCAGGATTTTCATGAGGGTTGATTTGCCCGCTCCGTTTTCACCCATAAGGGAGTGTACGGTACCGGGGCGAAGCTTAAACTGAACGTCGTTCAGGGCCAAAACACCAGGGAAGCGTTTTACGATGCCCTGCATTTCGACTATGTATTCACCCATTTGGTGCTACTTTCGTGGATCTTGTTGAATAAGCAGATTGGCCGGACCAGTTTCCTGGCCCGGCCAACCCATTGTGCTACTTAGTTATGACTACTTGCCAGCGAACTGAGCCATGTTGTCGAGGGTTACCAGCTGGTAAGGAACATCGACGTAGTCAGAAACAGTCTTGCCCGAGATCAGGGTAAGAGCAGCGTCAACACCGCCACCACCCTGGCCGCCTGCATCCTGGAACACGGTGGTTGCCAGGTCGCCCGACTTCAGTGCAGCAAGTGCGTCAGCGGTAGCGTCAACGCCACCAACCAGGATGCCACCGGTGCCAAGCTTCTTGCCTGCAGCCTTCAGCGCGTTGATGGCACCGAGTGCCATCTCGTCGTTGTTGGCGCAAACGATGTCGAAGCTTACGCCAGACTGCAGCCAGTTCTCCATGAGGGTCTGACCCTGTGCGCGGTCCCAGTTAGCGGTTCCGGTCTTCACAACCTTCATGCCAGGGTTCTGCGCTACAACATCGTTGCAACCCTTGGTGCGGTCGAGAGCGGCCTCGTTGGTGACCTCGCCCTCCATGATCACAACGTTGCCCTTGCCACCGGCAAGCTTTGCAAGCTGGGTCATCTCAAGCTGGCCCGATACGAGCGAGTTGGAACCTACGTAAGGCACGCCGGCTGGAAGGTCCGAAGGCTTGCGGTTTACGTAGATCAGAGGAATCTTTGCTGCCTGAGCGGCTGCGGTCATTGGGCCGGCTGCGCTGGTGTCAACTGCAACAACGATGATTGCGTCAACCTTCTGGGAGATGAAGTTCTCCACCTGGCTGAGCTGGGTTGCTACGTCGTTGTTAGCTGCAACGATGTCAGCGGTTGCGCCCTTGGCCTTGGCCTCAGCGGTGATACCGTTAGCAACCTTCTGGAGGAATGCGTCCAGTACTGGGAACGAAGCACCAATCTTGTAGGTCTTGGTGCTGCTGGTTGGGTTGCTCGAGCTGGTCGAGCAACCAGTCACGATCAGCGCCGAAGCAGCAACGACGGCAACAATGCCGGCTAGCTTGCTGAATTTCTTCATGAACTTTCCAATCATTTAGAGGTTCCATCGGCCTCAAGGCTTATGGATCCCTTCGCAGGACTCTCCTGAGAAGAAGGAAAAGTTGTATCTCGTCAATTGCTAAGTTACCCAAGAAGCAAGAGTTTGTTACGACAATTGCAGACTCGTTATCCAATCTTTATTTAGTAACGTTTTGGTTGCGCTGACGGGCTTTGTGACTAATTTCGACCTTTGTTAGCACGAGCGCTGGCTCGAGCAACAAAAATGGCAAGTTGACGGGTTTGTTATGTCATTGTGTGATTCCGCATAAAGCGCGCAATCTCGTTGAGTTCTGAGTGGGGACGAAGCCCAGAGGCAAAAACAGAGCCGCCTAGGAGAATCGAACTCCTGACCTGCTCTTTACGAGGGAGCTGCTCTACCGACTGAGCTAAGGCGGCGAAGCCATCCTTACGAACGGCAACCGTATGAGTTTACCAACTTGGAATAACCCGAACGGGCACGGGGTTGGGGTAAACATGGCTGGGAGAAAAAACACGAGAGCGCAGGAGTTTTTCTCCGTGCGTTTTCGACGTTTGCTTTCGGGTGCACCCGACGGCAAACCGCCATGGCTCGACATCATCGCGGCCGGCGATGAGCCCGGCCTGTTTACTCCCGATGACGCACCTTGGCTCGTGCACGCCGACTTTGGAACTCTGGTTGGCGGCATCCGAGCGCTTCTTGTCCAGGCCCTTCAGCCCGCAACGCTGGCGGGCGTGGCGGACCACTCAAGGTACAAGGAGGATCCGCTGGGGCGTTTGGCCGGAACTATCAGGTGGTTGACCGTAACCACTTTTGGCTCCCACGCTGCCATCGCAAATGAGGCCTCGCGAGTAAACCGACTGCACGAACGCGTGAACGGCGAGTACCCGGCAGAGCCTAAGCCTCGGGAGTATCGCGCTGCAGATCCAAACCTGCTGCTCTGGGTGCATGTGGCCTTCATGGATTCGTTCCTCAGTTGCCACGAGTTGTACAGTCCCGCGCCAATTCCGGGCGGCGCCGACGCCTACATTTCCCAGTGGTCACGGTCGGTTCGGCCACTCGGACTAGAAACCGCGCCGATGAACACGATTGAACTTGACACAACGATGCGATCGTTTGCCGAATCCGGCCAATTGGTCTGCAACGAAAGGACCCGAGAGGTGGTCTCATTTATTCGGAGGCCGCCGCTCTCTCCGTTCGTAGGGTTCATTTATCGGCTGCTATTCGCTGCCGCAGTCGTGAGCCTGCGTCCAGAACACCGAGAGCTCCTCGGCTTGAAGATGCCACCCCGCACGCTGGTCATAGGTCTCACCCGCTTTACACTTCGGGCTATTCGTTTTGTCATCGGCCCGGAGTCACCCATCGAAGAGGCGGGCAGAAACCGTCTGGTGCGCATCGGGGCCTGGACGGGTTAGGCTCAGACCATGAGCCAACGCATCACACTGCCAAACACCGACCTCTCCGTTTATCCGCTTTGCCTCGGTGGCAACGTCTTTGGCTGGTCCGCCAACCAGGCGCAGTCGTTTGAGGTCCTTGATCACCACCAAAATCTGGGTGGCAATTTCATCGACACCGCAGACGTCTATTCCGCTTGGATTCCAGGCAACAAGGGTGGCGAGAGCGAGGACATCATCGGTGCCTGGATGGCCGAGCGCGGAACTCGCGAAGAGACCGTGGTTGCCACCAAGGTTGCCAAGCTTGAGGGCCGTCTTGGGCTCAGCCGCGACAACATCATCGCCGCCTGCGATGACAGCCTTCGTCGCCTACAGACCGACTACATCGACCTTTACTACGCGCACGAGGATGACCAGCACACTCCGCTGGAGGAGACGCTCGGCGCCTTCGATGAGCTGCAGCGTGCCGGCAAGATCCGGTTTGCGGCGGCCAGCAACTACTCACCGGAGCGCCTCAAGCAGGCGATGGACGTTTCTCACAACGCCGGTCTAGCCAAGTATGTCGCCCTGCAGAACCAGTACAACCTGATGGAGCGCGCCGAGTTCGAGACCAACGACGCCCCGATGCTGACAAAACTGGGCCTCAGTGCCTTGCCCTACTTCTCTCTGGCAATGGGCTTCCTGACAGGCAAGTACCAGCCGGGTGAAACCGTTGAGTCCGCTCGCTCAGGTGGCGTGGAGCACTACAAGACCGATCGTGGTTGGGCCGTGGTTGAGGCCCTTGGGCAAGTTGCCTCTGAGACCTATTCCACGCCCAGTGCCGTTGCGCTCGCCTGGCTGCGCTCAAACCCTCTGGTTTCGGCACCGATTGCCAGCGCGCGCACGCCTGAACAGTTGGCGGCAATCATGCCAATCCTCAACCTCTCTGCGGAGCAGGTTGCCAGGCTAACCGCGGCCAGCAGCCTTTAGTCGGGATGCTGCCGGCACCAGCGCCCATAAGATTGCGCTGGCGTCGATAAACTCCTGCGAGATTGCTGCGGCCGTGGCCGAGAGGTCGCCGGCAGCCGAAAGACCCATGGCCAAGATTGCCAACGCCATACCAGCGCCGGCCGCCTGAAGTGCGCGGCTCCGGGCGCCCTGTGCTATGTCCAAGGCGATGGCGAGGTGGCCTATCGAGTCTTCGATGATTACAACATCGGCCGCCTCGCTGGCGGCCGTTGCGCCTCTTGCACCCATCGCCACGCCCACATCGGCGGCGGCCAGGGCCGGGGCATCGTTGATTCCGTCGCCCACTGCTATCACGGTTCCAGTAGCGCTTTCGCGCTCGGCTCGCAGCAGTTCCAGTTTCTGTTCAGGCCTAAATTCGGCGCGGTATTCATCTACCCCAACCGACGCCGCAACAGCGGCTACGGTATCGGTTCGGTCACCGGAAACCATGATGGTGCGCTTCACGCCAAGGCGCCGCAGATTCCGGATAGTCTCAACAGATTCCTCGCGCACTGGGTCATCTAGGCCATAGATGGCCACGGTGTTGTCGCCAACCTCCACCGAGACAAGCAAAGCGTTGGTGAGTGCGCCCCACCCCGGAAGGGGCCCCTCCGGCTGGCCCACCCGAACCGAGTGCCCGGCTACTGTTCCCGTCAGTCCACGGCCGTGCTCCTCGTGTACATCGGTGGCGTTGGAAAGCCTGCAGCCCTGAGCAAGTGCGTGCCCAACTAAGGCCTTAGCAACAACATGCGGGCTCTGCTGTTCCAGCGAGCCAACCAGTTCTCCAACCCAGATCGGGTCTACGTCTGGCGCGTAGGCAACCGCCGAAATTTCGGGCCCGCCGTGGGTAAGCGTGCCGGTCTTGTCGAGCAGAATCACCTCTGCTCGGGCAAGCTGCTCCAGCGCCGCCCCGCCCTTGATTATGGCGCCACTCTTGGCAGCCTTGGACATGCCTGCGATGATGGCCACCGGCACGGCCAAGATCAGTGGGCATGGGGTGGCCGCAACAATCACAGCGATGGCCGCGGCGCGTTGGCCCGTGATCCACCAGGTTGCGGCCGCGGCGACAATCGCAAACGGCACAAACCACACCGCCCAGCGGTTGGCGATTCGCACGGCCGATGACGACTCCGCCTGAGCCTGCTGCACCAAGCGAACCAGAGCCGAATATGTGGAATTTTGTGCAGTTGCGGTGGTGTTCAATTCAACGCCGCCATCGGTGTTGACCACGCCCGAGGCAACTGTGTCTCCAACTCCGCGGAAGACGGGAAGCGGCTCGCCTGTGAGTGCGCTCTCGTCAAAAGTGCCAACCGTGAGCAGGGTTCCGTCAAGGGGAACCACCTCGCCGCTGCGAACCAATATCCGGCTTCCCATTTCAACCTGGTTTAGGGGAACCGTGGCCTGGGTTCCATCGCCGGAAAGCACGTGGGCCGTTCGTGGCGCTCTGGCCAAAAGCGCACCAAGCTGCGCGTGGGCCCTGCCCTCAGCCCAGGTTTCGAGGGCGCGACCAGAGGCCAGCATCAACGAAATTACTGCCGCGGCAATCCACTCGGAGGTGAGAGCGGTGGCGAGGATTGATACGGCCGCCAGGACATCGGAGCCCAACGCTCCCTGTCGTATGGCAGCAACAACCCAACCGATGCTGAGCACCAAACCCACCGCGGCGCTGACCGCGAAGGCGGTAATTGCAATCGACTTGTGGCCGTTGGCGCTAGCGGTAACCCCAACGATGAGGGCCACAACCGAGACGGTGAGGAACCAATAGTCGCGCAGGAATCGAGCCATACGTCGATTCTGCCACTTGGGGTTAGACTTGCCACATGGGCAACGACGCCACAAATGAATCACAGATCCAATTCCTTGGTGCCGCAGGCACGGTAACGGGCAGCAGGTTTCTGCTCTCGCACGGCAACACCCGCGTACTCATAGACTGCGGCATGTTTCAGGGGCTCAAAGAGCTTCGCGAACGCAACTGGGACGCCTTTCCCGTAGATCCAGAACTCATCGATGCGATAGTCATCACCCACGCCCACCTGGACCACTCTGGCTTCATGCCCCGACTTGTCAAGCTGGGCTTTGCGGGCTCTATCAACCTCACCGAATACACAGCGAAGTTGGCCGAAGTAATCCTGCGCGACTCGGCTCGAATCCAGACCGAAGACGCCGAATACGCAAAGAAGAAGAACTTCTCGCGCCACAATCCACCGATGGCTCTCTACGACGAAAACGACGTAGAAAACACCCTAGAGCTGTTTGTCCAGCAGCCTTTTGGCCAACGCACCAAGGTGGCCGATTCAACCTTCGTGACGTTCCATCCCAGTGGACACATCCTGGGGGCCGCGTTCCTAGAGGTTGAATTCTTCGGCAAGCGCCTACTGTTCACGGGAGACATGGGCCGCCACGATCATCCACTTCTGGTGGCTCCAGGTTCGGTTCCAACCGGCCACTTCGACGCCATCCTCACGGAGTCAACTTATGGTGACAGGGAGCACGCGCCGACCACCGGCGACTTCGAGCAGACAATCCGCGATACCGTTGCCCGCCATGGCTCGATTCTGATTCCGGCCTTTGCGGTTGACAGGACCGAAGTTATTCTGGTGCGCCTGCGCGAGGCAATGCAGGCCGGAAAAATCCCTCACATCCCGATCTACGCCGACTCGCCGATGGCGCTAAAGGCACTCGATTTCTATCGCCAGGCAATCGACGAGCGCTCACCTGAGATTCGCCCTGCGATTAGCGAAGAGTGGGCGGGGCGTGACCCATTCGACCCGGGAACGCTGGTTGAGTTGTTCACGCCAGACCAGTCCAAGACCATCAACAACCCCACCTCGCCCTGCATCATCATCTCGGCATCTGGAATGGGAACCGGCGGCCGCGTTGTGCACCACTTGCACGACATGCTTCCAAACCCCAATCACACCGTCATCATGGTGGGTTACCAGGCAATCGGAACGCGCGGACGGGCGCTCGCCGATGGTGCCGAGTTTGTCAAGATGCACGGTGAGCTTGTGCCGGTCAAGGCTCAGATTGTGCAGATCGAATCTTTCTCGGTTCACGCCGACAGCAACGAATTGATCGAATGGCTTCAGACGGCCAGCGAGGCCCCGGGCAAACTCTTTGTGGTGCACGGTGAGGCTGGAGCGGCTGAGGTGTTCAGCGACAGAATCCACGCCCAGCTGGGTTGGGCATCGCACGTGCCGCACATCGGCGAGAAAGTGCGCCTGTAACAGATCCCTAAAAACAATGCGTCCAAAAGACGCACGTCAAACAACAATGGAGTTGAAATGACAAAAACCAGAACCGAGCATGACCTGCTTGGCGACTACGAGGTACCAGTAGAGGCTTACTGGGGTGTTCACACCGCAAGAGCGTGCGAAAACTTCCCCATCTCGGGCGTTCCAATCGGGCATTACCGCAGCCTCATCAAATCGTTGGCTCTCGTGAAGGCGGCCGCAGCAAGGGCAAATGTTGCCTCTGGCGTCTTGGATGAAAGCCTCGCCAAAGCCATCGAAGCCGCATGTGTGGAAATTGCACGCGGCGACTTTGACGGCCAGTTTGTGGTTGACGCAATTCAGGGTGGCGCCGGCACCAGCACGAACATGAACGCAAATGAGGTAATCGCCAATCGTGCCTTGGAGATCATGGGCAAAGCTCGTGGCGAATACCAGCACCTTCATCCGCTCAACCACGTCAACATGTCGCAGAGCACAAACGACGTCTATCCAACCGCAGTCAAGTTGGCGGTTGTCATGGAGATTCAGAACCTCGTTGCCGCGCTAAAGCACCTTGGCTTGGCGCTCAGTCGCAAGGCTGACGAATTCAGCCATGTCATTAAGATGGGCCGCACCCAGTTGCAAGAGGCCGTGCCAATGACTCTCGGCCAGGAGTTCGCTACATTCGCTCGGATGGTTGCCGAGGACATTCAAAGACTTGAGGAGACCATCCCGCTGCTTTGCGAGATCAACCTTGGCGGAACCGCAATTGGTACCCAGTTGAATGCGCCTGCTGGTTACGCTGGGCGTGCCTGCACCGAACTGCGGGCGCTAACCGGAGGAATGCCGCTCACAGTTGCAGCAGACATGGTGGAGGCCACCCAGGACACAGGCGTCTTTGTCATGGTGAGCGGAGTAATCAAACGCGTTGCCGTCAAACTCAGCAAGGTTTCCAACGACCTCCGTTTGCTCTCCAGTGGCCCACGCGCTGGTCTGGCAGAAATCAACCTGCCTGCTCGCCAGGCCGGATCATCGATCATGCCGGGCAAGGTGAATCCGGTGATTCCAGAAGTGGTCAATCAGATTGCTTTCTCGGTTATTGGTAACGATGCCACCATCACAATGGCTGCCGAAGCCGGCCAGCTGCAGTTGAACGCTTTTGAGCCAATCATCTGCCGCGCAATGATGATGAGCCTCACTCAGCTAACCCAGGGTTGCTACACGCTCGCCGACCGCTGCATCGATGGCATCACCGCCAACGTGGAGAGGCTGCGCGAGTCCGTTGCAAACTCCGTTGGTCTGGTGACCGCAATCGCGCCGATGCTCGGCTACGAACGCTCCACGGAGGTGGCTCAAAAGGCAGCCGCGGAAGACAAGACCGTGCGTGAGGTCGTGCTCGAACTCGGACTTATGACCGCCGCGGAATTCGAGGCAGTTTTGGGCGATGTAGAGAGGCTAACTCGCCCGTCTCGCTAGGGGATCGCGTAAGCCGCTATTCGCCCTTGGTTGCCTTTCGTTGGGCTTCCTTTTTGGCGCGCAGTTTCTGCGTTAATGGGCCTGCAGCTGCTCCGAGAACCACGAGAGCCATTCCGAAAATCAGGAACGGCAGGTTTGTGAGAAACGGATCTTGAGACGGGGCATTAGAGGCACTTGGGCTTGGTGCGCTCATGCTCATCACCTGGTCGCAGACCGCCGCGTTGCCGGCGCTGGTAGCGGTTGAACCAGAGGCGTCCACCACAAAGTCAAAGCTGCCTTCGTTGGGGTGGCCATCGTTGCTGACCGAGCGCCAGGTGACCTTGTAGGTTCCAGAGTCATTAAGCGTGTATCCGGCTGAAAGTTTTGCACCCATTGCCATTGGACAACCTGTGATTACGTTGCCCGTTGGGTCAGTCACTTCGATTGCCAGACCCGCATTGCCGGTGGTGCTCATGATGTCTTCGTTAAACGTCACGCTTACGTTGACCGCGCCGGCCTGCACGGTCTGACCAATCGAAGGGGTAGTGCCGACAACCTCATCGTGAGCTAGAGCTGGAACTGGGGTGAGAATAATCCCGATGGCCAGCGCCGCGGCCGCGGAAAACAAACGCTTCATAGAACAAATCTATCTTTAGAAAGTGCGGCTTCCTCAGCCAAATCCCAGTTACCAAGCCATTAACAAGAAAAGGTAAGCCTTGCCTCGGTAAACTTTTGGACACCGCAACATTCATGGTTGGAGCTGGAAAATATGTCCGAGAAGCCGCGCTTCGCGTATTTCAAGGAGCTAGCAATTGGCGGCGGCGTGGGCCTCGCAGTGCTCGGTCTGGTCATCGCTGGATTCAGCATTACGGGTGGAGCGGCAGGCCCCGGCCCAAGCTCCAGCAGCAGCCAGTCCGCATCCGCAAGTGCGTCCGTTACTCCTACAATCGCTGCCTGTTCCGTTCAGGATCTAGCCAACGACGACCGCCTCGGCAACCTGCAGTTGATGGTTGTGAACGCTGCCACTGACCAGTCGCTCATCGACCTCAATGGCGAGCAGGCATCTGCCACCGCCAGCACCATGAAGCTGCTCACCGCCGCCGCTGCCCTCGAGGTGCTCGGTCCGAACTACCGAATCACCACGCGTGTTTACCAGGACCCAACCGACAAGGGAATCATCTACTTTGTGGGTGCGGGCGATGTGACCTTGAGCCGCACCGCGCCTGGCCAACAGAGCATCTACCCGAACGCCCCAAAGCTGAACGACCTAGCGCTTGCCATCAACCGCGCCGTTGGCGCCAACCCAATCACCAAGATCGTTGTGGACGGTTCGCTATTTGCCGGCCCACAGTGGCTCGCCGGCGTTGATCCATCAGAGCGCACCAATGGCTACCAGAGCCTCACCAGCGCTCTGCAAGTTGATGGTGATCGCAACAACCCGCAGAAGCAGACCTCGCCCCGCAGCTCCACTCCGGAGATCCGTGCGGGCACTTGGTTACAGCAGGCCATCGGCTCTGCGGCAACCGGCGCAACCGTGGAGGTTGGAACCATGCCTTCCAACGCTGGCCAAATTGCGTCGGTACAGAGCCAGCCGCTAAGCAGTTGGATCAACTACATGCTTTCGGTGAGCGACAACACTATGGCCGAGTCTCTCGCTCGCATCGTCTCGCTCGACCTGGGTCAGGACGGCTCATTCGCATCTCTCGCCACCGCGATTCCACAGGCCCTCACCAGCACGCTGCAGCTTGACACCACAGGTGTCACCGTGATGGACGGCTCAGGTGAATCCACTGCAAATGCTGTGGCTCCGGCCTTCATGATCAAGTTGATGAAGCAGATCTACTTGGGAACCGGCAACCTGACGATCCTGAAGCAGTCGCTGCCTGTGGCGGGCGAGTCGGGCTCACTGAAGACCCGCTTCACCGGCAACAATGTTGACGCCGATGGCCACGTGTTTGCTAAGACCGGATGGATTAACCACGGCTACACCCTGGTTGGTTACACCACTGCAAAGGATGGCAGCAACCTGCTGTTCGCCGTTTACGCCCTGGGTCCAAATGTTAAAGACAGCGCCAAGCAAGCGATCGACAACCTGGTCACCGGCATCTACCGATGCGGTGCCAGTTTGGCTCCTGTGACTGCTATCACTCCAACTCCGGCGCCAACAAACTAGTTGGCCGCGCTCATCAGAGCGTTCGCCACCCATCATCGTTGTTTATTAGGATGCGAACGACCATGGTTTTAGGTAGATTTGAAGCATCCCGTTTCTGGAAGTGAGCAAAGATGCCTACCGAGCAAGAAGTCCTGTCAAAGGTCCCTACGTCCCTCTACATCAACGGACAGTGGGTGCAGGGCCACGGTGAGCACCCAATCAAGGTAGAAGACCCTGCCACCGGCAAGACACTTCTAGAAATTGCTAACGCGAACGCAGAGGACGGACTGGCCGCGCTCTCGGCTGCAGACGCCGCCCAGGTTTCGTGGGCCAAGACTTCTCCTCGTGCCCGCGCAGAGATCCTCCGCCGCGCATTCGAACTGGTTCGTGAGCGCAGCGAAGAGTTCGCAATGCTAATCTCGCTCGAGATGGGTAAGCCACTTGCCGAGGCCCGTGGCGAGGTAGCCTATGGCAACGAATTCGTTCGTTGGTTCAGCGAGGAAGCCGTGCGCATCTCCGGACGATTCGGTTCGCTCCCTGAGGGTCACGGCCGCATGCTGGTGACCAAGCGTCCGGTTGGTCCGGCATTCGCCATTACCCCTTGGAACTTCCCGCTGGCCATGGCAACCCGAAAGATCGGACCTGCCCTGGCGGCGGGTTGCACCATGGTGGTCAAGCCTGCAGAGCTGACCCCGCTCACCACTCTGCTGTTTGTAAAAACCCTTGAGGAAGCGGGTCTGCCAGCAGGTGTCGTGAACGTCATCACCACTAGCACCTCGTCGGCTACATCGGGGCCAATCATCGCCGACTCACGCCTGCGCAAGATCACATTCACCGGCAGCACACAGGTGGGTCGCGTGCTGCTAAAGCAGAGCGCCGACCGAATCCTCCGCACCTCGATGGAGCTCGGTGGCAATGCGCCGTTCCTCGTCTTCGATGATGCAAACATCGATGCCGCCGTCGAGGGCGCGATGCTCGCCAAGCTGCGCAACATCGGTCAGGCCTGCACCGCCGCAAACCGCTTCATCGTTCAGGATTCCGTTGCCGACGAATTCGCCACCAAACTGGCCGCAAAGATGAACGCGCTCACTTTGGGTCGCGGCATCGACGAGGGAACCACCATGGGTCCTGTGATCAACGAGAAGGCTCGCGAGAACATGCAGCGTCTGGTTGACGCAACCGTCAAGGAGGGCGGTGACGTTGTCACCGGTGGAGAGTCTGGCGCTGGCGCCGGCTACTTCTTCAAGCCAACCGTCCTCGCAAACGTTCGCCCCGGCAGCACCATTCTGCGCGAAGAGATCTTTGGCCCTATTGCTCCTGTTGTCCGGTTCAAGACCGAGGCCGAGGCCGTTCGTCTGGCGAACGACACCGAGTTTGGCTTGGTGTCCTACGCCTTCACCGAGGACTTCAAGCGCGGCATGCGTCTGGTGGAGTCGCTCGACACCGGAATGACCGGCCTTAATTCGGGACTCGTTTCCAACGCCGCAGCGCCGTTCGGTGGCGTAAAGGAGTCTGGCATGGGCCGCGAGGGTGGCCTAGAGGGCATCGAAGAGTACCTGGAGACCAAGTACGTGATGATTCCTGCCACCGAGGCAGCAGACTAGGTAAACCACTATTCGCGGTGCGCTCCGGCAGCGGCGCTCACCGCGAAAATCTCCGGCTTGGCGTAGCCAAGGATGGCAAACTCTGCCTCCACGGCAAGAGCCACCTCGCTGATCTTTGAAACTGGGCAGAGCGCGATGGCCGCGCCGCCAAACCCGCCACCTGTCATGCGCGCACCTACTGCTCCATGGCGAAGCGCCGTTTCGACCGCGGTGTCCAGTTCGTCGATAGAAATCTCGAAGTCGTCACGCATGCTTTGGTGAGACGCATACAGCAGGCCACCGATGGCGGCTGGGCCCTGCGCGCGGAGAGTCTCAACAGTGTCCAAGACCCGCTGGTTCTCGGTGATCACGTGCCGAACTCGGCGGAAAGTCACGTCATCAAGTAGCTCGGCGCCTCGATCCAGGTCAGACTCAGATGCATCACGAAGGCTGCCGTAACCGAGAGTGGCCGCGCCAGCCTCACATGCGGCTCGCCGACTGGCGTAGCCGCCATCTGCGTGGCGATGCTCCACCCTGGTGTCAATGACAAGCAGTTCGAGGCCTGCAGCGGCAAAGCCGAGTTCTACAACCTGCGACGAGAGGTCGCGGCAATCCAAGAACACGCCGTGATCCAGTTGGCCCAAGAGAGATGCACTCTGATCCATGATTCCCGTGGGTGCCCCAACGATCTGATTTTCCGCCAGCTGTCCAACCCTCGCGAGCGCTCGTCGCTCAAGGCCAACCGACCACAGCTCATCCAGGGCGACCGCCACGGCGCATTCGATGGCAGCCGACGACGACAACCCGGCACCCACCGGTACATCGCTGACGATGTAAATGTCGAAACCGGTCTGGTTGGCGCCAGACTGGCCCAGAGCCCAGGCAACACCTAGAGGGTAAGCCGCCCAGCCCTGCACGGTTTCGCGGGAAATCTCCGTCACAGGAATTTCAACGATTCCAGGCGCGAACGAGCTGGCAACGCGAGCCAGGCCATCGGTGCGCAATGCGACCGCCGCGAATGTGCGCCGATTTATGGCGAATGGGAACACGAAACCCTCGTTGTAGTCGGTGTGTTCACCAATCAGATTGACTCGGCCAGGCGCGCTCCAGACGCCCGCAGGCGCCGAGCCAAAAAGACTCGCAAATCCATCGATGGCTGATTGCTTCAGAAGGTCGGTCATTACTTCACCATTGCCTCTCGCAAAATTCCGGCAATGGTCTCGGGTTGTAGGTCGCCGATGAAGGCCCCCATCGCCGCCTCGGAACCGGCTAAGAATTTGAGCTTATCGGCCGCACGTTTGGGCGAGGTCACCTGAAGTTGAAGCCGCACGTTCTCGCCGCCCGCAACCAACGGAGCCTGGTGCCAGGCCGCGATGTAGGGGAGTGGGGCATCGTAGATCTTGTCCAGGCCAACCAGAATCCTCTTGTAAACGGACGCAAGCTCGTCGCGCTCGGTGTCTGTCAACTGAGTGAAGTTGCCAATCTGTCGGTGTGGCAAGAGGTGGACTTCCATTGGCCAGCGCGCCGCGAACGGCACGTAGGTGGTGAAGTTGTCACTGGCGATTATCACTCTTTCGCCGGCCTGCTCAAACTCCAGAGTGTCTGCAAAAAGGGTGGCGCCGTGGCGCTCGATGGCGCTCAACAACTTTGTGGTCCTTGGAGTCACATAGGGGTAGGCATAGATCTGACCGTGAGGGTGGTGCAGGGTCACACCAATTTCCTGTCCACGGTTCTCAAATGGGAACACCTGCCTAACGCCCGGCAGCGCGCTCAACGCCTCGTTTCGCTGTGCCCAGGCCTCAACGATGGTGCGGAAACGGCTCTCGGACTGGCTAGCGAGCGAACCTGTGTGTTCGGGGCTGAATACAACAACTTCGCAGCGACCAACCGAATCGCGGGTTGCCCCAACGGTGAGGGTTGGCTCCACGGCGTAACCTATGTCATCCGTGGCGAGAAGGCTCGGCCCAAATGAAGGGCTCTTGTTTTCGAAGACGGCAACGTCAAAGTTGTCTGGAAGCTCGCTGAGATTCTCGGCGCTGGTCGGGCAGAGTGGGCACGAGTGTGCCGGCGGTAGAAATGCCCGGTTCTGTCGCGCCGCTGCTATGGAGATCCAGTCGCCGGTCAGCGAATCGAGTCGCATCTGAGCAACCGGAGGTCTTTCAGCGGCGGGTCGAAGGTCTGCTTTGCGTTCGACCGATAATGCCGTGTCGGCGTCGTCGAAGTAGACGAGGTCGCGGCCATCGCTGAGTTTGGTTGGAACTGTTCGGATTGTCATTTCTACTCCGTGGTGCCTACGAGTTGGACGTCTGAAATTTGGGTCTTGAGGGTAGCGATGGCCTCAGGGGTCAGCCCCGTGTCGCTTATGAGAACATCTGCTTCGCCGAGTTCTGCGAAGGTGCCAAAAGCCACCTCACCCCATTTGGTGTGATCGGCCATAATCACGAGGCGCTTGGTGCGGGCACGGATGGCGCGGTTGGTTTCAACCTCGAGGATGTTTGGAGACGAGAAACCGCCGCGCTGGTCCATGCCGTGCGCGCCCATGAAGGTGAGGTCCACGTTGAGGCGATCGAACACAGTGACCGCCATTTCGCCCACCAGCGAGTCTGTTGGTGTGCGAAGGCCGCCCGTGAGAATCACAGTCTGGTCCGCCCTGCCCTCGCGGTGAAAGAGGTCTGAGACCGGCAGTGAGTTGGTCACCACGGTGAGGCGTGGAACGTTGGTGAGCTCTCGAGCCAAGGCGAAAACCGTGCTTCCGCCCATCAGCGCCACCGATGAACCCGGTTCGACCAACTTGCTGGCCCGCCTGGCAATCGAAACCTTCAGCGCCTGCTCGCGGAGTGACTTGGCGCCGAACGGGGGCTCGGTCACCGCGGTGGTCTCCAGCTTTACGGTTGCGCCGCCGTGAACCTTGTTCAGGAGGCCGGCATCCGCCAATTGCTCGAGGTCGCGGCGAATGGTCATCTCGGAGACATCGAAGGTGGTTGCCAGCTTGGCGATGCGAACGACGCCTCGCTGGGTGAGTTCCTCGAGAATGTGCGAGTGCCGTTCCGCTGCCAGCATTTAGGTCCTTTTGATTGACTTGGATCGAATGTTTTCAAATTAGCAGGTTTGTGAGTTTTTGCAAGATTTTGTTTGAAAATGTTGAATTGCCGCTCTCCTCGGGTGGACGCTGTGGACAAGTGGAATTCGATCGATGGTCAAAATAGACTGGAAGTCGCCTTAAGTAGGAGACACTTTGCAAGCCATCCAGCGTTCCGCCAATTACTGGCTGCGCCTATTTGCCCCATTTATTCTTTGCACCATTTTCGCTGTCCCCGGTGTGCTGGTTTCGCTCAACGTCTTGCACCTGCAGCCAGTCCCCGCGGCTCTACTATGCGGAATCGCGATTGTTGCGGCAGCCTTCATGCTGGGATGGGCAGGAGAGGCCGCCGAGCTCGACCTTGCCGGCGGACTCGCCGTTGGCCTGCTCGCTGTGGTGACCATTCTCCCGGAGTACGTGGTTAGCGTTTATTTCTCGTTTGCAGCCGGACACGACCCATCGATGGTGCAGTACGCCTCGGCGAATGTCACTGGAGCAAACCGACTCCTGCTTGGGTTCGGATGGCCAGTTGTGGCGCTCATCGGCTTCTTTGCCATGCGCTCACGCGCTAAGAAGGCCAACCAGCCAAAGCAAAAGTTCGGCATCACCCTTGATGACGAGGCGAGGACCGACCTCGGCTTCCTGGTCATTGCATCGGTAATCACGCTGATCATTCCTGTGACCGGAGCGCTGCACATCCTGGTGGGAATCCTCCTAGTCATCCTGTTCGCCCTATACCTGTGGCGTCAGTCGCACGCCGAGCGAGACGAGCCAGAGCTCGAGGGCACCGCTGCGCTCGTCGGCGCGCTGCCAAAGATTGGCCGCCGCATCTTCATGATCGTTATCTTCCTGCTTGCCGCCGCAATCATTCTGGTAAATGCGGAGCCTTTCGCGGACAACCTGGTTGAGGCCGGGCACGTGTTGGGCGTAAACCAGTATCTGCTGGTTCAGTGGCTGGCGCCTCTCGCCAGTGAAGCTCCGGAGTTTGCCCTCGCCATCATCTTTGCCGCAAAGGGCAAGGCAAACATGGGCCTAGGCATCCTGCTCTCGTCCAAGGTCAACCAGTGGACCGCGCTGGCCGGCAGCCTGCCTATCGCCTACGTGGTGGGTGGTGGTTCGGCCGCTATCCCTATGGATGCACGTCAGGTTGAGGAGTTCATGCTTACCACCGCGCAGACCGTGATGGGCGTGGCGCTGCTTCTCGGCCTGCGACTAGGGGCCAGGGCGGCATCGGCGCTGTTTGTGCTCTTCGCCATTGCTTTTGTTAACCCGGATGAGCACTTCCGCACCATCGTGGCCTTCTGTTACTTTGCGATCGCTATCTTCTTCACCTTCGTCTACCGTAAGAACGTGAAGGAAACCCTCTGGGCGCCGTTCAAGCTGCCAAAGCGGCTTTCACTCTAGGTAACTTTGGCGCTTGCATGCCCGCCTAACGGCAGAATAGAGCCATGACCGAATTCCTTCGACCGCTAGATCAACTTCGACTCCGCCACTCCTCCAAGTGGCGCAGGTATGCGGCGGATGTTCTGCCGATGCACGTGGCCGAGATGGACTACGAGATTGCTCCCAGCATCAAGGAACTCATCATCGACTTTGTGCAGCGAAGCGATCTAGGCTACCTCGGACCCATTCCCGAGGTGGGGGATGCGTTCATAGGTTTCGCCGAACGCCACTGGGGATGGACTCCTGACGCCAAAGAGATTCGCATAGCCACAGATGTGAGCGTCGGTTCGGTGGAGATTATGCGAACGCTAACTGAGCCGGGCGACCGCGTGCTTATCAACTCGCCCGTCTATGCAGCCTTCTACGGATGGATTGCAGAAGTGGGCTGCGAGATTGCCGACGTTCCGCTGATTCGGGGCGAGGATACCTGGAGGCTAGACCTCGATGGCATTGAGAAGGCTTTCCAAACCGGTGTGCGCTACTACCTGCTTTGCTCACCGCACAACCCGATGGGTCGCGTGCACGAACGCCACGAACTCGCAGCAATCGCCGACCTGGCGCTGAAGTACGGTGTGGTTATGATCAGCGACGAAATCCACGCACCACTCACGT
>Ga0213920_1000877_pt1 | contig 18956 bp, 16 predicted proteins | sample McNCre1117MG_FD_161054 | JGI IMG/M metagenome (GOLD analysis project Ga0213920, IMG submission 161054) | Freshwater microbial communities from McNutts Creek, Athens, Georgia, United States - 11-17 MG | ecosystem: Environmental > Aquatic > Freshwater > Creek | place: USA: Georgia | collected...
CTTTGGGCGCCGAGGTTGTAGATTTCATCGGGCTGCGTTTCTTGCACAATGCGAATGAGGTTACTGGTGTCGCTCAGGTCGCCATAGTGCAGCTTGAAGTTGGCGTGCTCGATGTGCGGGTCTTGGTAAATGTGGTCCACACGCTGAGTATTAAACGACGACGCGCGGCGCTTAATGCCGCGAACGATGTAGCCCTTCTCCAGCAAAAACTCGGCAAGGTACGAGCCGTCTTGGCCAGTAATACCGGTGATGAGGGCTACTTTGGGTTGATTTTGTTGGGTCATAGTTTGCTCACAAAATCTTGATAGGCAGCGGCTAGGCCACTTTGTAAATCTACCTTGGCTTGCCAGCCTAAGGCTTTGACGCGCGAGCTATCCATCCACTTGCGTGGTGCGCCATCGGGCTTGGATGTGTCAAACTCAACTCGGCCTGAATAGCCCACTGTTTTGGCGATGGCGTGTGCAACTTCGGCAATGGTCACATCCGAGCCACTGCCCACGTTGATGTGGCTTTGCATGGGGGCGGTGTGTTGGTCGTACGTTGCTTTGGCTAGTTGCATAACATGCACACTCGCTGATGCCATGTCGTCGACATACAAGAACTCGCGACGCGGTGTGCCTGTACCCCAAATGGCAACGCTTGGCGAATTGGCCAGCCTGGCCTCGTGGAAACGGCGAATGAGCGCGGGTATGACGTGGCTGTTTTCGGGGTGGTAATTGTCGCCCGGGCCATACAAGTTGGTGGGCATGACGCTGCGGTAGTCCAACCCATGGCTTGCGCCGTATTGGCGGTTGTAGCTTTCGCACAGCTTGATGCCAGCAATTTTGGCGATGGCGTAGGGCTCGTTCGTTGGCTCTAGGGCGCCTGTGAGCAAGGCGTCTTCACGCATGGGCTGCTGCGCCATACGCGGGTAGATGCAGCTAGAGCCCAAGAAGAGCAGTTTTTGCACACCGTTTTGAAAAGCAGCCTCAATGACGTTGGCTTGCATCATGAGGTTTTGATAGATGAAGTCGGCGGGGTAAGTGTTGTTGGCATGAATGCCGCCTACTTTGGCTGCGGCCAGATAGACCTGCGCAGGCTTCTCTGCGGCAAAGAACTGCTGCACGGCAAGTTGGTTGGTTAAATCTAGTTCGGCATGAGTGCGGGTGACGATTTGCCCAGCCTCGACGCCTTGAGCTAAAAGCTGACGCACGATGGCTGAGCCAACCATGCCACGGTGGCCTGCTATGTAAATTTTCTCCACACGTTTAACCACGCCCATAGGTGTCCTCAAATCGAATGATGTCGTCTTCACCCAAATAGCTACCCGATTGCACCTCGATAATTTCCAGCGGAATGCTGCCGGGGTTTGCCAAACGGTGCACTTCACCCAAAGGAATGTAGGTCGATTGGTTTTCACCCAGCAAGGTCACCTCGTCCCCACAGGTGACCTCGGCCGTGCCTTTGACCACAATCCAGTGCTCAGCTCTGTGATGGTGCTTTTGCAAACTCAAGCTTGCTCCGGGTTTGACTTGAATGCGTTTAACTTTGAAACGCTCGGACTCGTCAATGCTGTCGTACCAACCCCAAGGGCGGTGGACTTTGCGATGCACCGTGAGTTCTTCGCGTTTTTTAGCCTCTAGCTGCTGCACGAGCTTTTTGACGTTTTGGCTTTGCGAGCGGTCGGCAACCAGTACTGCATCTGGGGTTTCAACCACGATGAGGTCGCTCACGCCCACGGTGCCCACCAAGCGACTACTGGCGTGAATAAATGTATTGCGGGTGTCCGCCAACAGAGCATCACCCTGCACCACATTGCCTTGGGCGTCTTGATGACCGTCTTGGTTGACTTGCCACACGGCGTCCCATGCGCCTAGGTCGCTCCAGCCAGCGTCTAGCGGCACCATGTGAATGGGGTAAACCGAACCAGGGCATTTTTCCATGACAGCGTAGTCGACTGACTCGGAGGGCACTTGCATGAAGGCTTGCTTCTCAGGGCGGACAAAAGGTGCGTCGATGGTTTTGTTTTGCCATGCCAGCTGTGTGGCGCTGACCACATCAGGCCGGAAATGCTGCAAGGCATTGAGCCATGTGCTGGCCTTGAGCACAAACATCCCACTGTTCCATGTGTGTTGGCCGCCTGTTAAATAAGCTTGCGCCACTTCCAAGCTGGGCTTCTCAGCAAATTGGGCCACGGTGTATTCACCCTGTACGCCAATGACACCCGACTGTTGGATGTAGCCATAGCCTGTTTCGGGCTTGTCGGGCGTGATGCCCAAGATCACGATGCCGCCCGCAGCCGCTGCACGAATGCTTCGCTGCAGCGCAGCTTGAAACGCGACGGGGTTTTGCACGGTTTGGTCTGCGGGAGTGACCACCAAAATGGGGTCTTTCCCATCCTCAGTGGCTTGCAACGCAGCCAAGGTCAGTGCGGGGGCTGTGTTGCGGCCTGCGGGCTCTAGCAACAGGGTGGCATTGACACCTTTGATTTCTCGCAGTTGTTCTAGCGACAAAAAACGATGCTCTTCGTTGGTGACTACCAAAGTGTTACCCAAAACAATATCTGCAGCCCCAAGTTGATTGACACGCTCAACCGCTTGCTGAAACAAACTGGTAGTGCCTGACAAAACCAAAAACTGCTTAGGGAACCCCGCGCGAGACAAGGGCCACAAGCGTGTGCCGGAGCCGCCGCAGAGAATGACTGGAACTACTTGATGCATTACAGAATTATCACTTTTAAAGCTAGGCGACTCGAAGGCTGTCAACAGCCATGCGCAATTTTTGCGGCTGGCCCAGTAAATCAACCAACACAAAGGCGCGGGTTTCGCCATCGTGAGCAATGTATTTGCCTTCTAGCCCTGCTAGTGGACCACTGGCAACTTGTATGTTGTCGCCCGGGGCAAACATACGCTCCAGCGTTTCAGGTGGCGCCTCTTTTAAGAACGCAATAAAGTCAGGCGAGACTTTGGCAGGCTGTGGGCCAAAGCTAACCAATTTACTCACGCCCAAGGTGGAACGAATTGGCCCCCAGTTTTGAGTGGTGTCGTCAAGCTCGATAAACAAGTAGCGGCTGAACATGGGCTCGGTGATGGTCTGCACTTTTTGATTGCGCAGCTTTTGCACTTGCATCGTCGGCAAGAAGCAAGTAAAGCCTTGGTTTTGCAAGTTCTCAAGAGCTCTGGCCTCTTGGCGGGGCCTGGTGTGGACGACATACCAAGCGGCGTTGTTTATCTCGGGTATTTCGCTACTCATTTTTATGAGTTTAACTAAACTTCCTATGGCATTTCGCTGCGCACGGCGTTAAAGTGTAGTTTTATGTTTTGTTTGAAAGCTTGCTCACATGTCTACCAAAAACCCGTTTGACGCCGCCGCCATGTCTGACAACGTGAAAGAGCAAGCGCAGCAAATTTGGCTGGCTGGCTTGGGCGCATTTGCCAAGGCCCAACAAGACGGTACCAAAGCATTTGAAAAACTGGTGAGCGATGGCATCACCATGCAGCGCAAGGTCCACACCACCGCAGAAGAAAAACTGGCCGAAGCCACGCAAAAGGTGACGCAAGCGGCAAGCACCTTGAACGAACGCGCCACAGGACAGTGGGGCAAGTTGGAAGGTATTTTTGAAGAACGTGTGTCAAAGGCCTTGCACAGCTTGGGCCTGCCATCCGCCGCAGAGATGAAGGCATTGCACGCACGCGTGGCGGCGCTTGAAGAGCAACTGGGTGCAAAGCCTAAAGCGGCAGCCAAAACCGCCGCAAAACCTGCGGCTAAAACTGTCGCGAAGAAAGCGCCAGCCAAGAAAACAGCCAAGAAATAATTGGGCGGTAGCTTCAATTAATTGAGCCCAATCAAGCACCATGGCAAAGAAAGCGCCACGCCGTACCGCTGAGCGAATTTTGGAGGTCACGCTTGACCTGTTTAACCGCTTTGGCGAACCCAATGTATCAACCACATTGATTTCGAGCGAACTCAACATCAGCCCCGGTAATCTGTACTACCACTACCCTGCCAAAGAGGAGCTGGTCACTGCGCTGTACAACCATTACGAAACGGCGTTGGATGATTTGTTAGAGGCGGCCCCCGGCGTTCACGATGTGGAAGATGCATGGTTTTTCATGCACACACTGTTTGAGTTGGTGTGGCAATACCGCTTTTTGTACCGCGACTTGAACGACTTACTCAGCAAAAACCGACGCCTAGAAACGCACATCAAAGACGCACTGCTGCACAAAACTACGGCGTTTCGTACGCTGCTAGACAGCCTGGAGCACGACGGCGCACTTGCCATGACGGTGTCTGAACGTGAAGCCACAGCCACGCACATGGTGGTCATGCTGACATGGTGGCTGAGCTACGAATACGTGCGCGACCCACGCCATGCGCTAGAGCCCGAGAGCGCGCAAGCGTCGCTGCTACGCGGGGCTAAGAGTGTGTTGAGCCTGCTACTGCCTTATGCGACGGCGGAGCACAAGGCGCATTTGAATGCTTTGCTGTCGGCGTATTAAAAAAGCGCAACCACCTCTCGCTTAGCGTCAAACAATGAGGCACTGACCCTGATTAACGGAGCGACGCCTCTACCAGCTTGACCCAATAGGTCGCCCCCACAGGGATTAAACGATCGTTGAAGTCGTAGTTGGGGTTGTGCAAAGTACATGGGCCTTCGCCATGCCCCATCTCGCGATGCACGCCATCGCCATTACCGATGAAGCAATACGCACCGGGTTTGGCTTGCAGCATGTACGAAAAGTCTTCTGCGCCCATGGTGGGCTCTTGGGCCACGACGTTGTCGGCACCCACGATATTGGCCATCACTTCGCGGGCAAATTCACTTTCCGCTGGGTGGTTGATCGTAGGCGGGTAGTTGCGCTCAAACTCAAAGGTGCAGTTAGCACCAAAAGCGGCACAGGTGTGGGTGGCGATGTCGCGCATGCGTTGCTCAATCATGTCGAGCACGTCTAAGCTGAAGGTGCGCACTGTGCCTTGCAGCTCGCAATGATCGGGCACCACGTTGGTGGCTTCACCTGCGTTGATCATCGTCACTGAGATCACACCTGCATCAACCGGTTTTTTGTTGCGGCTGATGATGGTTTGAAAGGCTTGCACCATTTGGCAAGCAATCACCACAGGGTCAATGCCGTTGTGTGGCAAAGCTGCATGACAGCCTTTGCCGTGAATGGTGATTTTGAATTCGTTGCTCGATGCCATGACGGGGCCGGCGCTGAGGGCGAACTGCCCATCTTTGAGGCCCGGCCAGTTGTGCATGCCGTAGACGGCTTGCATAGGGAACTTGTCAAACAACCCGTCGCGCATCATTTCACGGGCGCCGCCACCGCCCTCTTCTGCGGGTTGGAAGATGAAGTACACCGTGCCATCAAACTCTTGGTGCTGCGAAAGATACTGCGCGGCCGTCAGCAACATGGCCACATGGCCATCGTGGCCACATGCATGCATCTTGCCTGCGTGCTTGCTGGCGTGTGCGAATTGGTTGAACTCTTGCATGGGCAAGGCGTCCATGTCTGCGCGTAAGCCAATGGCACGCTCACTGGTGCCACATTTCAAGATGCCGACGACGCCGGTTTTGCCCATGCCGCGATGAATGGGAATGCCCCATTCGGTCAGTTTTTGCGCCACCAAATCGGCTGTGCGAATTTCCTCAAAACACAATTCGGGGTGGGCGTGAATGTCGCGGCGAATGGCCGCCATGCTGGACGCTTGCTGGGCGATGGAATCAATGACTTTCATGGCTCTAAGTCTAGCCGTTGCGCCATCCCTCTGTCACGAAGGGCTATCCCGTAAATGACGAAGTCAGTACAAGCCACGCGATGGCCAGACGGGTGTTGGATGGTCCAAGCGTTGTTTGGCAATTTCCAACAAACCATCAAAAATCAAGGTGTCGACCAACTCAAACTGCACCGACATGCTGGGTGCCATTTTCCATCCTGCGCCGCCCGTCATGTAGCAGGCAGGCTCCGCGCTGCAATGTTGGCGCACGTGCTGCACCATGCGTTCGACCGCGCCCGCAATGGCGTAGGTGCCGCCGCTGGTGAGGGCATCGCTGGTGTTGGTGGGGAACTCGCACACATCGCCCGTAGGCACGCGCAAGCCTGCCGTGCCAGACTCTAAAGCGCGCAACATGATGCCGTGGCCGGGCAAGATGAGGCCACCTAAAAACTTACCATTCGCATCAATGGCTTCGACGGTCACCGCCGTGCCGACCATGACCACAACCATGGGCTTGGGAGCTCCGCCTTTGACTTGCTGCAACATGCGGGCATGTGCGCCAATCATGGCGACCCAACGGTCCGCACCTAAACGCGTGGGATGGTCGTAACCATTGGTCATTCCCGCCTCCGCGGCAGACGACACCGCCCAGTGTGGGGTGATGTCCCACAACTCCATTTGTTCTTCAACGCGGCGGCGAATGGCCTCGCCTGCCACGATGCAACCCAGCATGTGTGTGGGCTCGGGCAGTTCGCGCCAGTCTTCGTCTGCCAACCGGTCGATGTTTTCTAAAAACACCGCACCGTGGCCCAAAAGGGTGGCGCCGGGTGCGGGGCTGTCGTACAGGCCCCACTTCAGGCGTGTGTTGCCCACATCGAGTGCTAGGAATGTCATAGCTGGTGCGTGAATTAGTTTTGGCGCCATGGCAAACCGCGCATGCGCCAGCCGCCTTTTGCCCCGCGATGCCCAGCTTCGTTGGCATCGCCCTCGAAACCTTCGAGGATGTTGTAGGCCTCAAGGCCCAGCTCGGTGGCGCGTTTAGCAGCCGCGACTGAGCGCACTCCGCTGCGGCACAGCATCACCAGTTTTTTGCCATTCGCGGCCGCACGCACAGCGTCATCAAACGCGGGGTTCATGGCCATGCCTGGCCATTGTTTCCAAGCCACAGCGACCGCATTGGGCACAAAGCCCACCCATTCACGCTCAGCATCTGTGCGTACATCCACCAACACGGCCGCGCCGGATTGCATCCATGCGTTGGCCGTTTCAGGCGTGACATCGCCTGCGTAACCATCAGCGGGGCGCACTTGGGAAGCTGTTGAAGGAGCAGTCATAAAACGAAAAAAGAGGCGTAAAAACGTAGGCAGTATAGAGACTGAACCCACGTTTTACGCCCCTTGCGGAGGAAAACCCTAGGAGGTTTTTGGTAAAGGCCTTAGTGCCCGCCGCCCAAGTACGCGGCTTTGACCGCCGGATCGTTCTTGAGCTTGCTGGCTTCACCATGCACGGAAATACGGCCGTTTTCCATCACGTAGCCGTAGTCAGCAACGTTCAGAGCTGCGGCGGCAAACTGCTCCACGAGCAACATGGTCACACCTTGGCTTTTGAGGTTTTCAATGATTTTGAAAACTTCTTCGACCAAGATAGGCGCCAAGCCCATCGATGGCTCATCAAGCAACACCACCTCCGGGTTGAGCATGACAGCGCGGGCCATGGCCAGCATTTGTTGCTCACCGCCCGACAAAGTGCCGGCTAATTGGTTGCGGCGCTCTTTGAGGCGGGGGAACAAGTCCATCGCACGGTCGAGGTCGCCCGCCACATCGCCTTTGGGGCGGCTACCGGTCAATCGAGGGAATGCGCCCAAAGTGAGGTTGTCTGTCACGGTCATGGTGGCAAACACGCGGCGACCTTCGGGCGAGTGGGCCAAGCCACGTTTGGCGATGGAGAAAGACTCCATGCCGTCAATGCGTTCGCCATTTAAGGTAATTTCGCCTGCAGTCGGCACAATCATGCCGCTGATGGCGCGCATGGTGGTGGTTTTGCCAGCGCCGTTGGAGCCAATCAGGGTCACCACTTTGCCTTTGGGCACTTCCAAAGAAATGCCGTGCAGCACGTGAACTTTGCCGTAACCGGCTTCGAGGTTTTTAATCGTCAACATCTCTAATTCTCCGTATTCGCTTAGGCTGCAGTGCCGCCGAGGTAGGCTTCAATCACCTTCTCGTCAGCCTGTACTTCCGCAGGCAAACCTTCGGCAATCTTTTGACCGAAGTCGAGAACCGAGACCGTGTTGCAAACACCCATCACCACATCCATGTGGTGCTCGATCAAGATCACGGTGATGCCGTGGTCGCGAATCTTGCGGATGATTTGAATCAGCTCTTTGATGTCGGGAGCGGTCAGGCCAGCGGCTGGCTCGTCCAGCAACAAGAGTTGCGGGTCGAGGGCCAAAGCGCGTGCGATCTCGAGCAAGCGCTGTTTGCCATAAGGTAAGTTACGCGCTTGTTCGTCAGCCAGCTCAGCCAAACCAACGAAAGCCAGCAAGCCCATCGCCCGCTCATTCGCTGCAGTGTCCTCACCCACATAGCGTGAGGAGTTGAGCGCCACATCCACAAAGTTGCTGTGGAAGGTGTGGTGCAAACCCACCAGAACGTTTTGCAGCGCGGTCATCTCACCAAACAACTGCACGTTTTGGAAGGTGCGCGCAATGCCAGACAACGCGATGTCTGACGAGGTGCGGCCCACCACTGACGTGCCTTCAAACTCAATGCTGCCAGCTGTGGGCACGTAGATGCCTGTGAGCACGTTCATCATGGTGCTCTTGCCGGAGCCGTTAGGGCCAATCAAACCATGGATGGTGCCGCGTTTGATGCGCAGATCCACTTGGTTGATCGCCTTCAAGCCACCAAACTGCATGAGCACTTGCTTAGCCACCAGCAGGTCTTCGCCATTGCTCTTGTGTGCGCGAATGATGGGGTCACCACTCGTTGTGACATGCGCCACATGGTGTGCGCCACTCGCATGCTTGCGGTGTGCCCACAGGCTACGCACAAAGCCCACGATACCGTCTTGGAGGTAGTACACGACAAACAGAATCATCAAACCGAAGATGGACAAACGCCAATCGGTGATGCTGTCGAGCCAGAAAGCAAAAGCAGCCAAAGCAGCTGTACCCACCACTGGCACAGCCATGTTTTGCACCGTGGTCATCTTGCGGGCGACACCGATGATGGCACCAATCAACATGAGCACAGCCAACACGCTGGCGACCATACGGAACATTTCCAAATCGTCCAACAGTTTAGGCAGCAACACGATGATGGTGGCACCCAGCATTGAGCCAATGCGTGTTTTACGGCCACCCATGATGACGGCCAACAAGAACATCACGGTCAATTCGTTGTTGTAGGTGTTGGGTGAAATGTATTGCTCAGAGTAGGCATACAAGCACCCAGCCAAGCCAGCAAAGCCAGCGCTGATCACAAAGGCATACACCTTGTATTTGTAGACCGACACGCCCATACAGTCTGACGCCACGGGGCTACCGCGCAACGCCTCAAACGCACGACCCAGTTGCGAGCGCAACACACGGTGCACGACCAACAGCGACAAGGCCAACAAAGCGGTGACGACCCAGTAGAAGGTTTGCTCGTCAAACTTGACGCCAGCGACGGTGGGCTTAGGGATTTTGATGCCCATGGGACCTTCGGTCAGGAAGGTCATCTCATTAATCAAGATTTGGATGATGGTGCCAAACGCCATGGTCACCATCGCCAAATACGGACCAGACACGCGCAATGCAGGCAAGGCCAACAACGCGCCAAACACGGCAGTCACAGCAATGCTGGCAGGCACGATCACCCAGAACGGAGCACCGAGTTTCATGAACAGCACACCCGCGGTGTAGGCACCAATGCCGAACAAACCGGCATGACCCAACGACACTTGACCGGTGTAACCCACCACGATATCCAAACCAAACAACAAGATCGCGTAGATCATGATGGTTTCGACTAAATGGATGTAGTACGGGTTGTGCGTGAAGATAGGCACGAGCGCCAACAGCGCAAAGCCCAGAACAGAAGCGATTAAATATTTGCGATTCATTTTTTTAGACCTTCTTGATCGCAGATTTACCAAACAGCCCAGCAGGTTTAACTGCCAAGACCAAGAGCAACAAGACCAAGCCCGGCACATCTTTGTAGCCAGTGGAAATGTAAAAACCGGTGGTGGTTTCGGCCACACCCAAAATGATGCCGCCCACGATGATGCCCATGCCGCTGGTCAAACCACCGATGATGGCGACCGCAAAAGCTTTCAGGCCTAACACAGCGCCCATCGTGGCGCCCGTCAATGTCAACGGTGCAATCAATACACCTGCAAACGAAGCGGTGAGTGAAGACAGTGCATACGAGAAGGTAATCACCAAACCGGTGTTGATACCCATCAGCTTGGCTGCATCGCGGTCGTTGAAGGTCGCGACCACGGCTTTGCCGTAAATGGTTTTGCGGTTGAAGAACTCAACAGCCAGCATCATTACCAACGCGCCTGCAATCACGAGCAGCTCCATGGGCAGCACGTTTGCGCCCAACACTTTCATGGGAGCTTCAGGCAATGGCGAAGGAAACTTCAAATCATCGCGGCCCCAAATGTTTTCGGCCACGTTTTTAAAAATAATGCCTAAGGCAATGGTGGACATGATCCAACCAAACTCGCTTTTGATTTTGATGGCGGGGCGAACGGCAATGCGTTCCACCAAAGCACCTTGCAGCAGTCCAAAAGCGCCAACAACAGGAAGCGCCAACCAATAGTTAACACCTAAGGTGTCGACCAAAGTCAGGCCAACCAAAGCGCCCAACATCAAGGCCTCGCCTTGACCAAAGTTCAAGGTATCAGAAGTCGCAAACGTCAACTGGTAGCCGAACGCGATGACCGCGTAAATCATGCCCAGCGCGACGCCACTGTAAATAAGTTGCAGCAGAATTTCCATATATGCGCTCTATTTCTAAATCAATACTCAACACAGAAAAAACACCGTACGCGCTGCCATTGCAGAAACGTACGGTGCTGGTGTGCCTAGAAATTACTTCTTGGCAGGTTGCTTGGCACCCTTGGTGCGGATGTCAGAACCTTTTTTGGCATCTTCTTCATAGGCGTAAACCACTTTGCTACCTTTGACTTCACCAAACACAGGGATGTTGGCGGTAATGGCTTCGTGATCGTCGTGCGTGAAAGGCTTGTCATAAGTCGTCACAACACCTTCCACTTTGACCTGCAGGTTTTCTAAGGCTTCGCGAACCTTAGGTCCATCAGTGGTACCGGCTTGTTTGATTGCAGCAGCCAACAAGTAGACAGAGTCATAACCTTGCGCAGCAGACACGGGTGAGTCGATGCGGTTGTTCTTTGGCTTGAAGGTTTTCAAGTAGCCATCAATGAAGGCCTTGCGCTTCATGGTGTTGGGTTCTTGAATGAAGGTTTGTGGCATGCGCGCACCTTCACCACCAGGGCCTGCGTTGTCAATGAAGTTAGCCATCGACAAAGTCCAGCTACCGATCATGGGCACTTTCCAACCCAGCTTGGTCATACCGTTGGCGATTTGTGCCAACTCAGGGCCAATGGCGTAGGTCAGGATGGCTTCAGCGCCGGCTTCTTTGGCCTTGAGCAACTGAGCGGTCATGTCCACGTCTTTGATGTTGAACTTCTCAACGGCCACGGCTTTGACGCCTTTGGCTGCCAAAGCTTTTTCTAAGTCATCACGACCCAATTGGCCATAGTTGGTGGAGTCAGCAAGAATCGCCACTTTCTTAAAGCCACGACGCGTGATGGCTTCTTCAACAATCATAGGGGCCTGAATGCTGTCGTTCGCTGCGTTGCGGAAGATGTAGTTGTCTGGGAACTCAGGCGCCTTGAACTGCTGCGTCACGATGGAACCCGTGGCCACGTTGTTGAACACTGGAATCTTGGCTTCTTGGTAGAAACGTTGTGAGGCCAAAGACACACCCGTATTGATGAAGCCCAATGTGGCCACCACTTGTTCTTTGTTGATCAACTCTTGAGCGATCTGCACGCCACGTTCGTTTTTAGCTTCGTCATCACGCTCCACGAGTTGCAGTTGTTTGCCCAACACGCCGCCGGCCTTGTTGATCTCGGCAGTCGCCAAGCGCACGCCATCACGCATGCTCACGCCCATCGAAGATGAGCCGCCGGTGTAAGGGCCAGTCACGCCCACTTTGATGGTGTCAGCTGCAGTGGCCAAGCCAGCAGCGAACATCAAGGATGCAATCGCGGTCAATTTCAAGGTACGAATCATGGTGTCTCCTAAATCGTGAATGTGTTCGAAAAATACGAAGTCTGATTCTGAGCGTCCTAGACAGTCTTTAAGGCGTCAAAACGTACGTAAAACTACGATTTAGTCTCATAAGAGACTAGTGCAAACCCTAGGACTGGCGCGGTTTGCAGGCGTTTTGACGCAAATTCTGAGAACGGCCGTTATGATTGACGTTTACGTAAACGTAAATTCACCAACCTGCCGTTTTCCGGAGCCCCCCGATGACCGACTTGTCCGCCGAATTTCAAGCCCTCGCCAACTACAAGCCCACGCAAAAAGTGCGCTTCGTCACCGCCGCTTCTTTGTTTGACGGTCACGATGCCGCCATCAACATCATGCGTCGCATCCTGCAAGGCATGGGTGCAGAGGTGATTCACTTGGGCCACAACCGCTCGGTGGACGAAGTGGTGACGGCCGCGTTGCAAGAGGACGTGCAAGGCATTGCGATTAGCTCGTACCAAGGCGGCCATGTGGAGTACTTCAAGTACATGGTCGATTTGTTGCGCCAGCGCGGCGGCGAGCACATTCAAGTGTTTGGCGGCGGGGGCGGCGTGATCGTGCCGCCAGAAATTCGCGAGCTGCAAGCCTACGGCGTGACCCGTATTTACAGCCCAGAAGACGGCCAACGCATGGGCCTGCAAGGCATGATTGGGGAAATGATCATGCGCTGCGACAAAGATTTGTCGAGCTACGCGCCCAAAGCGGTGAAAGACATTCAAGGCCATGACGAAATGGCTTGGCGCAAATTGGCACAACTCATCACCGCGCTCGAGAACGAAAAGGCGGACCCAGCGATGGTCGAAGCTGTGCGCAAAGCGTCGCTCAATCACAAGGTTCCTGTTCTTGGGATTACCGGCACAGGTGGCGCGGGCAAGTCATCGCTGACTGACGAACTGGTGCGCCGCATCCGTTTGGACCAAGGCGATGCGTTGCGCATTGCCGTCATTTCCATTGACCCCTCGCGCCGCAAGAGCGGGGGCGCGTTGCTGGGCGACCGTATTCGCATGAATGCCATTTCACCTTGGGCGAAATCTCCTAGCGCTGGCCTTGGAGATAACGGTGCTCGCGTGTTCATGCGCTCACTGGCCACGCGCGATTTCGGCAGTGAAATCAGCGCGGCTTTGCCTGATGTGTTGGCCGCCACCAAGTGCGCAGGCTTTGACCTCATCATTGTGGAGACCTCCGGCATTGGCCAAGGTGACGCCGCCATCGTGCCGCATGTCGATGTGCCTATGTATGTGATGACGCCTGAGTTTGGCGCGGCTAGCCAGCTGGAAAAAATCGACATGCTGGACTTTGCCGAGTTTGTGGCGATCAACAAATTTGACCGCAAAGGCGCCAGCGACGCGCTGCGCGACGTGGCCAAGCAAGTGCAACGCAACAAAGAAGCGTGGCACACCCCCACCGAACAAATGCCAGTGTTTGGCACCATGGCCGCGCGCTTCAACGACGACGGCGTGACCGCGCTGTACCAAGCCCTCAAAGGCCGCTTGACCGAGCTGGGCCTGACTTTCAAAGACGGCCGTTTGCCACTGGTGAACGTGCGCCACAGCAGCAACCAAACGCCCGTGGTGCCTGCCGCACGCACGCGCTACTTGGCCGAAATCACCGACACCGTGCATGGCTACAAAAAACGCGCACGCAGCCAAGCCAAACTGGCCCGCGAAATTCAACAACTGCGCGAAGCTGCGCGCATGTTGGAAGAAGGCAAACCAGGACGCGCCAAAGCCGCCGAAGCCGCCATTGACTTAGCCGTGATGCGCGAGGAAAACTTAGGCAGCGCCGAGCGCAAACTCTTGACGCAATGGCCTGACATGCAAGCCGCCTACGCTGGCGACGAGTACGTAGTGAAGATTCGCGACAAAGAGATCCGCACGGCGCTCACCACCAAGTCCCTTAGCGGCACGGTGATTCGCAAAGTGGCTTTGCCGCAATACGAGGACCACGGCGAAATTTTGAAGTGGCTCATGCTCGACAACGTGCCCGGCAGCTACCCCTACACGGCGGGTACCTTTGCGTTTAAGCGCGAAGGCGAAGACCCAACCCGCATGTTTGCCGGCGAAGGCGACCCGTTCCGCACCAACCGACGATTCAAGCTGGTGAGCGAGGGTATGGATGCCAAGCGCTTGTCCACCGCGTTTGATTCGGTCACGCTCTACGGAAACGACCCAGACCCACGTCCAGACATCTACGGCAAAGTGGGCAACTCGGGCGTGAACGTGGCCACACTCGACGACATGAAGGTGTTGTACGACGGGTTCGATTTGTGCAACCCGACCACCAGCGTGTCGATGACCATCAACGGCCCAGCGCCTTCGATTCTTGCGATGTTCATGAATACCGCCATCGACCAAAACATCGAGAAGTTCAAGAAGGACAATGGCCGCGACCCAACCGAAACCGAGACCGCCAAGATCAAAGAGTGGGTCATGCAAAACGTGCGCGGCACGGTGCAAGCCGACATCTTGAAAGAAGACCAAGGGCAGAACACTTGCTTGTTCAGTACCGAGTTCTCACTCAAAGTGATGGGTGACATCGCGCAGTACTTTGTGCACAACCAAGTGCGTAACTTTTACAGCGTGTCGATCAGCGGTTATCACATTGCTGAAGCGGGCGCGAACCCGATTTCTCAATTGGCGTTCACACTATCCAACGGCTTCACGTTTGTCGAAGCCTACTTGGCGCGCGGCATGCACATTGACGACTTCGCACCAAACTTAAGCTTCTTCTTCAGCAACGGCATGGACCCCGAGTACACCGTGATGGGCCGGGTGGCACGTCGCATTTGGGCCGTGGCCATGAAAGAGAAATACGGTGCGAACGAGCGTAGCCAAAAGCTGAAATACCACATCCAAACTTCTGGCCGTTCGTTGCACGCGCAAGAGATTCAGTTCAACGACATCCGCACCACGCTGCAAGCGCTGATTGCGATTTACGACAACTGCAACAGCTTGCATACCAACGCGTTTGACGAAGCCATCACCACGCCCACCGAAGACTCGGTGCGTCGCGCCATGGCAATTCAGCTCATCATCAACCGCGAGTGGGGCTTGGCCAAAAACGAAAACCCCAGCCAAGGCGCGTTCATCATCGAAGAACTCACCGAGCTGGTGGAAGAAGCCGTGCTGGCCGAGTTCGAACGCATTGCTGAGCGCGGCGGTGTGTTGGGCGCGATGGAAACGGGCTACCAACGCGGCAAGATTCAAGACGAATCGATGACCTACGAAATGCTCAAGCATACGGGTGAGCTGCCCATCATCGGTGTCAACACTTTCCGCAACCCACATGGCGAGCAAGTGATGGACAAGCTGGAATTGGCCCGCTCGACCGAAGAGGAAAAGCAAAGCCAGCTCAACCGCTTGAACGACTTCCACACACGCCACAAGGTCGACGCAGAAGTGCAACTCAAACGCCTGCAACAAGCCGTGATCGACAACGCCAACGTGTTTGAGGTGTTGATGGACGCGGTGCGTGTGTGTTCGCTTGGTCAGATCACCAATGCCTTGTTTGAAGTGGGTGGGCAATATCGTCGCAACATGTAGTCGGTAATATCGGGGGTATGAGTATTCGCCCCCCTTTCATCGCCCCTACCCGTCATACCGATGCCGACAGCGCCCTTGCCCAGGTGCAGGCGCTGTACCAAACCAGCCTTGACCACTTGCGAATCGCCATGCGCGAGTTTGTGGCAGGCAAACACTTTGAGCAGCGCGTGCGGGCGTTTTACCCGTTTGTGCGCATCCACACCAAGCACGGCGCGCTTGAAAAAAGCAGCGACAGCGCGCACCTCAGCTACGGCTTTCTGGCCGAGCCCGGCCGCTACGAAACCACCCTCACCCGCCCCGATTTGTTTGCCGCGTATTACCGTGAACAATTTCGCTTACTACTACAAAACCACGGCGGCACGTTAGAGGTAGGCGTGAGCCACCAACCCATCCCCGTGCACTTCTCGTTTGCTGAAAACGACCACATTGAAGGTGAGATGAGCGCCGAGCGCCGTCAAGTCATGCGCGAGGTGTTTGATCTGCCGGATCTCACCGCGATGGACGACGGCATTGCCAATGGAACGTTTGAGCCCAAGGTGGGCGAGCCTCACCCCTTATCGCTGTTCACAGCGGCACGCATGGACTATTCGTTGCAGCGCTTGCGGCACTACAGCGGTACATCGCCTGAGCATTTTCAGAATTATGTGTTGTTCACCAACTACCAGTTCTACATCGATGAGTTTGTGCGCCTTGGCCTCGAAACCATGCAAGACCCCAGCAGTGAGTACATCGCGTTTGTCGAACCTGGCAACGTGGTGACGCGTCGCGTAGGCCTGCCCGCTGAAGCCAATGATGCGCTGGGTAAAGTGCCGCCACGCCTGCCCCAAATGCCCGGCTACCACTTGGTGCGCGCAGACCACACAGGCATCACCATGGTGAACATTGGCGTTGGGCCTGCCAACGCAAAAAACATCACCGACCACATTGCCGTGCTGCGGCCACATGCATGGCTGATGCTGGGCCACTGCGCGGGTCTGCGCAACACGCAACAGCTGGGCGACTACGTGCTGGCTCACGGCTATGTGCGCGAAGACCATGTACTGGACGAGGAGCTTCCGTTGTGGGTGCCTATCCCGGCGCTGGCTGAAATTCAAGTCGCGCTAGAGCAAGCCGTAAAAGACGTCACCCAATGTCATGGCGCAGAACTCAAACGCATCTTGCGCACAGGCACCGTGGCCAGCACCGACAACCGCAACTGGGAACTGTTGCCCGACAACACACCGCAACGCCGTTTCAGCCAAAGTCGTGCTGTGGCACTCGACATGGAAAGTGCCACGATTGCTGCCAACGGCTTCAGGTTTCGTGTGCCCTACGGCACGCTGCTGTGTGTGAGCGACAAACCCTTGCACGGTGAAATCAAACTGCCGGGCATGGCCAACCACTTTTACCGCGAGCGTGTGGACCAGCATTTGCGTATTGGCATGCGTGCCATTGAGCTGCTACGCCAGCAAGGTCCGGCTCAGTTGCACAGCCGCAAATTACGGAGCTTTGCTGAAGTGGCTTTTCAATAGAGACTGTTTTTACATGTGCAAAGCGCAGGCTTTATCCGTGGTGCGTCGCATCACCCATCTTCTCGCCCAACCGCACGCCCATTGACGCTTGCCATGAGGGGTTGAACGACAAGGTGTCTTTGGGCCACAGCAAAACCACGGTAGAGCCCAACAAGAAGCGGCCCATTTCATCGCCTTGCTTGAAGCTCAGATCTTGGTCGTCATAAGTCCACTCGCGCACTTCGCGTGAGCGCGGTGGGTTGACCACACCATGCCAAGGCGTCGCCATGCTGCCCACGATGGTGGCGCCTACGAGCACCAACACAAACTGTTGCGGTTTGGCGCCCGTACTACCCGCAGATCCAGCGGGCATGTCAAACACGCACACCACACGCTCGTTGCGCGCAAACAACCCAGGCACACCACGGGCGGTAGCGGGGTTGACCGAGAACAAATCGCCCGGCACATAAATCATGCGGCGCAAACGCCCCGCGCTGGGCATGTGAATGCGGTGGTAGTCCTTGGGGCTGAGGTAAATCGTGGCGAATTCGCCATCTTGAAACTGTGCAGCCAACGCCGCGTCACCGCCCACCAACGCTTGTGTGCTGTAGTCGTGGCCTTTGGCTTGGAAAATTTGACCGCCATCAATATGTCCAAACTGACTGATCGTACCGTCTACAGGGCACACAAATGCGGCGTCTGCCAAGGGGCGGACCCCAGCTTTTAAGGCCCGGGTGAAGAAGTCGTTAAAGCATGCGTATTGCGTGATGTCGGACTGGGCGGCCTCGTCCATATTGACTTGGTAACGACCCACAAACCATTTGATCAGGGCGTGCGTCCATTTGCCACAACGCGCACGGGCCACAAGACCTGCGAATTGCGTGAGCACCTGCTTGGGCAGGATGTATTGCAAAGCCACAAAAGTTTTTTCATTCATAACAAAGATTTTAGGCGGGCAAAATGTACCTATGAACACCCCATTTTTTGAATGCAAACACCTCGTCAAACGCTATGGCGACAACACGGTGGTGAACGACGTTTCTTTCAGCATCGCACCCGGCGAATGTTTAGGCGTGATCGGACCCAATGGCGCAGGCAAAACCACCACGTTGCGCATGTGCCTTGGCCTCACACAGCCCGATGGCGGCACCATCAACGCTTTTGGACTGTCGATGCCCGATGACGCACTGGCCATCAAAGCCCGCGTGGGCGTGGTGAGCCAGTTCGACACCCTCGATCCCGACTTCACCTGTGCAGAAAACCTGTTGGTGTTTGGCCGCTACTTCGGGATGAAGAAGGCGGACATTCAAGCACGCATCCCCAAGCTACTGGAATTCGCAGCGCTGTCACACAAAGCCGATGCAAAACCGGGCCAACTTTCTGGTGGCATGAAACGCCGCCTCAGCCTAGCTCGCTCACTCATCAACGACCCCGACTTGCTGCTGCTCGACGAACCCACCACGGGCTTAGACCCGCAAGCGCGTCACCTCATGTGGGAACGCTTGCAAGAGTTGTTGCAACAAGGTAAATCCATTCTGCTGACCACACACTTCATGGACGAAGCCGAACGTTTGTGCAACCGCTTGATCGTGCTTGATCAAGGTAAAAAAATCGCCGAAGGCACTCCGCGCGATTTGATTGCCCAGCACTTGGAGCCCGATGTGGTGGAGGTGTACGGCAGTGGCTCTTTGGCTTTGGTGGATAGCCCCATCGCGGCACTGGCGCATCGCGTAGAAACAAGCGGTGAGACCGTGTTTTTCTACACCCAAGATGCGGCACCCGTGCTGCAAGCGCTCAGCGCGCACGCAGGGCTGCGCACGCTGCACCGCCCCGCAAATCTAGAAGACCTATTTTTAAAAATCACCGGACGCCAAATCCGCGAGGAAGGCTAATCAAGTATTT
>Ga0213920_1000879_pt1 | contig 18907 bp, 19 predicted proteins | sample McNCre1117MG_FD_161054 | JGI IMG/M metagenome (GOLD analysis project Ga0213920, IMG submission 161054) | Freshwater microbial communities from McNutts Creek, Athens, Georgia, United States - 11-17 MG | ecosystem: Environmental > Aquatic > Freshwater > Creek | place: USA: Georgia | collected...
TGGCGAAAAAATCGTGATTCGTATTTTGAATTTCAGCCGTGAGCGCCCAGGCTTAGCAGCCCTGGGGTATGAACCAGATGACAGAGCCAAACTGGTGCAAGCCCTGAGTCGACCTCATGGTTTGATTTTGATGACCGGCCCAACCGGTTCGGGCAAAACGCTCTCGTTGTACAGCTGTCTTGAGTTGCTGAACCGCACCGAGGTGAATATCTCAACCATCGAAGATCCTTCTGAAATTCATCTTCCCGGTGCCAATCAAGTCAATATCAATGACCGAGCAGGTTTGACTTTTGCCACCACGCTGCGTGCGTTGTTACGACAAGACCCAGACGTCATCATGGTGGGGGAAATTCGCGATTTAGAAACTGCAGAAATTGCAATTCAAGCCGCACAAACCGGTCACTTGGTGTTGTCCACCCTGCACACCAATGATGCGCCGGGTACCTTGGCTCGCTTGCGTCATATGGGGGTGGCCGCATTCAATGTAGCCGCGAGTGTGAGTCTGATTACTGCGCAGCGTTTGGTCCGGCGCTTATGCGAACACTGCAAACGCCCATTGGATGAAGCGCAAGTTGATTTCTTCTTCAAACAACTCAGCGAACAAGACAGCCAAGCCATTCCACCGCGCATACGGGCACACCCCACACTTTACAAAGCCGTTGGTTGTGAAGCATGTGACAAGGGGTACAAAGGACGCACCGGTTTGTACCAAGTCATGCCCATCAGCGATGCGATGCAAGCGCTGATCATGCGCGATAGCGATGCCCAAGTACTGGCTGCGCAGGCCGCGTTAGAAGGCGTGCGTACCTTGCGCCAAGCGGGATGGCTCAAGGCTTTACAAGGCATCACATCGACAGAAGAAGTCTTGGCGTTGACCCACCATGGCTAAGCAACGTTACGCATGGCGTGGTGTTGACCGCCAAGGCCAAGTCGTCACCGGCGAAACACACGCCGCACATCAAGAAGAAGTGACCCTGTTGCTGCGCGAGCAACGCATCCGAGCCACACGCATACGTCGCCAGTTTGAACTCCCCACTGGGTTTCAATACAAAACCAAGCAGCGCGCATCGGCACGCGACATCACCCAATTCACACGCCAGCTAGCCACGTTGCTGCATGCAGGTGTGCCTCTGCTCCAAGCCTTTGGCATTCTGGATCGCGGCGAAACGAACGCGACGTTAAAGGCGATCATCCGTGAACTGCACGCACACATCGAAGGCGGCATGGCACTGAACCAAGCGTTGCGACAACATGCGGAATTTGATGCGCTGTACTGCAACCTCGTCGCCGTGGGAGAGTTGGCAGGCATGCTCGACACCATGCTGGAGCGATTGGCCCATCACCTTGAAAAATCAGAAGCCTTGCGCACCACCATTCGCTCCGCGTTGGTCTACCCCAGTGCGGTCCTAGGCATTGCCAGCATCGTGCTGGTTTTGATTTTGGTATTTGTGGTGCCTGCTTTTCAAAACATCTTTACCTCTTTCGGTGCCGAGTTGCCGTGGCTCACGCGCTGGGTGATTGGTCTGAGCGAGGGCATTCAGCGCTACGGACTCTGGCTCATGCTGATCTTTTTCATCGGCATGTGGCAACTGCGACAGTTGATAAAACAACGCATTCACTGGCGGCGTTATTTACACAGTTGGCTGCTGCGCATCCCGATTGCAGGCCCACTCACCCGTCACGCGTGCACCGCGCGGTGGACCCGCACCTTGGCCACCTTGTTTGCGGCTGGCGTACCACTCACTGAAGCACTGGAAGCAGTGCAAGGCGTGACAGGTCATCTGTTGTTTCAAGACGCCACGCAAACGATTCAAACGCAGCTCATTCAAGGTCGCACTTTGTCGCAAGCCCTCGAAAGCACGCAAGGTTTGTTTTCCTACATGGTCGTGCAAATGTGCGCGATTGGCGAAGAATCGGGGGCACTTGATCACATGCTTGAAAAGACTGCCGAGCACTACGAACGCGAAGTCGAAAGTACCGTCTCGCGACTGTCTACACTCTTAGAACCTTTCATCATGGTGGTGTTAGGTGTACTGATTGGCGGCTTGGTCATGGCTTTGTATTTTCCGATTTTTCAACTAGGTCAAGTGGTATGACGTGGGACATGGCACTCGCCTTTGGGTTGGGCTTGGTTGTGGGCAGCTTTGTCAATGTGTTGATCCACCGCTTGCCACGCATGATCATGGGCAACGTCCATGTCAGCGATGCACCGCCCTACAACTTGTGCTGGCCCGCCTCGCATTGCCCGCAATGCCAATCACCAATCAAGGTATGGCACAACATCCCTGTGCTCAGCTATGTGTGGCTAAAAGGCCGCTGCAGTTTTTGTGGGCACAACATCAGCGCGCAATACCCAGTCATCGAACTCACCACCGCTTTGATTTGGCTCAGCAGTACGTGGCACTGGGGATTCAGCGCCACAGGTTTTTGCTGGGCTGGTTTTATCACCGTGCTATTGGCGCTGTCTGTGATTGACTGGCAAACCACCTTGCTGCCAGATGACCTCACGCAAGCCTTGGTGTGGGGGGGGCTGATGGCCTGCGCCTTGGGCTGGTTGCCATTGCCTCTCTCTCAATCCGTCTGGGGTGCGGTGATTGGGTATAGCTCGCTATGGTCAATCGCCACCGTGTTTGAACGCATCACAGGCAAGCAAGGCATGGGGGCCGGCGACTTCAAACTCCTCGCAGGCCTAGGCGCTTGGTTAGGTCCGCTGGCGTTGCTGCCCGTGGTCATGCTGGCCAGTCTCAGCGGTGCCAGTGTGGGCTTGATTTTGAAATTTACCCATCGGCTGCGCAGCGATGGGTATGTGCCATTCGGACCTTTCTTAGCGATGGCTGGCTTGGTGGTTGCTGTCATCGGGATTGATGTGATTGCGCGCTGGATGGGTTGGTGATTTTTTGCATAGACTCAGCACCATGACATCTTGGCCCACCCCACTTCGCATTGGCTTAACTGGCGGCATTGGTAGCGGCAAAAGCACGGTCGGCCAAATGCTGCAAGCGCGTGGCGCGGCTGTGATTGACGCCGATGCCATTGCACGCCAAGTGACCGCAGCCCACGGCGCAGCCATGCCTGCCATTGCACAAACATTTGGACCTGAGTTCATCACCGCAGACGGCGCACTGGACCGCGAACGCATGCGTGTCCATGTGTTCAGCCAGCCACAAGCCAAGCAAGCACTGGAAGCCATCATCCATCCCTTGGTTGCGCAAGAAACCCAGCGACAAGCGCAAGAAGCCTTGGCCAAAGGCCACAACACCTTGGTATTTGACGTGCCTCTGTTGGTTGAATCAGGCGCGCGTTGGCGCACGCAGGTGGACCGGGTTTTGGTCGTGGACTGCTCAGAAGCAACCCAGATTCAACGGGTCATGGCTCGCAACGGCCTGAGTCGCGAAACCGTTCAGAGCATCATTGCGGCGCAAGCCTCGCGCGCTCAGAAATTAGCGGCAGCGGACTGGGTTATCGACAACGATGACATCAGCCTAGAAGACTTGCGTGCCCATGTTGAAAGCCTACCGATTCCTACGACTTAGATCAAAAGAAAACACCTTGTGAACGGGTATGATCCTCACAATTACCAAAGTCCATCCTGACCCGTTTTCCGCGTGATTCTGTACGAACATCCCTTCAACGAACGTGTGCGCACTTACCTGCGCTTGGAACACCTGTTTCAGCGTTTTGAAGAACTCACCCAACGCGATCATCCGGTGGACAACCACTTTGCGCTCACCACCTTGTTTGAGTTGGTCGAAGCAGGTGGACGCACAGACCTCAAGTCCGATGTGCTCAAAGACTTAGAGCGTCACAAGCAACAGTTCACTTCACTGCGCGGCAACCCTTCGGTGTCTGAAACCGCACTGCAACAGTTGCTCGACAACATCGACCATTGCTACGGCGGTCTCAACGGCGCTGTAGGCAAGATTGGTCAAAACATCACCGAGAACGAATGGTTGTCTGCCTTGCGTAACCGCGTGGCTATTCCTGGTGGCACCTGCTGTTTTGACTTGCCTGCGTACCACGCGTGGCAACAACAAAGTCCCGATGTACGTCGCGCGGATATCTTGCGTTGGTTTGAAGTGTTTCAGCCAATGAAAGATTCGGTGAACCTGTTGCTCTCGCTGATGCGCGACACCGGCACCACTCAAAAAATGATGGCCATGGGCGGCCAGTTTCAACAATCATTGGCACAAGGTAAGTTTCAACTCATGCGCGTTGCGATTGACCCCGCGCTGGGTTTTGTCCCAGAAATCAGCGGCAACCGCTTGATGATTTGGGTGCGCATGATGCGTCAAGACGGCGATGGCCGTTTGCAGCACAGCACGGACAACGTTCCTTTTGAAATGGCTCTCTGCGTTTAAACCATGAGTGAAGCTGAGGTTCGCATCGTTGTGTGCCCGCAGTGCGGCGGTCCTAGCCGCTACGAAATGGCCAATGTGTATCGCCCTTTTTGCGGCGAGCGTTGCCGCAACATTGACCTAGGCGCTTGGGCCAACGAAGAACACCGTTTGCCCGACCAAACACCGCAAGACGACGCTGACTTCGAAAACACACCTTTGCAATAAAAAAGCGCCTACTCAGCGGCGCTTTTTAATGGCTACAAATTCATGCTCAGACTTAGTTGTTGTGTGTATCACCCACAAACTCACGCTCTTGCGCAAACCACTGCAACACAGGCAGTGTCCCCGGCAGCACAGGCTTGACCTCAACTGGCAACTGCTGCCAAGCGAACGACTGTGATTCCAACATTTGCAACTCGCCCGTCCATTGCGTGACTTTGCAAAAATTCAGTTGCACCAAGGCATGTGGGTAGTCGATGCGCTCGGTCTTCCACAGGGTGCAGTCTTGAATGGTGAGACCAATCTCTTCTTGCAGTTCACGACGCAAAGCTTGCTCAACTGTCTCACCAGCTTCCAGCTTGCCACCCGGAAACTCCCAGTAACCCGCATACGCTTTGCCTTCGGGACGACTGGTGAGCAAGAAGGCATGGTCTGTACGCACCAACACGCCCACCGCCACTTGGACCAAACTGCGGTCCGTTGAACGTGGTTGGTCTGCATCGACCACGCGCACAAAGGTTTCAGTCATGCGATGAGGCTGCTTGATTAAGCAGCATGCTTGCCTGCGTAGTCGCGTGCGAACTGATAGGCCACACGGCCACTGCGTGAAGCACGCTCCAAAGCCCACACCAAAGCCTCAGGTTTGGCAGCCTCAATCTCGGCGGGTTTGACACCAAATGAGGCCAACCATTGCGCGGCAATGGTCAGGTACTCGTCTTGGCTGAACGGATAAAAACTCACCCACAAGCCAAAACGTTCAGACAAAGAAATCTTTTCTTCCACGCCTTCCCCCGGATGCACTTCACCGTCTTCGGTGTGCGTGTACGTGAGGTTCTCCTTCATGTACTCGGGCAACAAATGGCGACGGTTGCTGGTGGCGTAAATCAACACATTAGGCGTGGCCGCTGCAATCGAACCATCCAAGATGGACTTCAATGCTTTGTAGCCGGGCTCGCCATCTTCAAAGCTCAAGTCATCGCAAAAAATCATGAACTTCTCGGGACGCTCAGACACCAACTCAATGATGTCAGGCAAGTCGGTCAGATCGTCTTTGTCGACTTCAATCAAACGCAAACCTTGTGTGCCGTACTCGTTCAAGCAGGCTTTGATGAGCGATGACTTACCCGTGCCACGCGCACCCGTGAGCAGCACGTTGTTGGCAGGCAAGCCTTTGACAAACTGCTCGGTGTTGCGCTGGATTTTTTCTTTTTGACCCTCGATCTCTTGCAAGTCACCCAAGCCGAGTTTGGCCACATGGCGCACTGGCTCTAAACCACCGCGACCGTTGTTGCGCTTGCGATAACGAAAAGCCACGCTGGCTGACCAGTCGGGCTCAGTCATGGGTTGGGGCAGCACTTGCTCAATGCGTGCCATCAACAACTCGGCGCGTTGCACCAAGCGCTCAAGAGGGTGGAGTGCGTCTGTCATCAGCTGCGGTAGTCGGCGTTGATGCTGACGTAGTCGTGGCTCAAATCACAAGTCCACACGGTGTCGCTGGCAGTACCACGCCCCAAGACCACGCGCACGGTGATTTCAGATTGCTTCATCACGCGTTGACCATCTTCTTCACGGTACTCGGGGTGACGGCCGCCTTGAATGGCCACATGCACATCGTCCAAATACAAATCGATGCCAGTTTGATCGAGGTCGGTGATGCCTGCGTAGCCCACCGCCGCCAAGATGCGGCCTAAGTTGGGATCGCTGGCAAAGAAAGCCGTTTTCACCAAAGGTGAATGCGCAATCGCGTAGGCCACTTGACGGCACTCGGCGCTGGTGTTGCCCCCTTCCACGCGAACTGTGATGAACTTGGTGGCACCTTCACCATCGCGCACGATGGCTTGCGCTAGTTGACGCGCCACTTGCAACATGGCTTGCAGCAAGGCTTGGCCTTCTGCACTTTGCAAACTGGTGATAGGCGCATGGTTGGCTTTGTTGGTGGCAATCACCACAAACGAGTCGTTGGTCGAGGTGTCGCCATCTACCGTGATGCGGTTGAACGAACCTTCGGCCAAAGCCAAAGACAACTCTTTCATCAACACAGGGGCCACACATGCGTCGGTGGCCACATAGCCCAACATGGTGGCCATGTTGGGGCGAATCATGCCCGCGCCTTTGCTGATACCCGTCACGCTGACCGTTGCATCAGCAATCTTTACTTGCGTGCTGGCCGCCTTGGGCACGGTGTCGGTGGTCATGATGCCTTCAGCCGCATCCGCCCATTGCTGGGCACTGCCTGCATGGCCTGCGGCTGCGATCGCAGCTGGCATACCGGCAATGATGCGGTCGTGCGGCAACGGCTCCATGATGACACCCGTCGAAAACGGCAACACTTGATTCGGAGAAATATGCAAGGCTTCGGCCAATGCCACGCAGGTTTCGCGTGCGCGTTTGAGGCCTTCTTCGCCCGTGCCCGCATTGGCATTGCCGGTGTTCACCACCATGGCACGGATGCCTTGGCCTGAATCTAAATGTTCACGACACACTTGCACAGGTGCTGCGCAAAAACGGTTTTGCGTGAACACGCCGCTGACCGATGCACCTTCGTCAATCAAGACAACCGTCAAATCTTTGCGGCCCGCTTTGCGAACACCTGCTTGCGTGACACCAATGCGCACGCCTGCAATGGCGTGCAAATCTGCGGGATTGGGAGGAGTGAGATGAACGGACATGTGTTTAAGCCAACTTACCGTGGCATTGCTTGTATTTCTTACCGCTGCCACATGGGCAGGGCTCGTTACGACCAACAGGTGGCATTTGCGCCTCAAACGTCGCCTCATCGGCAGTGGTCACCGCTTGGCCTGATTCGTCGGGCGCGGTGTAAGTGACGTTGTGCAAAGTTTCCGCGCGGTCTTCCAATTCAGTCGCAGCTTGCTCGATTTGCTCGTTGGATTCAATCTTGACGGTCATCAACACGCGGGTCACTTCGTTTTTCACCAAGTCGAGCAACTGGCCAAACAACTCAAACGCTTCACGCTTGTACTCTTGCTTGGGTTGCTTCTGAGCATAGCCGCGCAAGTGAATGCCTTGGCGCAAATAGTCCAAGGCCGCTAAATGTTCGCGCCAATGGCTGTCGATGTTTTGCAGCAAGACCACGCGCATGAAGGGCGTGAACTGTTCAATGCCCACGCGGTCAAGCTTGATCTGGAATGCAGCATGCGCAGCATCAATCACTTGTTCAAGAATCTCTTCGTCGGTGATGGCTGAAGCCTGTTGAACGGTTTCTTGCAGTGGCAGCTCAATGAGCCATTCGTTCAACAGAGCACGCTCTAAGCCAGCAATGTCCCATTGCTCTTCCACGGATTCTTCGGGCACGTATTGGCGCACCAAGTCGGTGAAGCTGCCTTCGCGCAAGCTGGCGATTTGAGCGGTCAAATCGGTGGCATCCAAGATGTCGTTGCGTTGCTGGTAAATCACACGACGCTGGTCATTCGACACATCGTCGTATTCCAGCAGTTGTTTGCGGATGTCAAAGTTGCGGGCTTCGACTTTGCGCTGCGCGCTTTCGATGCTGCGTGTGACGATGCCCGCTTCAATCGCTTCACCTTCAGGCATCTTCAAACGGTCCATGATGGCTTTGACTCGTTCACCGGCAAAGATGCGCATAAGCGAGTCATCCAAGCTCAAGTAAAAACGTGACGAACCTGGGTCACCTTGACGGCCTGAGCGACCACGCAATTGGTTGTCAATGCGACGTGACTCGTGACGCTCGGTCGCGATGATGCGCAAACCACCGAGTGACTTGACGTAGTCGTGGTCTTTGGTCCATTGCACGCGCAAGGCATCGATTTGCTTTTGTTTTTCTGCGACATCCAAAGCCTCGTTGGCTTCGACCTCTGCAATCGCTTTTTCAACGTTGCCGCCCAACACAATGTCAGTGCCACGACCAGCCATGTTCGTGGCGATGGTGATCATCTTGGCGCGACCCGCCTGCGCAATGATGGTAGCTTCGCTGGCGTGCTGTTTGGCGTTGAGCACTTGGTGAGGCAACTTGGCCTTGTCCAACATCTCAGAAATCAGCTCTGAGTTTTCAATTGAAGTGGTACCCACCAACACGGGCTGACCACGCTCGTAACACTCGCGAATGTCGTCAATGGCGGCGGTGTATTTTTCGGCCGTCGTTTTGTAAACACGGTCCAACTGGTCTTCGCGTTTGCTGACCCGGTTGGGTGGAATCACCACGGTTTCCAAACCGTAAATTTCTTGAAACTCGTAGGCTTCGGTGTCAGCCGTACCGGTCATGCCACCGAGCTTGTTGTACAGGCGGAAATAGTTTTGGAAGGTGATGGACGCGAGTGTTTGGTTCTCGGCTTGGATTTCCACGCCTTCTTTGGCTTCTACCGCTTGGTGCAAACCATCACTCCAACGGCGACCCGACATCAAGCGACCTGTGAACTCATCCACGATGGTGATTTCACCGTTTTGCACCACGTAGTGTTGATCACGGTGATACAAGTGGTTGGCACGCAGGGCTGCGTACAGATGATGCATCAAGCTGATGTTGGCGGGGTCATACAACGATGCGCCTTCGGGCAACAAACCATTGGCCGTCAAGATGCGTTCTGCGTTCTCATGACCTTGCTCGGTCATGAACACTTGGTGCGACTTTTCGTCGACCGTGAAGTCGCCTGCTTCGATGATGCCTTCGCCCGTGCGTGGATCTTCTTCACCAATTTGACGCTTGAGCGATGGCACGATGCGGTTGATGGCCACGTACTGTGCGGTGTGGTCTTCGGCTTGGCCGCTGATGATGAGTGGCGTACGTGCCTCGTCAATCAAGATGGAGTCCACCTCATCCACGATGGCGTAGTTGAGTTTGCGTTGCACACGGTCTGCCGCTTCGTAGACCATGTTGTCGCGCAGGTAGTCAAAGCCGTATTCGTTGTTGGTGCCGTAAGTGATGTCGGCGCGGTAGGCCGCTTGCTTCTCTTCGCGTGGCATTTGTGGCAAGTTGATGCCCACAGACAAGCCAAGCCAGTTGTACAAGCGAGACATCCACTGAGCATCGCGGCTGGCCAAGTAGTCGTTCACAGTCACCACATGCACGCCGTTGCCAGTGAGGGCATTGAGGTACACGGGCAATGTGGCGGTGAGGGTTTTGCCTTCACCCGTGCGCATTTCAGAAATCTTGCCTTGGTGCAAGGCGATACCACCCAGCAACTGCACATCGAAGTGGCGCATTTTCATGACACGCTTAGACGCTTCACGCACCACGGCATAAGCTTCGGGCAGTAACGCATCTAAGGTTTCACCGTTGGCCACACGTGATTTGAATTCGTCGGTTTTGGCACGCAATGCCTCGTCGCTGAGCTTCTCTAACGTTGGCTCCAACGCATTGATTTGCGCGACGGTTTTGCGGTATTGCTTGAGTAGACGCTCATTGCGGCTACCAAAAATATGAGTCAGGAAAGATAGAGCCATGCGAGCACTGCGGGGGTCTTGTTTTCACTTGAAAACAAGGGCCGCAAAATCCTTTGTGAAAGGCTTGATAGAAGCTTCGAATTTTAACCGTCCATAGCCCCATAATTGCCGCATGGCTACCCGTTCAACGCCGCATCCCGACACACTTGCCGCTTACCGTGCGTTGGGATACAACGCGCCCCCAAAAGCAAAGGTGTCCGTACGAGGTCGATCACAAACTTTGGCGCAAGTCGTCGACACGGCCCCTTCATTAGCGCAGTTTTCAGCGATGGCCCACGACACCCAAAACCGGCTCAAAGCGATTTCCCCGTTACTACCCGCTTCACTGCGTTCTTTGGTGCAGTCTGGCGGGGTTGAAGGCGACTCTTGGTGCCTACTGGTACCCAACAGCGCGGTGGCTGCCAAACTGCGCCAAACGCTCCCTGCCTTATGCGCCCATTTGCGCACCAAAGGTTGGGAGGTAAACACCATTCGCGTCAAAGTGAAATCACCCAGCTAAAAGAAAAACCCGCTACGCCTAGGCGTAACGGGTTTTATTTTGGTGCTGTATCTCGCACGAACTAAATAATACTTTGGAACGCAAAAAGGCACATTGTTCCGCCGTATATCTTTCTATTTTTTACAGAAAACTGAACAACAAGAAAACAGCAATCTGTGGATATTTCCCCACAGTTCATTCCAATTAGTGCCAATCTCGCAAAATTCTTATTCTTTTGACTTGGTTTTCATCGGCCAGTAAGCGTGAATACGTGACCCTCAACAACTGGAGAGTTAAATGGATAAAGAAGTATTCAAAGAGTGCGAATTGGCTGTTCATTGGGGAATTAGCCCAAAAACTTTGCAGCGCTGGCGATGCACGGGCTACGGTCCCAAATATTTAAAGCTCAACAAATTGGTGCTGTACCCGATACACGAAGTGCTCGAATTTGAAAAAAACTCTTTGGTTCAATCAACGTCCCAAAACAGTTCGATTGCAAAACCAAAACAAAACAATTCGAGACCCCTCAACGCACGAGAGGTTGCACTTACCGTGAGGCTTCCAACTTACTGGTTCACCAACATAAATATGCGCCAGAAGCTAGGAATCCCATGTGTTCACATCGGAAAAGTTGTACGTTTCAATTTAGCCGAAGTTAAAGCATGGGCACGTAGATACAGTGAAGAAATTGAAAAAACCTATGCTAGCGCGGGAACGAAACAGACTGACAGAAAAGGACCACGGCGAATAGCAATCGAACGTCTATCGTTGATATGACGTAATGCTTAGGGGTTCAGCTAAGCTTTTCTTGGAATTTAGTCACATCAACGAGCTTGTACACAATAACCAGTTCATCCTGAATGGCTTGCATGATTGCCCGCACATCACTCCAATGTGAAATGAATTCTTTCGAACGAGGGCAGCCATTCCCCTTTAGGTTCGGATTCTTGGCTTAACTCATGTCGCCGAAACATCATTTCATCGACACGCTTGGCTAACGTGTCGATGAAATCACAAAATAACGACACGTTATGCGAACGTGTCGCTGTGGGCGACATGTCTCGTTCAGAAGTTTCTTCTGCAATTAATCCCCTAGGGTTTTTGGTAAATCATTGATTCATATAGACTTATGAATGAAAATAAGGTAAATTTATAATTCACTTTATAATTCAAGGCTTTGCCCGATCATGACACTTCATGCAGATGCGTTACGCCTTCGCCTAGCGGCAGGCCCCAAGTCTGGAAGCCAGATTGCAACGGAGATTGGCCTGAGCCAGCCGACGGTGACGCGTGCGCTGGCGGCAATGGGGGACGATGTCATCAAAACGGGGCAGAGAAAGTCCACACGCTATCTGCTGCGAGACAAGAGTCGTGGTTTCGGAGACGTCCCCGTTTATCGTGTCGATGCACAAGGCAAAGTCAGAGAGCTCGGAACTCTTGCGCCAGTTCGCCCAGATGGTTTTGTATTCACACAAGCCGATGGCGTGCAAATTCATAGCGAAGGACTACCTTGGTGGTTGCTAGACATGCGACCACAAGGCTTCTTGGGTCGCGCTTACGCTGCACGTTTTGGAGCGGAGCTAGGTCTGCCAAGCACCGTCAAAGAGTGGACAGATAGCCATGCCATCAGAGCATTGCTCGTACACGGTCACGATTTAGTTGGCAACTTGTTGATCGGAACAATCTCAAGAGATAAGTTCATCAACATGCCTGAGCCTCAGCCTATTTCAAGTGCGGACAAATCTACGGCATATGCAAGCTTGGCTATCGGCGCAGCAGAAGGTGACTCTCCCGGATCTTCAGCAGGTGGTGAACAGCCTAAATTCACGGCCTATGCAGAATCTGCTGGAGTGGCAAAGCACGTTTTAGTGAAATTCAGTGAGCAACAAGAGAGTCCAAACAGCTCACGCTGGCGAGACCTGTTGCTTGCCGAACACATGGCTTTAAACGCTCTTAGACAGGCCAATCTTACTGCTGCTGAATCATCTATTTACGACCATCAAGGACAGCGATTCCTTGAAGTGGAACGCTTTGACCGTGTTGGAACGCTTGGACGTAAAGCAGTGATCTCACTAGGCGCGTTTGATGCAGAGTTTGCTGGGTTGGCAAATCAACCTTGGCCTGTGATCACTAAGTCGCTGGCAAAGCAAGGCGTCATCACGCCTGATGCTGCTGAAGTGGCAGAAATACTCTGGGCGTTTGGTGCATTGATCGGCAATTCGGATATGCATAACGGCAACCTCTCGTTCGTATCGGAACACGGTCGTCCCTATGCACTTGCCCCTGCGTACGACATGACCCCTATGTCGTTCGCGCCAACAAGTAGTGGGCGATTGCCTGATGCCGTTCATCCCATCACGCTTCACTCCAGTGTCAGGAACGACTGTTGGCGTCGGGCACAAGAACTCGCTACGAATTACTTATCTTCATTACGCGCCTGTGATCAATTCAGTCTTGAGTTTCAAGTTTGCATTGATGCGCTTGCAACGCATTTGGAATCTGCAAACGCACAGATCAACAGGCTTGCTTAACAAGCGAAGGAATCGTTTGTGACAGAGGTCAATATGAAACCAGCAATCACTGTTTTAGAAAATCGATTAATTGCATTTTTGGATGTGCTGGGTTTTTCAGCGCTCTTAGAGGCAGAGACTCCAGCTGACGTTGTTGCAACGTATTGCTCGTTTATTGACGAAGCAAACACTAAAATCTTTCAACCAGTTAACCAGCTTCAACCAGCAGCGAAAGTTAGCAACTTTGCCGCAACCAAGTTCGTTTTTGATTCCGTTGTTTTAGTCTCACATCCGATCGATGATCCGCGCAATGTGAGCAACTTTGTGTTTGCTGCAACGCTATTACTTGAAAGAGGATTTACTACCAAGTTTCCGTTGCGAGGGGCGATTTCTCTCGGCGACTACGTCGAGAGTATTGACCATGGAGTTTTTGTTAGCCCAGACTTCAAATCATTGTTCGCTAGCGAGCAAAACCTAGATTGGTCAGGTTGCTGCATCTTGCAAAAAGCAGAAACCGTCGTCTTGAGCAGTTTGCATGGTTCAGTTATTCATCCTCAAAGTACTCGTCGGAATCACCCAGTAGTTCATTGTGCAATCCCTATCAAAAGCGAAAAACAAAAGACAAAGCTGCAAGACAAGTTGTGGGCACTCAACTGGTGTTACATGCTAACGGACCATGAAATCAAACAAGGACTTGAACATTTGATTCCTGCAAAGAGGACGCCTACAGCTGAATTTGTAAATCATGTTCAATCACTTACGGGGACAAAGCGCGATGCTGTCACAGGGCATCACCCGCCTTTGTACATGCGAAATATGCCAAGCACGACTCAATGTCGTATCAGATTTACAAACCAAAACGATGAGCCAGCAGAGCCTCAAATGGAAATCCAAATTGGGTTTGACGCAGAGCTGTAAATTACTCTTGCCATTGAACCGTTTAAACAAAATTTACCACCGCACATAGCACTAACATGCACTGATGAGAGTTGCGATGATTAACTTAAGGTTTTGCACAAATTACTGGTGGTATCGAAATTCTTGCGTACTGCCACCATACCCATAAGCTGCTGCACGAACGTCCTCTACGTATATGTAGCTTTCATCGTGCAAGTCTCCTAGGATGCCTTTGAAGCCTGCAAACACTTCACGGATGTATTCGGCTTTCTCGTCCTTGGTGTTTGTCTCGTCAGTCACTTTGATATCTAGGTAAAAGCTGCTTTTGTTTTGTTCGCTCAGCAGTTCCCCACCAACAACCCAACAGTCGCGCGGCACGTACTGGATAGTTATGGCTGTTACTTGGGGCTTCTTCTTTAGTATTCGCGTTGTTGTATCCAGCAATAGTGCCGTGATTTTCTTGGTCACTTGCACATCCTTGTCCCCACTCACCTTGACATTAAGTATTGGCATTTGAATCCCTTTAGTTAGCTATGCAACTAACACACGAAAAAAATTAAATCGTTTCGCTCGCCGCTTTGACTGTGGCAACTACATCCTTAAAAGCTCTGTCTCCAAGTGTTCGTTTCATGCGCTTAGTCACTTCACCACTAGCCTCATTCAGTTCTGTCCAAATATTTTTTGCACGTACTGTTGAGACAATAACCGTTTCACGTCCATCGTTTGCCGACTGCTGTCGCTGAACATAGTGCAGCTTTTCTAGCTGATCTAGTGTGCGTGTGGCAGTTGAGCGCGAAATATTCATCTCGCGCGCAAGCTCACTCTGCAAAGCGCCGTTTTTCTCTAGCACCACTCGCAACAAAAACGCTTGCGATGGAGTCAATCCAAACTCCTTAAATGCTTGCGCCCATTCGCGCTCTAGCTTTCGTGCCAGCGATGTGGTGTTGAAGTACAAGCATTGATCAAACATGTCTGCATCATAACCACAATTAGTTCGCTATGCAACTAAAATGAAAGGCTTAACTTGAGGTTATGCAAGTCAATAACTTCACTTCTTGTTCAATTGGTCTATAGCCAACTGTTGCTGTAGGTCAATCGTACGTTGATTGATTTCTTTAATTACATCTTGTGCTTGCTTGGCACTCATATCGTTCTTCAGTGTCTGAAGTGCTGACTGTGGAGATGGTTGTTCAACGGTCTTGGGCAAATTAATACCCTGTCCACCGCAATCAACCATATCCATAAAACCCTTGCAACTCAGTCCATAAACTTTAGCTTCTGCTGCTGCTTTCTGCTCTGGTGTTAATTGCTCCCATTGCTCCTGAACCATGAGTTCAGTTTGGTGTTCTGCATATTTACGCTGTCCATAAAAGGCTGCTACACAGACTGCGGCTGCTAACAAGATGATTGCAATATGTTTTATCTTCATCATCGCTTGCCATACATTGCGGTTAAGTTGTCAGCTCGTTTTTGAATTGAACTTAGCTCATCAACAGAAAAATCACTGACGTATTTATCAATAAGAGCAGATGCACCTTGGTCGCCACGCTGTTTTGCGCTGTACATCCATGCAAGTCCTTCAGCTTTATTTTTTGAAGTTCCGATTCCTAAGTAAAGAATAAGTCCATACGCTCGCCCCAAAGCTGGCATGCCATTGACTGCACCGAAGCTGGACCACTCGTAACACTCTTTAGAGTTTCTATTAAAAATAGTAGTCCCACAGAAGTGCTCGGTCAGAATCGCGGCAGATGATGTTGCTTTGTTGCTCACAATTCGGTCGCGTATTTGCTCCGTCTTTTTAGTGTCTTTTTGTTCATCCAAATACAGTATTAATAAATCTGCATCTGCCCTAGGGTCATTAGTTGCTGAAGCTTTTAACAAGTAACGTTCAGCAAGCTCTAGATTCTTGTCAACACCAAAACCAGTGCGGTAGTAGCTTCCCAAAGCAACAAAGCCATCAGTTACGCCACGCATAGAAGATGCCTTGGCATAGTTAACTAAAACATCCTTAGGCGGATGTTCAAGCTTATGTCGTGTAACGCTTTTGAATTGTTCAAAGTAGGCTATGGAACCCATGGCATTTGCTGAGCCTTGCTTTGCTGCTTCAAGTTGAAGTCGTAGCATTTTTTCAACATCAATTACGCCTTCATCGCCATTTGCAATCGCTCGTGCGTAATTTGCTTTGCCTAATGCAAGTCCGTTTTCACTTGCAAGTTTGTAATACGTCAAAGCACGGCCTCTATCAGCGCTCACCCCAAGGCCACGTTGATAAATAACACCAAGATTGTTAGCGCATAAGGCGGCATCTTCACTTCCACATTCTTCAAATTTCCTCCGTGCTAAGTCATAGTCCCCAGCTTTGAATGCAGCAACACCTTGACGGCCGGCTTCCGTTTTTGGAGACTGACTGTCACGTTCTTCGTCAATCAATCTATTCAGTTCAACAAGTTCCTGTGGGACAGTGATAGCGGCGACACTGTTCTTCGTCTGCAAGTAAGAAGCAGCAAGTTGCTTTGATGTTTCAATACGTTCCGATGGGTTTGGATGCGATTGAAAAAATGGAAAAGCACTGTTACCACTGTTTTGTTCCAAGACCGAAAACAAACGTGATGCACCGTATGGGTCATAACCAGATTTGATTGCCCACTCAATACCTTGCTTATCTGCTTCTCGTTCGTTATCTCGTGTGTACGAAGTTACATATGCTGTGCCAATAGCCATGCCAACGTTTGCGCCAACATTTGTTACTCCTGTTTTTTTCTGTGTAGCCACCTCAAGCACAACACCAGCAATCAACCCAATTAGCTGGCCTGTGGCTTGTATTTCCTTTCTTGCTTCACCATGCCGAAAGTACAAATGCGACATTTCATGCCCCAATAGAGCTGCAGCCATACCTTCATCTTTAGCTATAACGTCCAACATGCTTTTATTGATAAAGAGCATTGGGATACCGTCAATATAGCCAGCAGCAGCATTCAGCTCCATTGAGTCCTTGAGAAAAATTCTTGGGTAAATGCCAGATAGCAAACTGTATCTATCAACAATGTCGCGAACTAATTTTGCGTCGCTAACATTTAGAACGCCATAACTTGTTCGGTCTTGTTTTTGAAGATTTGTGAATGCATTGCTTGAGTTTGCGATAGAACGCAAATCCCATGTATCGGCAAAAACAGGACATGAAAGGCAAATGCAAATAAGTGCCTGCAAAAATTGTTTCATATGTACGTCCAATGTTGTTAGGCACTTACTCGGCGGGGCGCAGTTCAGTTAGCTGTTAACCAAGTTAAAACTGTTCGTAACTCATCATCTGAGATGACTTGTTGTGGAGGCATTGGTATTGCCCCCCACTGCCCGGAACTCCCACGCCTTACTTTAGATGCAAGAGTGTCTATGCTTGTTCCACGAAATTTTGCTGAGAGTTCTTTCATCGATGGCCCTATCAGTCGCTCGTCCATTTTGTGACAAACAGTACAAGCGTACTTTTGAGCAACGGCAAGTGCAGCATCTTTGTTAACTGTTGGAATGGTTGGTTGTGGTGTCGCGTTAGCTGTCGATGTAGGGCTTGCGTTTACGTTGAGACGTTCCCCAAAAAGTGCCTTTATGTCTCTGTTCATTTTTTCTGTTTCTTCTGAGCACATTGAAGCACGGCGCGGTGGCAATTTAATTTGCTCAACTAGCTGGAAAAATTCAGTTTGATTTTTCCCATACCCCCAACAAACTAAGTTAGCTAATCTTTGTTGGTCTAGCGAATGTTCGTCTCCATAAACAGAACTTGCGCCATTTATCTGCGCCCATTTTTGATCTACAAATTTATCGAACTTCGCAATAGCCGTGTCTTGAAAAAATAAGGTTGCTCGTTTAAGAACCTTTTCGCCACCATAGTTGAGCAGCATGAATGCAGCAAATTTATCAGCCGCATCTTCTTCTCGTCCAAGCACTGGGAGCTTATAAATATCTATCATTCCGTGTCCAACTTCATGCAGGACAACAAAGATTAGCTCGGCGTTATAAATGTCGTATAGCTGCTGCGAAGGTAATTTATTTTTGAAAAATCTTTTTAACTTTGCATCGTTAAAAGCAAGAAGCTCGTAACAGAGAGTAATCGACTTGAAGCGAGAGTCGTAAAAGGCATTTGGTGTCCCGCATGATTTCGCTGTAATTTCAATGCGATCATCAACTTTTAAAAATCGATTTAGGGCAGCAGTTAGCTTTTCCAATACTTGACCATTTTTCAAGTCAGCTGCATACGGTTGTTCGATTTGTGTTTTTGCCGGCCAATAAACTTGCTGGAAGTCTGCCCTTGCTAAACATGTTGCGCAGAGTAAAAAGGCTGCACAAATAATGGACCTTAATCGGATGCCTCGCATAAGTTCTCTTTTTAAAAAGTGTACTTATAGTAACGAGCGAACGATCCTTGCGTTGACGAAGAACGGTACTGCATTAACGCTTAAGCGAATGCGTTGATGAAATTGACGCTTTAATAAGCTAATGCTGCATTGCACTGCTTAGTTGCATCAGACTAAGCTCCAACCGTGCAATCACTAAATCTAATAAATTAGTATTGCTTGTGGCGAGGGGTCGCTCTATGTTTTTATGCGTGTACTCGTAACCACCCCAATATTCATCATCACTTAGATCACTTACAAACAAAGCTTTTTGTGCTGCCGCAAGCGCAACCTTAAGTAAATTTCGATTTGCATACGTCCGAGCAGCATCAAGTTCAGTAGCTTCCCAAGTGGGTACTTGATTAAATTTTTGTTGCAAGTGCGCCGCGACATCTTCAATGAGTACTTGAACTGCTAGTTGATGACCATCGTATCCGTTAGATAACGATTCAAGTTGCTGACTGATTTTTGAATGAATTGGTGAAGTCATTTGTCTGCTTGAAGGCAACTCAGCGCAAAGCTAACTCAACACTCATCCGTCCCATGCCCAGGCGCCGCCTGCGTAGGCACATGATGACGCAAACCCACTTGCTGGTTGTGTTCATCCACAAACACCAGTTGTGGCTCATGCGCGGCCACTTGGTCTTCATGCACTTGCGCGAA
>Ga0213920_1000881_pt1 | contig 18872 bp, 22 predicted proteins | sample McNCre1117MG_FD_161054 | JGI IMG/M metagenome (GOLD analysis project Ga0213920, IMG submission 161054) | Freshwater microbial communities from McNutts Creek, Athens, Georgia, United States - 11-17 MG | ecosystem: Environmental > Aquatic > Freshwater > Creek | place: USA: Georgia | collected...
CGCATAGCTTCTGGCTCAGTTATCCTCAACTCTGCCTCTGCCAACTTTTCTCCGTCCGATGTTGGAAAAACGATTAAGATTTACGACGTGACCAATTGGGTCTATGGCATAAAATCTACAATTCAAACTTATGTCAGCGCAACGCAAGTAATCCTTGCCAACCCATCAGTTGTCAATATGTTGAGTGGCGACGTTATGGTTACGTGGGGAACTAATAACACTACCGCTATACAAAACGCACTAAATGATGCTGCTAGCCAAGCCGCTACACTTGATATAAACGTAAACAACCCAATTGGCAATGGCGTAGTCAATGTATTCTTACCATCGACCAAAGATGGTAGCAAATACCTAATTGGCGGTCGCATCACCATTCCTAGGAATGTCAGGCTTGATGCCGATGCGATGATTTACAACGCTATATCAAATGGCAATTCTGACGCTGCTGCTTGCGTAGCGGTTGATGATGGCGGTCAAATTGGTAGGATTTTAATAGATTGCGCTCATGGCTCTGGTATTGCCGCCGGAACATCCACTGGCAATTCGCATTCCCGTTTTGAGCATATCCGCCTATGGAATGTAGGCACTGATGTCAACCAACAAGGCTTATATCTTGCCGGTTTCGACTTTGACATCCAACACGTATGGATAAAGGGCGGCAACGTTGGCATTAACATGGATGTAGCTAGTGATGTCCATTTTGACACCGTATACATCATGGGCGCACAAACCCCAATCGTATTGAATGGTTGCCAAAACATCAACTGCAACAAAGTAGCCCTTGATACAAATGCCGTAAATGGCATACAAATAGACTCAAGCCATCATATCAACATGAATGTAATGTCATTCAATAATTATGATGGCTCTGGCGGCACAATGCTTGCCAATGGCTTGTTAATTGGTGAATACACCGGCACAAAAGTATCAAACATCAACATTGAATACTATGGCGTACAAACAGGCGGCGTAGGCGCAAAAATATCCAAAGCCGAAGATTGTACGATAAAGTTAGCCCTATCTAACGCCCCGCTATTCTCTAACGCCAACGGTATCGCAAGCTTTACCACAGGCGTAGTTTATGGCTCTGGCAACTCAGGCTACCTTGACATCGACTTAACAATAGACGGCTCTACTGCTAATATTTACACTGGCACTAAGTATGGCACTCTAACCGTTAAAAATGATGATAGCATGGCCTTAATGCCAACCAATAACCTTGGTATAGGCACAATGAGCTTTGGCTCTGGTAGCGGCGTAGTTGGCGTAAAAGATGCCACTACAGCCCCGACGGCAAATCCATCTAGCGGCTTTGTCATGTATTCGCAAGGTGGTGTCCCAAAGTTTAAATTCAGCAATGGCAACCTTGTATCTCTTGATTCAATCACGGCTACCGCCCCTGCTGCCACATCTGATAACAAAACTATCGTCATCTTTGGCTCATCCACTGCTGCTGGCGTAGGCTCATCAGGCTTTACAGGAACGCCAAACCAAAGTTACAACCCTGACGGAACACCAATGTCAGTGGCACAGATAAACGCCTTGCCGCCATTATATGACGCTGCTGGCGGATTAATAACTGGATTTAGTGCTGGTGCGCCACTTTCGGCTACATCATGGGCTGGTTTGCTGAAAGCTGACCTACAAGCCAAAGGTTACACCCTTTATTCACAGTCAATCGGTAGCACTTACACAGCTTCTAGCATCCAACGTTTCTATTATGATGTAGCCCCGTTAAAGCCAAAATTCGTAGTATTGGCAACTTCCATTTGGAATGAACCCAATATCTTGACCAACCCTGATGCCGCCATTAGAACCTTCCTAGCCAACACATATACATTGTGTCGGATGGTAGAGTCAATTGGCGCAATTCCCGTTATTATAGGTCAATACGCAAGCTGGAAAACCCAACCCGGCTCTGGTGGCGTAGCAGTCACTTATGATTACGCAAAATCCCTTTATCCAATTTTGGAAAGGATAGCCCCTATCGTATGGGATTTCATGACCCCATCCGACAACGGCACTGGCACATGGTTATCTGCTTCGTTAACTGGTGACTATACCCATCCTACTGATTTGGGCCATAGTTACTTTTACGATGTCATAAACGAAACAAACTTTGACCAATTAGGACACAATGCCCTTTTCGCATTAGACCAACCTAGGGGTTGGTGGCAATTAGCCGCTGCATCAAGCACGGCAAACCCTATGACAGTCACTTTGGACAGACCAACAAAGAGTTGGACTATCCGCACGAAAGTAAGGGCTGACGTTTATGGACAATCAAAAGTATTCTTGTCTGCTGGTGTAGGAGCTACCGTCAATTGGCGTTTGAGAAACCCAGTCACAGCCCCGTTTACCCTAACGGACAGCACCACAAATGTTGATTTAGTGACATCGACAGTCAACCCGTCCGACATGAAAGTTCATGATTTGGTAGTTACTTACCATCACTTCACCAACTTGATTAAGCTTTACATAGACGGCAACTTGATTGGTTCTGCCACGCCAAACTATGCCCCAACTGCCTTGACTGATTTCACTTTTGGCGGTCGTGTAGATGGTGTAGCATCAAATGCCGTATCTCACACATTTGGCGACATGGCAATTTGGCGGTCAGCTTTAAGCGCGGTTGACATTGCCGCTATGTATAAATCTGACCGTATCCCAACAGCTTCACTTGAGGCTTTGGCAACATGTAGCCATGCCCCCAACTTAAGCTATGTCCAAAATGCCGCCCCGACAGCGACAGTAATCAAGACCCCTAGCGTATGGTTGCAATCAACACCAGTATTGAGACAGTCTGACGTTGATACAATAACATCTACAGCCACCACGGCGGCACAGGCGACTTGTTTACCTTTAACTGGCGGCACAATAGCTACCACATGGAATAACGCCGCTACAGCCTTTACAGCCCTTTTAACAAACGTAACGGATACTGCTTCACTAGCGACATCATTACTCCAAGATTGGCAAGTAGGAGGCGTAAGCAAAGCATCAATTTCCAAAGCTGGTGCGTTTACCGTTGCTGGCAATATGTCATTCAATGGTATTTATGCTGGTTTGTCTACCGGAACAACAACCGCTTCTACAGCCGTAGGAACAAGCGCATTACAGCTTAATTCAACGGGCGCAAACGGCACGGCAATAGGTTATACCGCATTAGCTGCCAATACTACAGGCTCAAGCAACACGGCGGTAGGAGCTTTTTCTTTATCGACAAACAACATTGGTTTCCAAAACACTGCGGTCGGAAAGGACTCATTAAAGGTCAGCGTATCAGGCAACCAAAACACGGCATTCGGCAACAATACCTTGATTGCCAATACCACAGGCTCAAGTAATGCCGCGAATGGTTTTGGCGCACTGGCTGGCAATACTACAGGTATCCAAAATAGCGGTTTCGGCAACTCCGCATTGAACGGCGTAACGACAGGCCAAAACAACATCGGTATTGGTTTCCAAGCTGGCTCTGGAATCACTACTACATCTTACAACGTAGTCATAGGCTCTTACACAACTGCTATCGCCACAAGCAACAACATAATGTTGGCTGATGGTCAAGGCAACTTGCGTGTGTCAATCGACAGCACAGGTAAGGCTACTTTTACTGGAAATGGCGTAAAATTGCCATCATTTACCAAAGCTACCGTCCCTTCTGCCGCTACTGTAGGTGCTAGCACTTTTATTTTTGTAACTGATGCTACCGTAGGGCCAACAATAGCATGGAGTGACGGTGTAAACTGGAAAGTGCCATCTGCTATCGCAACTCTAGCTTAATAGTAAAGCAAACCCACAAGCCGCCTAGCAAGCGGCTTTTTTATAACTGAAAATAAGGACTATATGCGCGAACCTAGCCGTGTTACTAAAAAAAATATGAGACAGCAAAGACGACAAGACAGAAGGAATGATATTAGTCCGCACGAAACGGTAATCCAGCTAAAAGAACGCGAACCACAACCCCTAGAACCCATCACAGAAGCCCAGAAACGCTACTTACAATCAATTAAAAACAACATAATCACTTTTGGCATAGGTGTGGCTGGGTCAGGTAAGAGCTATGTAGCAACCATGTATGCATGTGAGCTACTCAAGCAAGGGAAGATAAGCCGGATATTCGTTACCCGTCCTATTGTCGAGGCAGGGGAGAAATTAGGCTTTTTGCCGGGTTTAGAAGAAGAAAAGGTAGCCCCTTATTTTTACCCCATAAAAGACATCATGGAAAGCTCCCTAGGGAAATCCCATGTTGAATATCTTATCAAACATGGTCGTATCGTTTTCAAGCCATTGGCTTATATGCGCGGATGCACATTCAACGACGCTTTTCTAATTGCCGATGAAATGGAAAACGCAACTGATTCGCAAATGAGATTAATTCTCACTAGAATTGGTAAAAATTGCAAGGTAGTTATTGATGGTGATTTAGCCCAAAAAGACATATCCGGCGAAAGTGGTTTAAAATCTGCTATGGAAAAGTTAAAAAATGTGAATAATATAAATGTAGTAAAATTTGGTATTGAAGATATTGTCCGTAGTGATATTGTTAAGGATATAATAATAGCGTATAATAGCTAACTGGTTCATTCATTTTATTCCTATAAGCCCCGACTCCAAGGGGCTTTTTTTTGTGAAAAAAATCACACAAAAGTAAAAATGTGTGTATAATTACTCACATATTCACTAATCAGTGAATGATTTTAACTACAACACGGAGATTTAATTATGATAGAGAGCGGAGATTACCGAGTCTATCTTGACGAGAGCTATACAATATTAAAAAGTAACGGTATGCGTTACGAACCTGAAAGCAACATATCTTTTGTTTCCCCTTACATAAGGGATGAAGATTTTAGACCGTTTACATCGGAGGAATTTGAATGAGCGAAATACAAAACGTATTAAACGAAAGGCAAACTACGCATGGTGATTTTGCTGACCATGCCGAGGTAACGCAAAGTATAAAGATAGCAATGCAAGCTTCTAAAAAATGGAATGACTTAACTGACATCCAAAAAGAGTCTTTAGAAATGGTTGCACACAAGATGGGGCGTATTTGCAGCGGCAATCCTGATGTCCTCGACCATTACCTAGACTCTATTGGTTATTTACAGTTAGCGGTGAATGAGTTGCGACAAAAAGAAGGCGCAATTGATGTCAAAGTTACCAAAACGAAATTAACTAATGGTAAGTGGGAGGTTATGCCGTGATATGTCAAGTCAATATTATTATGGATGTGACTTTTCACAAGAGCATTACCAAGAACTTTTAGAAACTTACATCGTTAAAAAGATATTAAAGTCAGAACAACACTTATATAAGCTAAAGTGGTTTGATTATAGGGTCATGCACCCAACCCATGCCACTTACCTTTTTGCCCACGAATATGTTAAAGCAGTAAGGAAAAAGCATAGAAAAGTTGTTGATAAATTTAAATGGGATTTAAGGCTGATAGAGAGCCATGCCCCTTTAAGCGAGAGAGAGCAGTTTACCGAGGAGAGAAAGCGGCTACTAAGAATCATCAAAGGCGATGCCAGGTCATTTGCTGAGATGAGACAAGCCGAGCTAGACCTTAACTTTCTTGAGCAGGAATACACGGAAATGCTGGATAAGTATGCCGACCCCATCATAGCCGATGGAAACTCGTTTTGGCGGGGAAGGCAAGCGGCTGATAGGTTAGGGATGCCGTATGACATGTATTGCGAACATGCTCTTTCTCTCTTGACCAATAGTTATACATGGCAAGCGATAGCGAGTGGTGAGCATAAGACCTACATGCCTAGGCCAAAGCACATGTATTCCGACAGGGTTATAGAATACGTTGAAAGGCAATTTAGAGACCATTTATCTCATTCATTGCCGATACCTAATGTATTGAAGTCTGACGAACAAAAAGCAATACAAGTCAAGCATGACGCAATTGATTGGATTTGCGAAAAGATAAGGAATCGCCGTAATAGCTACATAGCCCTAGCTAATTTCATGGAAAAGGGTGTGGTGGACATGAGGACGGCCAAGGCGCACTTTCTGCCCGAAGTGGTAGAGAATGCGGTTAAATTTAACAAACAACTAAATACATAACATAGGAAAATAGATGAGTAAAAATGTAGCCATAAGCAAACGTCCATTAGTTACTATAGATTCAATGACGAGTAAGCAAATTTCCGAATTAACAGGAAAAGAGCATAACAAAGTTTTAAGAGATATTCGTAATATGATGGATACGCTTTCATCAAGAGATTGTCCAAAAATGGATGATACTGATTATAAAGGCTTTTTTATAACTTACGACGAGCGCGGGTATTACAAAGAAGTATCGCTAGACAAAGCCCATACATTCACGCTAATAACTGGATACTCAGTAGAGTTAAGAAAAACAGTAATCGACCGATGGCTTGAATTAGAAGAGCAAGCCAAGCGTTGGAATTTTGAGACGCTTGACAAAAGAGAACAACTAGAATGTATGGCTAAATTGTGCGAGTACTTACCAGAGGATGCCAAAAGTGAAAATATTGACTACATAATTGCTAATATGATGGTTAACAAGATAACAAGTTTAGCTTTTAATTTAGAAAAGTCTTTAAAAAAGGGAGATATGCCGGACGAAATGCTTGCCACTAGACAAAATGTTTTAAAAGATTATGTTGATTTTTTTGGGCGAGGTTTTAGTCACGATAAGATAAAAGATGTTTTAAAAACTATTTACATTTCTTGATAGAATAGCTAACCAATTACTTACAATAGGAAAATAAAAATGACTTACGAATACGAAATTGAAAGAAAAACCCAAATCAACTATGGTCGTGAAAAATTGGATTCCGGCACAGTTTTGAAAATGAAACCAGCCGAAGTAAAGAAACCAAGAAACAATGCCCCACGAACAGGTCATGATGGTTATTTAGCCGTCGTTTCATCCGAGCGTCGTTACGTAACGATAGTATTACTCACTGGTGAGGAAATTAAAGGCGACCTATACGGCTTTGACAAATTCGCACTATTGTTGAAACGCCATGACAACGGCGTAGAGCAATGGTTTTATAAATCAGCCTTACAAGGATTTATTGCCCAACCAAGGGGTTAAAAATGGAACAAGTCAAAACTTATAATTTTGACCAAAATTTCCAAAGCCTGATTGCCGCTTGTGTCCTAAAAGACACAAGCTTTAACAATCGGACGGACGGACTGATTAAGCATGAATATTTTGAGCTAGATACACATCAAAATATAGTTAAGCTGGCTAAATTGTATTATACGAAATACAAGAAAATCCCAACCTACCAGATTATCAAGATGATGATAGAAAAGGGGGTTGAAGCTGGAAAAATCCGTAAAGACATGCTCCAAGAAACCCTTTCTAACCTAGATATAATCTACGAATGGGATATAAGTGATGTTGATTATGTAGTTGACCAAGTTTCTGATTTCGCAAGACATCAAGCTATTTCAAATGAAATACTCAATGCTGTTGATTTAATCGAAGAAGGCCGTTATGACGAGATAGCAAAGAGAATACAGGAAGCCAACCAAGTAGGGGCTAATAACAATGATAGTGGCTATAACTTTTTTGGTGACAAAGAGATTAGCGAAAGGGAGCAAGCAAGGTTAGATAAGATTCAAAACGTTGAACGCAAGCAAGTAATTCCAACTGGCATAACCAAGTTAGACAAGATTTTATATCATGGGGGTTTTGCTAAGAAAGAAATGGTATCCATGATGGGAAAAAGTAAATCTGGAAAGTCTATTTCACTCGCATGGTTTGCCAAAAATGCCGCCTTTAGCGGGTTTAACGTATTATTTGCTACTTTAGAAGTATCTAAAGAAATGACAGCCGAAAGGTTAGAATCATCCATTGTCCAGATAGCCATGAATGACTTACAACATCATATTGCCGAAGCCAAGCAAAAGGTTTTGGACTATCGGGATAAAGTAGGCCGATTGGAAATTGTCGAATACCCATCAGGGCAAATGAAACCTAGTGACTTGTTAAGATGTATCCAAAAATATAAAAGTGACGGCATTATTTTCGATATGGTAGTAGTTGACTATGCTGACATTATGTGTCCAGAGCATCGTTACAACGACCCGATAGAAAACTCAAAGTCTATCTATCTTGCGTTAAGGGCAATGGCAACAACTGAAAATGTCGTCGTTTTGACAGCCACCCAGACCAATAGGGAAGGGGCTAAAGCCGCCGTAGCGACTGACATCAACGTAGCTGAGGATTACAACCGTATTCGTATTCCTGACCTTGTTATCAGTATCAACGCTACCGATGAAGAAAGGGCTAACGGGGAAGCAAGGCTTTACCTTGCCGCATCCAGAAACCAACAAGGCAACTTTACAATCAAGATAAAACAAAGGCTTGAGTGTATGATTTTTTGTGAGAAAATTTTGGACATAATGTAAATGTCAATATATCAAGATGTAAATAATGTCGATTTAGAACAATTCTTTGAATGGGAAAGGGTTACTTATCGCCAAATTAAAAGCAAACAAGGGGAGTTGAACTTAAAGTCATGCCCAAATTGCCAAGACAATAGGTATAAAATATTCATAAACAACGACCGCAACCGAGGGATTTGTCATCATTGCGGCACTATTTATAGCAAATATAGCCTAATCAAAGAAATTAGCGGCATAGAGAAGTTTAAAAACCTAGAAGAATATATTTACACACTACTGGAAAGACAAGGGGTAAGAAGAAAAAAAGTAATTCACAAGCAAGAAATAAGCAATAATTTTGAATTGCCTGAATCGGTAGAAATACCATATCAAGGAAGAAACTTAACATACTTAAAAAATAGGCTAATAAATAATGAAATATCTGAATATTTCTCCTTACGTTATTGTAAAGCTGGAAAATATGTCACCAAAAATGAAGATGGCGAATTTATACAAGACTTTTCTGGTAGGGTTATTATCCCTATATATAACCTTGAAGGTAGACTTGTTTCATTTCAAGGACGGGATATAACCGGACTAGCCGAAAAGCGATACATGTTTCCGTCAGGCTTGCCATCATCGAATTACCTTTATAACGGACATAATGCGGTAGGCAAAAAAGAAATAGTCATTTGTGAAGGCGTTTTTGACGTAATGGCGGTTACAAATGCCATTTGGGCTAATTGTGACAATTCAATTGAAGCAGTAGGCTCATTTGGCAAAGCTCTGACAAAGGGGGATTCGACAAGTCAATTTGCCGAATTATTAAAGTTAAAAGCCCAAGGGTTAGAGAAGATAACCTTCTTGTGGGATGGCGAAAGGCAAGCAACATTTTCCGCCGTGAAATATGGAAATCAACTAAGAAAGCTAGGTTTCCAAGTTTACATAGGAATTTTGCCTGACACAAAAGACCCGTCGGATGCTACAAAAATAGAAACATTGTTGGCTATTCAAAATGCCACTAAATTAACGGATTTATCCATGATAGAAATTTTACAAAAGGTTGAAAACTATGAAAAATAGCGAGTCATATTTAAGGGGTTGGAGGGCAGTAGAAGAAGCCTTTAAATTGAAACCCCTCGACCCCCAAGAATGGAAAGAAAGAGAAGTTAGAGAGGAAAAGATAGAGCAAATAGCTAAATTAAGAGAAGAGGGTTTGGCATGTGTCAAATCCAATCCCAAAAAAGCGAAAGAAATTTTAGAAAAAGCGATGACAATCAAGGCAACTTTATGACCGAACAAACTGAAAAAGTAAAATACAAACACCAGCAAAAGGAATTTGCCAAGCAAATAACATTGATGTATTGTCAAAGGAGTTATGCCAAGGCCGAACTAGCCCCAAGCAAAAACCCAAAAGATACTGTTATAAAAAAATACTGCCTACATAAGCCAGTATATTTAGTAAATGGGTTAAGGTTATGCCCAAAACATACCCCACCAGAATATAAAACTGATGAGTTTAAAATAAAAGAAGAATTCAAGCCTACTGCTATAATCAGGCAAAACCGAAAATACAAAAAAAATGAAAATAATGCGAAATAAATCACACAAAAGTAAAAATTTATGTATAATAGCTCACATATTCACTTACAAGTGAATGAACTTACAAACTTTTAACTTAAATTTTGGAGACACAAAATGAACACAAGCATGAATGATGACGCTTTCGCAAAACAAAGAGGAATAGCTCATTTAAGCACATTAAAAAGACAAAAGGATAAAAAAGCTGACTTTACAAAGAACTTTGTATTTGCTGGTTTATTCACCGTCTTGACTGCTACCTTACTAACCATCGTTTACCAACAAAGCATCATGGTAAAGAAAGAAGCCGTCCACGTAAGTTATACCCAAATTGAGCCACAAATTACCAAGAATGACATTAAGGAATTGATTGACTCAACCAAGGCAAGTAAAAGTGAACTAGCTAGTTACCAAAGCAAGATTGCTGATCTTGAAAAGAAGGTAAGCCAAAAGCCCGAAGTAATAGTTAAATACATGCAAGTGCAACAACCAAAGCATAAAGCAGTCAAAGTAAAACATGTGGCTAATGCCAAGCCACTAAAACAACCGCTTATTACGCATGTTTACGAGACATCATGTAAAGAGGGTTTTGTTAAGATTGAGCATGACTATTGCTACAACAAAAAGACTGACGAACTTTCCCAAGCGAAATGAAGAAAATATTACTAACCAGTGTGTTACTATTGTCAGGTTGCGCGACAACTAAATATCCTGATTACCTACAAATGGCAATGTCAACGGGGAATGGCTACCAAACCCCGTTTACACAAGAAAAATATATCCTCACTGATTACGGTGCGTATATAGATAAAGGGTTAAAGGTGGATAAGAGCATCATCCACTACAAAGCATTTTACGACCTTCGTAATAAAAAAAGCGAAATAGTGAAATATTTTAACAATAGCGAGGTTGTCAAAGATAACTACCCCGCATTCGTTAAACAAGAGGGGGAGGTTAATTGCGATACTAACGCAAATATCTTTACCGAAACAAAGCTGCTGGATGATTTCAAAACCGAAAAAGCCAGTTATGTACTAAAAGAACCGACTGAACTAAGTAAGTCAATTTGTATTTATAAAATCTCAATTGAATAGGAAATAAAAAATGAAGAAACTTTTAATTATGTTATTTTTGATGGCTGCTGGCAATGCTTATGCGGGTTGCGGCACTAACTGTAATCCAATCCCTGTGCCAAACAATCATGGTGGCTCTGGGGCTACGGCAAGCCAAGGCCAAACGTCTTTTAGTGCCGCACAAAACGCTGGCAACAGACAAGACATTACCATTAATTCTGCGGCGCAACAACCACACACATCTGCTAGTATTTCTAGTGTGCCAAATCCGGCTACGAGCTTTGTGACCGCATCTGATGGCACATGCCAAGGCACTACAGCGCAGTCTTTAGGCATTCTTAACTTTGGCGAAAGTGCCGCCCAAACTTATACTGTCATCCCATGTAACCGCCGTTTGGACTCTTTAGCTCAATATAACGAAGGGGAGAAAGAAGTTGCAGTTCAAATGTTTTGCACTGACCCAACGGTTTATACAATTCGCAAACAGTTAGGCAAGCCATGTGTGGTTAGGCCCGATATGAGTACATACCTTATACCGGGTGGACAAATTGGAAATTTAGCAATCCCAGTTGGTGCGCCGTTAACCGCCAAAGCCGAAGTTGTTACCAAACAACAGGCAAACCCCAATTATGTAACTCATCAAGAGTTAAACAATAGATTAGATGCTGTATTTAAACATACTGTAACAAAATAGTCACTAACTGGTAAGTTAACACCCTCCAACTCATTTTAAATAGTGGGTTGGAAGGGGTGTCAATTTCGCACCATAACATTAATGAAGGAAACTAAAATGAAAAAAATCTTGCTAACTACACTTATCGCGTTTTCAACTGCTGCTGGCGCAACTGGTTTGCCTGTAGGCTCTTTTGCTAACGCCGTTATTTGTAACTCAATCCAAACAAACGCCTCTGTCAACGGTGCTGGCTCTGCTGTATCTGGTGCTGCTGCGACTGGTTTTGCCCAAGCCAACGCAACTGCTGCCCCCGGTTCAATTGCTGGCACTGCTATCACTGCATCTACCGTTGATGCTGGCTCTGCGACCACTGGCTCAGGTCAAGCAAGCCAATTGGCGATGTCTTCAACTCAAGCTACTGCCAGCTCTGGATACAAGACCCCTGTAGTCGGCCAATCTGGCTTTACATCATCTACATCACATGCTTTCGTAACGAATGGCACTGCTACCGCTGTAACTGAAAACTCCTACCAAGCTAATGCGACCGTTACCCCGACTGGTGTAACCGTTCAAGATACCAAGCTGGGTCAAACTTTCGTTACTGGCACTGGCAATAGCGTAGCTTTCTCTTACGGCAACACTGCTGTAGCTAGCGTAGCCGCCCTTAAAGTAGGCGTAAGCGTCCCTACCGTTGGCTGTATGGCTACCGTCCACGGCGGTTCTTGCCAGTAAGGACAATAAGGCGGGGAAACCCGCCTTTTTTAAATAAGGAAATTTAATGAATACCAATATCACACTAGCTTATCTGGCAATATTTTTCATGATAATGCCCCCGATAGCAGCCATAGTCACATTTTTATATGACTTGTTTTATTCCAAACTTACTGGTGATAAAAATGACGGATACTGAAATTTTTGAATTGTGGTCAAAACATTTGGTAAGTAATGACTTTGTTTTATCCGAAGCTGTTTTGTCATTCGCCAGAGAATTAATCCAATCAGGTAAACAAAATGACGATATATGAAACTGAACAAGATGCCCTTGATGCGATAGCTCCAAACGTAACGGAAGTAGCCAATGGGATATTAAAAATTAGTCCCGGCTATAAACCAACGAAAACTGATTTTGAAGCAATAAACTATCTCATTTGCGAGTGGGATTACATTTTAACTATATAAGTAATTATAATGATAAAAGAAGCAATAGAGCTATATAACGAGTTAAAAAGCCAAAGAAAGACCGCCGAAGCATTAGGCATTACCCGTCACCGCTTGAGGGAAATCTTAAAAGATGCCATTCCCCCGCATGGGCTAGTAGAAGGCTGGAATCGTGACCAAGCTGACCAAGAAGATGACCTGTTCAACGATTCACTAGGTTTAACTAAACAAGAGTTGTCGTCTATCCCGCAAGGCCATTACCTTGACAGGACAACAATTCATGTGACAAGGAAAAACAAGGAAACTGGCGAAATAACTAATGCTTACTTAAAAACCAAGACAAAGTTAAATGACACAGTAAATATCCTTTCCGAAGCTATCAAAAAGGCTATTACTGATGATGTAAGACCGTATAACCTAGTAGTTGAGCCAAAAGAATATAAAGAGGATTTGTTAAATCTTTATACTTTGACTGATAGTCATGTCGGGGCCTATGCATTTGCAAATGAAACAAATGATGACTGGGATTGTGACATAGCTGAACAAACTTTTATTCCGGCGATGAGATATTTATTGGACAATAGCCCTAACTCAGAATATGGCTTTGTAAACCAATTGGGGGACTACTTACATTTCGATTCATTGTCAGCCGTAACCCCCACATCAGGTCATTTGCTTGATGCTGACACAAGATACGCAAGGGTAGTCCAGTATGCCATTAAAATCTTGCGCTCATGCGTTGATATGGCGTTACAGAAGCATAAACATGTAATCCTTAACATCAGCGAGGGTAATCATGATTTAAGCTCTAGCGTGTGGTTAAGGGAGCTATTTAAAGCGGTTTACGCTAACGAGCCAAGGCTGACCGTATTGAGCGGCGACAAGCCTTACGAAACTTACCAATTCGGCAATGTCATGTTGGGTTTCCATCACGGTCATTTAAAAAGGGCAGGTGGTTTGCCTTTATTGTTTGCTGCTGAATTTTCTAAGGTTTGGGGAAACACCGAATATAGATATGCCCATACAGGCCACCTACATAATGAAAAGGTAGTAGAACATAATGGCATAAAAATGGTTCAACACCCGACACTAGCTGGCAGGGACTCTTACGCAGCAAGGCACGGTTGGTTTTCCATGCGTGAAATGACAAGTTATACATATCATAAAGATTACGGGCAAGTTTATTCCACGACCGTAAACCCTAAAATATTGACTGACTGGTGAATGATATGAAAATTGTATTAGATAGTTGCCACATTTTATCAAACGGTAAAGTAATTTTTGAATTCGACAAAAAAGATGGGGTAATATTTTACTGCGACACCACTGTATCCAACCCAACTTTAAATGGGGATTATTATGAATATACCATCAAAAGAAAGTCGAAAGTTCAAATCATCCACAATGAGGTAGATAATCTACCCCTAGAAAAAGATACCACTTACGATGTCTTTTTTCCAGAGGCTAATTTATCCATCCATGAAATGAAAGTAATGATGAATGAACATGGTGTAGTTAAATTGGTAACTGGTGAATGACATGTTGAATTATTTTGACAAAGCAATGTTGTGGTTAATTGGCTCGGCAGTAGTCGGGTTTTTCTTTATATTGGCATTATTAAGCAGGTTTACGGATGGAAATAGAGATTGAACAAGAATGCAATATTCGTGCCAACTATTTATTTAGTAAAGAAAGCGAATATTTATTTAACGGCGAAAGGCAAACTCATGATGAGTTTTTAGACCATGTAGCCAACAATTTAAACGATTTGAAATTAGTGAGTATATAGATATGAAAATTACAAATATTTTAAACAAAGCTTTCCTTTTGCTTTGCCCACTGTTGTTAATGTTTATGCCATTATTTCTACAAGGGTTAGGCTATGACAATGAAAGCATAAAGTTAATCTTAATTGGTAGTTACTTGTTTGGGTTGGGCTTGGGGTTAGTTTTTTGATGATAAACCTAGGCGATACTGAACTTTTAACATTCTTTATTATTGTATATAGCTTAACTATATACATAATTGCTGGAATGTTGATGTTAGTAAAAAAAGGACAGCCAAAGCAGGACTATAACTTAGAACCTACTGTTTCTGTATTGATGTCATGCTTTAACGAAGGTGAAAGGGTATACCGCACCATTAAAAGCATTGCTGAATGTGAATACCCCAAGCATAAGCTTGAAATAATAGCGTTTGACGATTGTAGCACTGATGATAGCTGGGAATGGATACAAAAGGCGGCAAGCGAACATGACAATGTTGTAGCTGTTAAGAATAAGCAAAATCAAGGCAAGCCAGATACTATGTCTGATGCATCTTTATTAGCCAAAGGTGACATGATTCTCGGCATAGATTCAGATTGCGAATTCAACAAAAATTGTATTCGTGAGTTGGTTTCATGCTTTGCCGACGAGAAAGTGGGGGCTGTTGGTGGTAGGGTAGGGCTTATCAATGTTAACGACAACATGCTTACTAGGTGGCAATCAATGATTTATTTGCTTGGGTTTAAGCTGATAAAAACATTTGAGAGTTGGCATGGGGCAGTCCAATGTTTATCAGGCCCAATGGTGATGATTAAGAGAGACATTTACCTAAAGATAATGCCCGAAGTAAAGTTGTCAAACTTTCTTGGAATTAGATGCTCTATTGGAGAAGACCGCCACGCCAGTCAGGTATTATTAAGACATGGCTACAACAATGTATACAACGATAAGGCTGTTTGCTTTACCAATGTCCCAAATACATGGAATCAATATCTAAAGCAGTCAATTAGATGGAGGAAATCAGCATTAGGGCAATGGATTGATGCTTTTAAAAATTACAAAGAGTATGTCATCAATCATAGCTTTATATCTTTAATATTAAGCTTATTTCCAGTTTTTATTATGGTAGCTTGGAATGTCTTGATTTATGGGTCTTTAGCTGATGGATATATACTCGATATATACGAAAAATTGATAATGTTTTATATGGCAACATCCCCAATTTTTATTTGGTTTTATATAAAGTCAATTGATAAAAGAGAGAAAATGGATAGCTACTTGGTATTTTTATTGGAGGGTTTTTTCTTTTCGATATATGCGCCATTTTCAGCCGTATACATCACATTATTCGCCATGACAACATTAGACAATACTGGTTGGCTCTCAAGGAATTAAAAAATGAACACTATACATAACATTTACTTAAAAATTTATAGAATCGGGGCTTTTGGAATATTAGCTTTTATCCTTATTTCTATTTTTGGATATGCTGGAATAAAGCTATTTTACCTATGCTCAAAAAGCTACACCGTCCCATTCATCATTTCCCCCACGGGTGAAAAGATGATGAGTGTAAAGTCGCAATTGCTACACACCAATGAAGCCATTGCCAAACTGCAAATAGACAGCGTAGTTTTACAGGATAAGCAAAAAGTAGAGCAAGCCAATAAAGATGCCCTTTTATCTTTAAAGGCTCGCTTACAACATGCCAAAACAGCTGAGATTAACGCTAGTGTCACAAAAGCGAGAAAGCTAGGTGGTATACCTAATTACGCCACAAAAGCTCTTATATCGCAATCTAATGCGATACAAGCCAATGCCAATAAAGCCTTGAGTTCGCACCTTATCACAAGGACAACTCATGCCCAACAACTGACATCGGCAATCCAACTTAAGGCAAGTTATGCGAGCATGGTATCACAAGGCGTAGCCATCCAAAACAGCATAGCTGACTTAAGAAGGCAAGGAAGCACTTTAGCCGGTCAAAACCATGACCTTTCTGCGCTCAACGCTGCTGAAAAGGAAATGGAGATAGCCTACAAAGTCAGTGAAATAGATAACTCATTGTTGAACTATAGTCTACAATTAAAGCAAAACAGCCAACAAATAACTAAATTAGTTGACAGTTTAAAGCAAATTCAAGACACGCCTTACTACAAGGTAGCTACATCCAACAATGATTATGTATTTAGCTTTGTCCCTTATGACAACGAGAAGTATGCCAAAGAAGGTGAAAGCGTCTACAACTGCTATTTACACATGATAGCTTGTTATAAAGTAGGCACGATAAGCCATGTTTACAAACTTGAAGAAACAGCAAACCATGTAGTATTTAACAAGGCTATGCGCGGAACACTTGTGGAACTAAAGCTAGATGACAACAACGAAGCAAAGAGCAAAGTCTTTTTCCTTGGCGGCAAACCACTATTTATATAGGCAATAAGATGGCTACATTAAAAATCGAACAAACGAAAGCTAAAACATTGATGGAATTACAAGTCAAGAGCGATAACATTGGTTATTTGGCTATCATTTCATCCAATGGGTGTAACGAGACCGTTTGCCCCTCGATGATTCCGGGTTTTCCTAAATTGTCACCTTATCCGTTATTTGACAGTGTAGAAGATGCTAAAAAGCAATCATTACTACACTGGAAGGCACAGCAAGAAGGCGGCGCAACATTAAAAATTATCGAGATTGAATACTAAAATGAAACATATTATTTACTTGTTATTGACAATCGCATCCTTAGCCCACGCTGACGATAGCGAATTATATTGTAATTACTTGACTGAAAAGGCTCAAGGCGAAACCGCAACAATGGTCATGCCTGATGCCGTAGCCAGACTTTCACAAGCTGAGATAAATAAAAACTCAAATGTGATAATCGGGCTACAACAAGACCTAGCGAAATACTTTAAAGCCAGTTCAGTAAAAGATTTGGCTAAAAAAGAATGCGAAATGTATACCGCGTCACAAAAAAAGGATGACAATGTTCACTATGCCATGACTTACATTAGAAAAACTGTGATAGAATACCAATTAATCAAGATTGATGAAGCAATCTTAAAAGTGCGAGCGATGCTGGCACAAAATGAAAAATTGGTAAATAGCGGCAACATGACCATAGTAGATGACCAACATTTGAATACGGCTTACCACAAGCTGACACAACAAAAGGAAGCTTTCAATGTCGAATTGAAAACCCTTAGCTTGCCAGCCGGTTACGAAATTAAAAACAGTATATACAACGTATACACACAAATGATGGCGGTCAAACAAGCCGAAAATAATGTATCCAATGCTGACAATTGGGGAGTCCAATTGACCGTAGGTGCTAACCAAAACCTAGATACCCAGAATACAGGGGCTTACATCGGGGTTCAAGCTCGTTATAACCTAGGCGATTACAGCAAAAGGAATCACTTACAAAAAGCAAGTGAATCTTACGTAGAATGGCAAAAACAAAAAGATTCAAAATACAATAACACGGCGACATACCTCATCGGTGAATTAGAGTCCTTAAAAGTTATTCAACAGAATAAATTAAAGGATTTTATTCAAGAAAGAAGCAAACTTGATGAAAACCTAAACATTGTTTCTAAATTCGATACCGAAGAAGCAATAGCTTTTAAGAACCAATTAGACATGACATATATAGAAAATGACCTAAATATATACATGTCACAAAAATATATACAAATAATTGAAAATTCTTTACATGAGTTGGGCGCATGAAAACGCTTTATAACGAATGGGATAGACATGCGGCCGCTTGGTTACGTGAATTAATCAAATCAGACTTAATATCAGATGGAAGAGTAGATGAAAGAAGCATCACAGAGCTACAAGCAGAAGAATTGCGAGAATACGAAAGGATTCATTTTTTCGCAGGAATTGCTGGGTGGGAGCTTGCCCTTGACAGAGCAGGATGGCAAAGGGAGTGGCCAGTCTGGACAGCCTCTTTACCATGCCAGCCGTGGTCTACAGCCGGAAAACAACTTGGAAAAGACGACGAAAGACACCTTTTGCCGCAATTCGTTGAACTTGTCAGAGGGCTTGAACCTAGAATCATTTTTGGAGAGCAAGTCGCCAATGCTATCAGGCACGGCTGGTTGGATGATTTATGCGACACAATGGAAGCAGAAGGTTACACCGTCAGGGCGGCAGTTCTTACAGCAGCAGGTCAAGGCGCACCCCACATCAGACAAAGGCTCTATTGGGCAGCAATCGACCAAA
>Ga0213920_1000882_pt1 | contig 18858 bp, 16 predicted proteins | sample McNCre1117MG_FD_161054 | JGI IMG/M metagenome (GOLD analysis project Ga0213920, IMG submission 161054) | Freshwater microbial communities from McNutts Creek, Athens, Georgia, United States - 11-17 MG | ecosystem: Environmental > Aquatic > Freshwater > Creek | place: USA: Georgia | collected...
ATCTCAAGCACAAGGTGAAGAAAGCGCTGAACTACGTCACTGATTTCGAAAATGCTGTGGCACATGAAGCCGCCAAGCACGGTTATCAAGGCGTAGTTTGTGGCCACATTCATCGTGCAGAAATTCGGGATGTCAATGGTGTTCTGTATTGCAACGATGGCGATTGGGTCGAAAGTCGCAGCGCCTTGGTAGAAAACGAACAAGGCGAGTTGTCTTTGCTTTATTGGCAAGTAGAGCCCATCGTTTTAGAGAAACCTGAATTGGCCAAAGCCGCATGAAAATTGCGCTCATTACAGACGCATGGCGTCCCCAAATTAATGGCGTGGTGACTACCTTGGTGGAGTTGGTGGACCAACTCAATGCCAAGGGTCATGTGGTCGAAGTGATTCATCCTGACTTATTTAAGACACGTTCGTGCCCAGGTTATGCGGGTATTGATTTGGCGGTCAAGCCTTACTTGCAATTGGCGCGTCAGTTGGATGCGTTCGAACCCGATGTGATACATGTCGCAACTGAGGGGCCATTGGGGTGGGCCGCACGCAAGTATTGTTTGAAGCATGATTTGCCTTTCACTACGGCGTTTCACACGCGATTTCCTGAGGTGTTGAAGGCGGCATTGCGTATTCCGCTTTGGATTGGCTATGCCATCTTCCGTTACTTTCATAAACCTTCTGCGGGAGTGCTAGTACCCACCCAGGGCGTGATGCGTTTGCTGGATGGCTGGGGATTTAAAAATTTACGCAGTTGGACGCACGGGGTGGACATGCGTTTGTTTGGCTATGCAGACACCGTGGCACAACACACAGATTTAGATGATTTACCTCGACCGATTGCCTTGTATGTAGGCCGTGTGTCATACGAGAAGAACATTGATAGCTTTCTAGCGATGCCATGGCACGGCAGCAAAGTGGTGTGCGGCGTGGGTCCACTCGAGAAAGAGTTGAAAGGCAAGTATCACCATGTGCGTTGGTTGGGTGTGCTGCCGCGCGATGAATTAGCCCATGTGTACGCAAGTGCAGATGTTTTCACATTTCCAAGCCGCAACGAGACATTTGGTTTGGTCATGCTGGAAGCCATGGCTTGTGGTACTCCTGTCGCGGCTTATCCTGTGGATGGACCGTTGGAAGTGTTACGCCCCGATGCCGACTATCCACATCATCGCAAAGGTGGCGTTTTGCATGAAGATTTGGCGTATGCAAGCCTAGCGGCATTAAAAACTCCCCGTTCTGAAGCCCGTTCGCAAGCGTTGTCTTTCAGTTGGGATGAGTCGACGCGCTTATTTGAGCAACATCTGGTGCCTATTGAGCGTGGTATTTGTTTGAGTGATGCGGAAAATCTATGACGCCTCTGAGTTTTTTATCAAACAGTCTCAGTGATCCTAGCTTTGAGACCTACTTGCGTGAAACGTGTCGTCATCGAGATTATCGAAATGTCAAGGAGCATTTGTTACCCAAATTGTTTGAATCGGTGGAAGAGTTTTCTAAGACACGAAATTTTCAATTCATGTGCACGAATCGTTTTGAGGGGCAGTTTCCATCAATTCGTATTCAATCGCCGGTTGGTTTTGTTCCCGATGTGATTCATATCGAATTTCCGCATGGTCATGAATTTTTTTTAGTCAAGCAAGCTGGACAAGAATTCAAGGTGCAAGGGCTTGCTAATTTAGCCAATCATTTAAGGGTAATTCTGGTCAGCGGTCTGGCGCATTGGCGAGCAAGCTGAACAATTTTTCAGAACATTAAATATGACCCTTAGATTTTTTTGCTTGTCATTGAATTGACTTGATTTCTTCTTATTCCTTTCATGATGTTCTGCAACGATGAACGCATTCAGGAGGAAATCTATGCGAGTCACAGTCATCGGTTCGGGGTATGTTGGTTTGGTCACAGGCGCTTGCTTGTCCGATCTAGGTTTTAAAGTGGTGTGTCTTGATAAGGATGAAAAAAAAATCAAGATGCTGCAAGCGGGGGAGGTGCCCATCTACGAACCAGGCTTGAAAGAGTTACTTGCGCGCAATCATGCAGAGGGGCGTATTCAGTTCACAAGTGATGCGCAGTTTGCCGTCGATCATGGCAATATTTTGTTCATCGCCGTTGGCACGCCCGCACAAGAAGACGGCTCTGCAGATTTGGGCCATGTGCTATCAGTTGCCTCCATGGTCGGCCGTAACCTCAAAGATTTCAAACTCATTGTCAACAAGTCCACCGTGCCAGTAGGCACCGCTGACCGTGTGCGTGTTTCTGTGAAGCACGAACTGGCTCAACGCGGTATGTCGACCGAGATGTTCGATGTGGTGTCGAATCCAGAATTCCTAAAAGAGGGTGCTGCCATTGATGACTTCATGCGTCCTGACCGGATCGTCGTAGGCATTGACGATGGCATTCACCACGAAAAATGTCAACGCATGATGGGCGACTTGTATGCCAGTTTTAACCGTCACCACTCACGCACCGTTTGGATGGATGTGCGCAGCGCCGAACTGACTAAGTATGCGGCCAACGCCATGCTGGCGACCCGCATTTCATTCATGAATGAAATGGCTAATTTGGCCGATGCGCTCGGGGCGGATGTGGACCAAATTCGTCGCGGCATTGGCGCAGATAACCGCATTGGCTACAGCTTTCTGTATGCCGGTTGTGGGTATGGTGGTAGCTGCTTTCCCAAAGACACGCAAGCATTGGTCAGCACTGCGCAAGCGCATGGTCAGCACATGCATGTGGTCAGTGCCACCGAGCAAGTAAATGAACGCCAAAAAACCTTGCTCGTTGACCGTTTGGTTCAACGCATGGGACAGAACTTAACTGGGCGACACATAGCAGTGTGGGGATTGGCATTCAAACCCAATACCGATGACATGCGCGAGGCACCTAGTCGAGTGGTCATTAAAAGTTTGTTGAAACGTGGTGCCCACGTCACAGCGTATGACCCCGTGGCAGGCCATGAAGCAATGGTGGCTTTGATGCTGGATTGTCTTGGTCAAGAAGATTTGCTGAAAAATTTCACACTGGTAGCCCATGACATGGATGCCTTGCATGGCGTGGATGCCCTCATGGTCTTGACCGAGTGGAAGAACTTTCACAACCCAGACTTTCAGGCGATGAAGTTGCTCATGCGTACACCATACATTTTGGATGGTCGCAACTTGTACAACCCCGATGTACTGGCTGATTTAGGCATCGCTTATCAAGGGGTGGGGCGCCGGAACGAATTGGTTCATCTCACCGTTGAACCACTTGGCTTGGAGGCTCCTGCACTCAATGCCTAAAGGCTTTTATTTTTTAATTGGCGCCCAATTCGCTGCAGGTCTTGCTGACAATGCGTTACTCATTTTAGGAATCTATTTCCTCAAAGAGCAGGGTTATCCGGGGTGGTGGGCGCCGCTTCTGAAATTTTCCCTGACGCTGGCCTACGTGCTTCTAGCCTCCGTGGTTGGCCCGTTGGCCGATGCGTTCTCTAAGAGTTGGTTGATGCTCTGTATGACCGCACTCAAGATCGTGGGTGTGCTGCTCTTATTGGCTGGTGTTCATCCTTTGTATGCCTTTGCACTCATTGGCCTTGCTGCATCCGTGTATGCCCCTGCCAAGTATGGTTTAGCCACCGAGTCTGTGTCTGCGCGCTTACTGGTACGTGCCAATGCTTGGGTAGAGGTGTCGATGGTGCTCTCGGTCATTTTTGGAATTTCATTAGGTGGCGCACTCACGGGGTTGTCTGAGATGAGCGAATCTGTTGACTACATGATCCAGACACAAACATTGCCTGCGATGTCGGTTGTGGCTGGGGTGTACTTGATGGCTGCCGTATTGAACATTGGACTTTTGCCCATGAGTAAGCGCGGCACCATCGTGCCCATCACGCGCCATGCTGTACGTTTATCTACCTTTTGGAAATCCAGTCAAAAACTTTGGCGTGACCCATTGGGGGGCATCTCGCTGTATGTCACGACCTTGTATTGGGGCGTAGGTGCGGTGATGCAGTTTGCTGTGCTTGCATGGGCTCAAAGTTCGCTTGGTATGACGTTGAAATTTGGTGCGTATTTGCAGGCCATAGTCGCATTAGGGGTCATATTGGGGGCCTATATGGCTGGGCGAACTTTCAAACTGCACTCTGCGCGACAAGTGCTACCTTGGGGTTTGTTACTGGCCGTTTTGCTACCAGTTATGGTGACTATTTCCGAGCTGTGGTTGGCTATTCCATTGTTGTTGTGCGTTGGTATAGCCGGCGGGATTTTGTTGGTGCCGATGAATGCATTGCTGCAGCACCGAGGTATGCAATTACTCAGCGCTGGCCGATCGATTGCGGTGCAGGGGTTCAATGAGAATTTATGCGTTTTGTTGATGCTGGCTGCCTACAGCGCTTTATTGGCCTTTGGCATGCCGTTGTCGTTCATCATGCTGTTAGTCGCAGCGGTGCTCATTGCAGGTATTGCGCCATTGTGTTTGCTGCTTTGGCGTCAATTTCGTTGATTAGCTTAGCTCGATGGCCCGCTGAAAAATAATTTCGACTTGGCCTGCAATTTCATCCCAGCCTAAGTGGGCCACACTGGCGCGTGTGAATTCACGTGCACAACGCAAAGTCCCTTGCACGCTGGTGATTTCAAGTGCGCGATGGATGTAGGTTTGAGGTTTGTTGCTGTTAATTAGCCAGCCATTTTGGTGGTCCTTAATGAAGTCACTGGCTGCCGCGCAATCAAATGCCAAGACAGGTGTTGCGCTAGCTAAGGCTTCTAAGGTCACATTGCCAAACGTTTCTGTCAAGCTTGGAAAGAGCAATAAATCAGCGCTGGCATAAAGCGTACTCAATTGTTCGTGGCTGCACATGCCCATGAAAATGGCATCGGGACATTTCGCTTCAATGATGGCCCGCATGGGGCCGTCGCCAACAAAAACCATTTTCACTTGTCGACCAGCATTGATGAGTGCTTGATAGGTTTGAACGGTGAGGTCAAGATTTTTCTCTGCAGCCAGTCGGCCGACTGACAACAACACCATGGTTTCAGGCTTGACTTTCCAGCTGTCTCTCATCGCAGAACTTCGTTTGTTGGGATGAAACAACTGTGTGTCAACGCCGCGTGCAACCACTTTCAAATTCTTGAACCCCATTGCCTCAAGTTGATGTTTCATGGCCTGTGTAGGCACCATCGTGAAGAGTGTTCGATTATGAAACTTGCGCAAGTAGGCCACGATGGGCTTGCTCAACCAACCTACGCCATAGTGTTGGCAATAGCTGTGAAAGTTGGTCCGAAAATCTGACGTCACAGGTAAACGAAGCGTTTGTGCAGCTTGCAAGGCTGACCAGCTCAATGGACCTTCGGTAGCAATGTGCACCAAGTCTGGGCGCTTGGTGCTCCATGCCTTGATGAGCGCTTTCTTGCTTGGTAAACCGAGTTTGAGCTGTGGGTATCTAGGGATAGGTAAGCCGCGCAACAACAACTCAGACCAACCGGTTTGCTCATGACCTTCGTCATTCCTGTCTTGACGCGGACGAATCAACTGGATGGTGTGGTGCCGCAGTCCTAAATGATGAATCAGTTTAGAAAGCGTCACTGCCACGCCATTGACTTCGGGTGGCCATGTTTCGGTCACAACGGCTATTCGTAGAAAGCGCTGGGCTGGTTCAAAGTTTTCAACTGTGATCGGCGTATAGGGTGATGGGTGCATCACTCAATGGTTGCTGTTGAATTTAACAACTTGATGACATGTCGTGCATTTGTTGTTTTTATTTCATTTGTGTTGAGATCTAATTTGTCATTGTTTTTTCACATGACAAGCTCATGATTGGCGGGTCTTGAAATACATGAGGAACATCAGACGTGAAAAACTTTTTAGAAGCCTTGCGCATTCAACGCTGGGATGATCATCGTTATTACCACCATTGCCGCATCAACCAGTCTTTGCATCTGCTGAGTGCGATTTGTTTTTTGATTTCGTATGCCTTGCTATTTGTCAACCCCGCATGGGCTGCTTTGTTGGCTTGGTTGGTTTCAATGGTTGCAAGGCAGTCAGGCCACTTCTTTTTTGAGCCCCTAGGTTACGACCATGTGAACGATGCCAGCAACGAGTTCAAAGAAGAAATCAAAGTGGGCTTCAACTTGCGCCGCAAAGTGGTATTGCTCAGTCTTTGGGTGCTGTTGCCTCTGGTGATTTACTATTTTCCTGGCATGTCGAAGGTGGTGCCAGTTCACGAAACATGGACTGAGTTTTTACAAACCGTGGGCTACGCTTGGTTGTGCTTGGGTGTGGGCGGTTTGTTGTTCAGAACTATCCATCTTTGCTTCATCAAGGATATTCAGACCGGCTTGGTTTGGATGACCAAAATCCTTACAGATCCATTTCACGATGTGTATCTTTATCACAAAGCACCTTTGCAATTGCTACGCGGTCAACGGTTTGATCAAGAGTTTTTAAACGCCAGTCACTCATAAACTGGTTTCAGGAAGACAAGGCGTTCAGGCTGCATAGCCTGAACGCCTTTTGCTTTATCTGAACAAGGTTTCTTTGAAGATGGTGCGACGAATACTTTTGTTCGTGAGCTCAGGTGTGTGCCACCACCAGCCATCATTCTTCATTTCTGACGTAGCTGCGACAAAGCGTTGAATGACGGCGTCGAAGTCGGCATCGCTGTAGTTGAGGCTGAAGATCAAACGGCCAGTACCTACCCAGCTTAATGCCAAACCATGGATTCGGAGGTAGTACTGCAGCATCCAGTTGTAGCGGCTGGGTTGTGTGTAGAACAAAGTCCAAACACTCGACATGTTGGCAGCTTGCAGGGGAATGCCGTTGGCTTGCATAGCGTTGTTAAAGCGTTGAGCGCGAGCGTTCCAGCGTTCATCCAAGCCAAGATATATGGCCTTGATTTCTGGCGTTTCAATTTGGTCAAGAAAGGCTGACATTGCGCCCATGACGACGGGGTGTTCTTTGAACGTTCCGCGTGCAAAGCAAATGTCTGCAGGGCGGTTGGCGTGGAAGCGATGCATCCATTTCTTTTTGCCGCATACCACACCCACAGGGAAACCGCCGCCCAATGTTTTGCCATAGGTCACCATGTCGGCTTGCACATCGAAATATTCTTGTGCGCCACCAGGTGCTAAGCGGAAGCCTAAAAAAACCTCATCAAAAATCAACACTACGCCGTTGTCCGTACACGCTTGGCGCAGCTTGTGCAACCACGCGGTGTAAGCCTGACGGTCATAAGCCGCCTTTCGGCTGCTGTCGACCAACGTGGTGTCTCCCGGCGCGTTGACATTGGGGTGCAGGGCTTGGAGTGGGTTGACCAACACGCAGGCAATGTCTTTGCGAGTGCGGATTACCTCCAAACTTCGCTCGCTCATGTCGCTGAGGGTATAAGTTTCGCGCGGAGGCATGGGGTTGCCTGGACCGGGTTGTACGTCTTCCCACCAGCCGTGATACGCGCCGCAAAAGCGCACCAAGTTTTTACGCTTAGTGTGGTAGCGCGCCAAGCGCACGGCTTGCATCACAGCTTCGGTGCCCGACATGTGGAAGGACACCTCATCCAAGCCTGAAATCTTTTTTAATCGTTCTGCGTTGCTAGCCACACAGGGGTGATAAGCACCGAGGGTAGGCCCTAAGCTTTGTGTTTTCGCTAGGCCATCGGCCATGGTCTTTTTGTAAAAGTCTGCCCCAAACACGTTGACGCCGTATGAGCCCGTCAGGTCGTAAAACGATTGACCATCTAAATCGCTTACAAACACGCCTGTGGCCGATTGCAAGAACGAACCTACTTTGAGGTGTTCTTGTACCAATGGGCTGAACTGAAAAGGCACGCGATATGCCGAGATGAACTGCATGTCGGAGATGCTTTCTCGTGCAGTGGCTGTGGCCTGAACGCTCAAGGGGTGGCGGGCTTTGAGAACTTCGGCGATTTTGAAAAATGCTTGTCTGCGAAGATTTTCTATTTCAAATGGTGCGTTGTCACATTTAAAGAACATTTGATCATCAAAATGGTAGCCGGGTAGCATGCGGGCCAAACGTTTGGCCATGCGTGAGTGTCCAGCAAGCGAGCGATGTTTGGCGCGAGAGAGTTGAAATCGACGATAAATTGACGGTACCAATGTGGCCAATGCGCCCAAACTCATCCAAGTGGTGTTCACAGTTGATTTCCTTTGTAAGAGATTTACCTTTGTATTTAAGTTAAGTGACAAGACGATGAAGATTCGAAATAAATTTCAAAATTGGCTTTTGCAAGAAGACCTCAATTTCCTGTTGACCAACCGCATTCCACGCATCACGCTAACTCGCTTCATGGGGTGGTGGAGTCAGTTGCGCCATCCTTGGATCGTCAAGGGGTCCATCTCAGTGTGGCGCTGGTTCACAGATTTGGATTTGAGTGAATCCAAACAACAAAAATTCGCCAGCTTGCACGAGTGCTTCACGCGCGAACTGCTGCCAGGCCTGCGTCCGATTGATCAAAATCCCACCGTGATGAGCTCACCTTGTGACTGCATCGTGGGAGCGTGCGGTGAGATTCGCGATGGCGTGGTGTTTCAAGCCAAGGGATTTCCTTACACCTTAGACAGCCTGTTGAGTTCGTCCGATTGGGTTCAGCGTTGGCCCCTCATGCTAGAGGGGGGCGTCTTTGTGACCCTCAGGTTGACAAGCGCCATGTACCACCGCTTTCATGCACCGTGCGATGCACGCCTGAGTCATGTGACCTACATCTCCGGCGACACTTGGAATGTCAACCCTATTGCTTTGAACCGCGTGAAAGAGTTGTTTTGTAAAAATGAGCGAGCCGTGTTGCACATGCGAACCACCGAAGGCATGCCGTTTTTGATCGTGCCCGTCGCCGCAATTTTGGTGGCGAGCATGCGTTTTCACGCAGTCGATGTACTTTTGAATCTCCGCTACAAAGGGCCTAATGACATTGCGTGTGATGTCGATTACGCGAAAGGTCAAGAGATGGGTTGGTTCGAACATGGATCGACGATCTTGATGTTCGTACCGCAGGGATTTTCGTTGAATGATGGTGTTCAAACAGGTAAAAAAATGCGTATGGGTGAGGCGCTTTTGAAGCGATCGTGAATCGAATTTCTTAAACCAAATGGAAGAAAAGTGCAGCACATTTACTTTTAAGTCAAAGAACGAATTTGCTTTGCGATTTTTTTTGCGCCGTGACGTTCAGCCAATCGGGCGGCCATATGCATGTCGCGCTGATCACCAAATTTTTCTTGCACTTTCGTCACTGCTTTGCTCCAGCTCTGGACAGAACGGGGAAGCAGCCCTTCAAAGTCCTCTAGGGTGTATCGCAAGCGCTTTGCCCAAATTCGAGCTCTGTGCTGTGATGCTGCATCTTTTCGATGGGCAAATGCACGTTGAAATTCGAGGTGAATTTTTGTGACTTGCTGCTTGATCCATGGAGCAGGCAAGACTTGTTCTTGTTTGTGAGATGGCGTTAAGTCAGACTCATCTCTTAGTTGTATCAACCATAAGACATATTGCCAAAGAATGCTGCCTATTTGTGCGTCTTGTAAAAGGGTTCTTAGTGCATTAAGTCGGACATGTGCATCTGCCTCTAATGCTGTTGATAATGACTGCCATTCTTTGCTGTTGCAAGGAATGCGAGGCAAAATTTCGAATCGAGTGACATGTATTTCACGCAAGGCACGGAGTTGCTCAAGCATGATTTTCATAGGCCCTGTTTGGGGCGGTTCAGGGAGTTCTCCCATTGTCCGAAGTAAGCGGCACGTGCCGCGAAAACGTCGCCACCCGATACGTGCTTGATGAACCAGTTCCGTCTCCTCTGATTCGCACAGCATGCATAAATTTGCATAAAACTGCCACAGCGCTGCGCGAACCAGTTTCCAAGGAATCTCATTTATTTGGGTCGCGGTATTAAAACGGGAGTTTGGGTAGAGCACGCCTTTATGTGACGAAGCAAAATTTTTCAGAATATCTGTCAAATCGTCTTTATTAAATGTCATCTGCAAGAGAAGGCACGATGAATAAATGTCATGTGCATCGTGGTTAGATGTATAAAAAATTTTAGGCATCATTTAGTCTTATTTAGGATTTGAGTTGGATCACAAGTTCTAAGTGATGCGTAAAGTTAACCTCGGAACCGACGTTTGATGGGGCATATGCACAAAGCTAATGCTGAACCAAACTCCGACACTAAAGTAAACCGACATCCATACGATTTCGCTTTGCCAATCCGACCAATGCATAGATACCTGCCAACGGTGCGATGCATCCCATAGGCCTTGTTCAAGCCCCATGTAGCTGCGTCCCAATGATTCATCTACCAGCCAGCGTGACCAATACATAGGGACATCAATGGCGGCCATGTAAGTTGCGTACATCAATCCTGCACACGCAGCAATTAAGCACCAACGGTTGATCGACATGTGTTGTTGATTGTTGGTGCCCAATAAAGTCAAGGAGAGTGCGGCTGCTGAAACAGCCCACACCGATTCTTCAAAGACGTGTCCAATATTGGACTGGGTTAATACCGAATACCAAGAGCAAAGTTCAGCCACCAATATCATGGGAAGAATCAATCGTGCGATAAAGCCAAGTGCTGAACTTCGCGTATTTACGGCGACTTCTTTCGCCAGTAATGCCCATTGCGCTGCAAAGCAAATCTCAGCCAAAGTTGCAACTGAGCGCCCAATGAATGCGCTAGACAGAGTGCTATCGACAAGGCATAAACGCGGCACATCAAACACGGGAAAGAAAGATCTGTACCCACATCCGATGACGTAGGCAAGTGACAGCCATAGTTGCCATCTCCTCGTCTTCAATACATGAATGGGCAGATATTGCTGACGTTTTCGTAGTTGCAAAGAAGCATGCCACCAAGCAACTAAGTTGAACAAACTGACAGTGACCAGTGACTCCCACCACCACAAAAGCTCATCAGGCATTTTGCTTCTCCTTGTCTTGATTGCATGAAAAAATATAAATCGTTTAGTCTTGGCGTGCAATGGCAGTTCGTGTGAAGCGTTGAGTTGTCATGAATTCGTCAAATACGGGCATTACCCTTTGACAATAAACTTTTGAATATCAAAATGTCTAAACAACTTTCACGCCGCCACTTATTGCAAATTTTTGGCAGTGCGCCTATGTTGCCTTTGGCGGCATACGGTGAATTCGCTGAGGCTGCTGACGTAGCCAGTGCACGATCTGTTAAGTTGCACAGCGTTGAGTTTCAATCCATGCCAGCCCCTTCATTGGCCAACCCCGGAGAAATGGCCACGATGCAAGTGGGTTCGACCCTGAAAGCCACCTTTGCCAATGGCAGTGTGCGCGAGTTTGCACTTTCGTATCAACCGTTCTTTGTCTCGGGCGACATGGTGCCGGACGGCAAAGGTGGGCAGATTCTCGCGGGTGGTTATTTAGATATTCATCAACGACCGATTGTTGACGTCACAGTGCCAGGCAAGGAGCGTCAATTTTTTTCCGATGCTCCCGATGGCACCTCATTGCTTCGTGTGCCAAATGCCAAAGTGTCAGGAGTGACAGGTCAAACAGTTTTTGCAGTGGTGCAGTTTGAATACACCACACGTGCACAGGATGGCGTCACGCCGATGTATGGTCGCCTACCTTCGCCAATTGCGGTTCTTACCTTGGACCAAAACCCCCAATCGGGTCACTTACGCTTGGTGAAATACCACAACGTGGACACCAGTAAGGTCAATGGGTTGTGGATCACTTGTGGCGCCAGTTTGTCACCTTGGGGCACGCATTTGTCGAGCGAAGAATACGAACCCAACGCTTTCACTGCGCACCAAGACCTGCAGTTTAAAGCCTTCAGTCATAATTTGTTTGGTGACGAAGCTCATGCTAATCCATACCACTATGGCCATTTGCCAGAAGTTACTGTAAATCCAGATGGATCAGGATCAATTAAAAAACACTATTGTCTAGGCCGCTTATCACATGAGTTGGTGCAAGTCATGCCAGACAATCGTACAGTGTTCATGGGGGACGATGCCACCAATAGCGGATATTTCGTTTTTGTTGCAAACAAAGAAAAAGATTTGTCTGCCGGTACTTTGTATGTGGCCCAAGTAGGCGAGGGTTTTAGCATTGCCCCCGGTGCCGCAGCGGCATCGTTGAAGTGGATCAAATTGGGTGCAGCCACTAGTCAAGAGATAGAGCAGTTGGCCAATCGCTTGAAAGCTACTGACATCATGGAGCTCAAAACAACAGACCCCAAAGAAGAGAGCTTTACCCGTATCGTGGCCAACGGCAAGGTGGAGTGGATCAAGCTCAAGCCCGGAATGGAAAAGGCGGCTGCATTTTTAGAAACTCACCGATACGCTGCCTTGATGGGAGCTTCTATGGGGTTTTCGAAAATGGAGGGCACCACTGTCAATATCAAAGACAAAGTGGCTTATTCAGCCCTTCAAAACTGCGTGGCGTCTATGGTGAAAGGCAATGTGGCAAATGTAGCCGGTAACGGCATTCAACTCCCTGAAGCTTTGAATGCAGGAGCGGTGATGGCTTTGAATCTCAAAGGGGGGATGCAGGACACTCAGGGCCACGAAATTCGTAGCCAATGGATGCCTAGCGATACTCGAGTTTTGCTTGCAGGCAAAGATATCGTCGCTGATTCGATGGGTAACACAGCGGATCCCGACATGATTGCAAATCCAGATAACTTAAAGTTTTCAGAAAAAATGCGCACCTTGTTTATTGGTGAAGACAGCAATCAGCACGTCAACAATTTTTTATGGGCTTACAACGTTGATACCCAAAAACTGTCGCGTGTGCTGTCGGTTCCATCCGGAGGTGAGTCGACAGGTCTGCATGCAGTGGATGAGCTCAATGGTTGGACATATATCATGAGCAACTTCCAGCACGCTGGAGATTGGTTGCCAATTCATACCAACCTCAAAGCAGCGCTAGACCCCTTGATCAATGCAAACTACAAAGCTAAGTTTGGCGCAGCGGTAGGGTATCTGACCGCCACGCCAATGCAGGTTAAGTTGAACGCTTAGAACTGAACGCAAGGCATAAATGATGTTGGTCACGGCTGTGTTCACTGGTGTTTTGACTTTGATGTTCATCAAACTCTCGTTCAATGTCATTGCACTAAGGAAAAAACACAAAGTCTCACTGGGCCATGGCTGTATTGATGACTTAGACCACGCCATTCGCACGCATGGTAATTTTTCAGAATATGTACCGTTGGGCTTGGTGCTGATGGGCGCACTAGAAATTAATGGTGCTCCGATGCTTCTTGTTGTCGTTCTTGGTGCTCTGTTGGTGATTGGTCGGTATTTGCATGCTAAGGGAACTCACGAAGCGCCTCCAGTTTTTACAAATAGAGTCAAAGGTATGCAGTTCACTTTTTTTGCTTTAGGAGCCTTGGCCTTATCAAATATTATTTGGGTTGCCTACGTCTTCTTAGCTTGTGTGAGATTTGCAGCTGTTCATTAAACTTCTATAAATCCGTCATGAATGTCACACTCTTGTCATGAGAGGTTGTCACACTTGTCGATTAGTTAGACAGGTAATCACATGACGACTGGTATTCAAGCCAAAGAACATAACGCGGAAAAGACGCTTAAGCCTCAATGGCTTGATCGTGATTTGAGTTTGTTGGCATTCAATACGCGTGTACTCGACTGGGCAAAGCGCCCGGATGTACCGTTGTTAGAGCGCTTACGCTATCTATGTATCGTGTCATCTAATTTGGATGAGTTTTTTGAAGTACGTGCAGTTTTACATAGCAGTACGGTACATCCCAAAGTCCCTTTGGACGTGCCCGGTCATCATGCTCAGCATTTTTTGAGCAAAGTTGCACACGAATTGGTGGATGAGCAATATGCGCTTTACAACGATGTGTTGATGCCTGCTTTTGCTAAGGAGGGAGTGCGCATCTTGTCTTATGGTGAGCGCACATTGGCGCAGCACCAATGGGTGAAATCTTTTTTTGAGCGCGAAGTTCGTCCTTTGCTGCTACCCGTTGGTTTAGATCCCGCGCACCCGTTTCCGCAGGTGGCCAATAAGTCACTCAATTTCATCGTACGTTTGTCGGGCAAAGATGCGTTTGGCCGTGACAACGAAATCGCAATTGTCAAAGTGCCGCGTAGTTTGCCGCGTTTGATCCCTTTGCCAGAAAAGCTGTCGGGTAAGCGGCAACTCTTTGTATCCATATCAAGCGTGATTCGTGCACACTTAAAGGATTTGTTCCCAGGCCGCGAAGTCGGGCAGTTCTCACAGTTTCGTGTGACGCGTCACTCTGACTTAGCAGTAGACGAAGAAGATGTGAAGAATCTACGCACCGCACTGCGTAAGGGGTTGGTGCATCGCAACTACGGTGAGGCTGTTCGTTTAGAGGTCTCTTCTGGTTGCTCGGAATATTTGTCTGAATTTTTGTTGCATCAGTTTCAGTTACCGCATGCGGCCTTGTACCGTGTGCATGGCCCAGTGAACTTGGTTCGCTTGAATCAGTTGATTGATTTAGTTGATAAGCCCAACTGGCTGTTTCCAAACTACAACTCCAGTTTTCCGCAGCAGATGGTGAGTAACGGTTCTATTTTTGAGCGCTTGCAGGCGGGCGATGTAATGATTCATCAGCCGTATGAAAGTTTTGACGGCGTGTTGGCGTTTTTACGCGAAGCCGTTCTTGATCCGGATGTGTTGGCTATCAAACAAACTATCTACCGTACGGGTGCTGACTCGTCGTTGATGGAACTATTGCGTGAAGCTGTGCAGCGCGGTAAAGAGGTGACTGTCGTGGTAGAGCTCAAGGCTCGATTTGATGAAGAAGCCAACATCAATTGGGCTGAAAAGCTGGAATACATTGGCGCTCAAGTGGTCTACGGTGTTGTAGGTTTGAAAACCCACGCCAAAATGCTTTTGGTCTCACGGCGAGAAGGACACAGCATTCGTCGCTATGCGCATTTGTCTACGGGTAACTACAACTCGCGCACGGCTAAGCTCTATACAGATTTAAGCCATATTACAAGTGACATCAAACTCACGCAAGATGTAGAAAACGTTTTCAGCTTGTTGGCGAATCAAAGCAAAATTCCACGCTTGAATAAAATGTTGATTGCACCATTCCAGTTGCAACGCAGCTTGATCGACAAAATAGAAAAGACTGCACTTGCTGCATCGCAAGGCGTTGCCAGTCGCATCATTTTGAAAATGAACACGCTCACAGATGAAAAGCTCATGGAGGCTTTGGTTCATGCCGGACAAGCCGGTGTTCACATTGACTTGATCATTCGAGGGGCCTGCATGTTGCCCGCACAGCGTCCTGGTGTGACGGACAATATTCGTGTGCGCTCCATCATTGGCCGGTTTTTAGAGCATTCGCGTGTGTTTTATTTCCGGACAGGTACCGACGAATCTTTGTATTTATCGAGTGCAGACTGGATGAACCGCAATATGCTGCGCCGAGTTGAGCTTGCATGGCCTGTAGAAGATCCTGTTCTTCGCAAGCGTGTGATCGATGAGTGTTTGGTTGCGTATTTGCACGATAACGTCGACGCTTGGCGCATGAATGCCGAGGGGCATTACACGCGTGTGGAACCCACTAAGCCACGACGTGTTTCTGGTAAAGCAGCACAGACTATTTTGCCGGTGGCGGCTCATGGCGCGCAAGTCGCATTGATGGGGTTATACGCCTCAAAAATGTGATGCTTCAATAGGAAGGGTTGTTATGGACTTGATATTGTGGCGTCACGCAGAAGCAGAGAATGCACCTGAAGGCGGTGATGATTTGTCGCGTGCGTTGACTCCCAAAGGCGAGCGACAAGCCATACGTATGGCGTCTTGGTTAGATCGTCATTTGCCTGAAGGCACTCGGGTATTGGTCAGTCCATCACGTAGGACGCAGCAAACAGTCGCGCCTTTAGGACGTAAATTCAAATTACGAGATGAGTTAGTGCCCGAAACATCAATAGAAGATGTGCTCACCTTGCTGAAGTGGCATCCGGAGACTGGGCCACATCTGAAGGGGCCTGTTTTATTGGTGGGACATCAACCTTATTTAGGGCAGCTTGTCGCGCGTCTACTAGGTATGAACGAGGCGGCTTGTGCAGTTCGAAAAGGGGCAGTGTGGTGGCTACGCACCCGAATACGCGACGGTCAACCACAAACAGTGTTGCTGACCGTCGCTTGCCCAGAGCTTATTTCGCGTTCTTGGGACGACCGGTCTTGATGGTTGGTACGTTGCTCAAAGCTGCTTTGAACTGAATATCGCTCATTGCGGCGAGGGCTTTGATGCCAGCGCGCAGCAGCTCACTTTTCTTGACGGGCTGGCCTAGCTTGCCTGCACGCAGCTTGAGATTGTCGATGACCACGTATTCATCTTTGGGAATTGTGAAACTGTCTCGTACTAATTTTGGCTTTTTCACTTTAGCGAATTTAGCTGCTTTCACAGGCTTATCTGTAGTTTTCAAAGGAGCTTTTTTGACCGTGGTTTGCGTGGTTGGTTTGGTCACAGGCTTCGTAGTTTGTTTTACTGTCGTAACTTTTTTGACGATTGGCTTTTTAGAAGCCATAGGTTTTATGGCGAGGTTTTTTGTGACTGGTGTTTTCTTTGCGCGTGTCTTAGTGACCGCTTGGACGAGTGTTTTTTGTTCTGTGGTGCTCATTTATGATTTCCTTGAGAATTAAAAGAGTAAACAGTTTATACGGTTCTAATATAAATTCCAAGTGTCATATGCGTCATGGGTTTGTCACAAATTCAAATGCCCAAGAGGCCTTCTGCCATGAAAGAGTTTCTTGCTTAAGTAAGTGTGCCGATTGCGGAAAATCGTTGGCCCAAGCTGTGGAGGCAGTGAGGGTGATGCGTTGCTTGTGTTCGTCACATTGCAAGGTTAAATCGGCATGATCTGGGTCTTTGCGTGCATGACACAAGATCAGACTAAGGCGCAAAGCCATCAGCATCTTGGCAAATTCATTTTCTTCCAACTCGACCTCTAGCTTTTTTAGCTTACCGCGCTGGCCTAAAACCAGTAGACCCAAGCGATGCAATTCAGGCATGCTGAATCCCACCAAGTCTGCGTTGTCTAAAATATAGGCGCCGTGCTTGTGGTAATCGCTATGTGAAATGGCCACACCAACTTCGTGCAGTTGTGCTGCCCAATTCAACTTGCGGGATAAACGGATGATTTGTTTTGAGTCTTCCTTTGCCGCGGGATACATACATTCCAACCAATGCAACGCCACTTGACCTACGCGCTGACCTTGTTGAACGTCGACTGCAAACTTCATGGCTAACCGTTGAACAGAGAGATCACGCGTGTCTGTGTTGTGGTCTTCGCGCTCCACCATTTCAAATAGTACTCCGTGACGTAGTGCACCTTGTGCAACATGCAATGTGTCGATTTTCAACAGTGTCATCAGTGCTCGCAAGATACTGACACCGCCTCCTATTACTGCACGTCGGTCATCTTTCAGGCCTTCGAGTTGAACTTTGTTAGTGTTACCCGCGCGAACCAAGCACTTAAACAACCAGTCCAATCCGTTCAAGCTAATTTCGCCTTCAGGAAACCCAGAAAGTGCCAGAATTTCGGCCACCGCCCCTACGGTTCCAGAGGCCCCATATGCCTTACTCCATTTGCTGCGGGGATAAGCCGTAAGTGCTTCTTCAAGTACAGCTTGTGCTGCAATTTCTGCTCGGTAAAAAGCTTGTTCAGTGAATTCGCCGTTAGGGAAATGCGCCATTGACCAAGTGACACTTCCGACTCGAAAAGATGCTTTCTCTGCGGCATCCAGTCCATTGCCCAGCACCAACTCTGTGGATCGTCCGCCAATGTCAATTACCAATCGGTCTTCGTTGTCACTCGGCAGTAAGTGTGCTACGCCTTGGTAAATCAGACGTGCTTCTTCGGTGCCCGCAATGACCTCGATAGGAAAGCCCAAAATTTCACAACCACGCTTTAAAAACTCTTCACGGTTCTTGGCTTCGCGCAACGTTTGTGTGGCGACGGCACGCACCTGTGATTTTTTAAAACCAGATAGACGCTCAGCAAAGCGTGCCAAACAGTCCCAGCCACGTTGCATGGCCTCGGGGGTGAGGTTGCGGTCAGCGTCTAGACCGTTGCCTTGACGCACTGTTTCTTTGAGATAAGCCACACGTTGAATTTGTCCGTGGTCATAACGGCCGATTTCAAGACGGAAACTGTTTGAGCCTAAATCAATGGCTGCGAGGAGGGTGCCGTTTTTCATGAAAACAATATTACCGTTTATTTGTGACGGAAATGTGTCAATAATGTGTCAGATGCGACTGATGCAGTCGGTCACTCTGGGCGTAAAGACTCAATCAACTAACTGTTCAAGCTCAGCGCACACCTCTGCCAAACTGGGACGTTCAGCAGGCACATCGCACAAACACTGCTGCGCGAGTTGCACCAAGGCTTGGTATTTGGTTGTCGCCGTTAGCGTTTTATCACAGTGCAAAGCCAGTTCTTCTAGCAGGCAACCCAAGGCACGTACTTCGAGTTTTTCTAGACCTTGTGCCAGTGCCACATCCTCTAAATCAAAAAATGCGGCTGCGCCAAAGTCGCTCAGCAGCGCAGCGCCCTCGGGCGTGTGCAAGATGTTGTGCGCGTATAAATCGCCATGCGTGATACCGCGCGCATGTAAGTGTTGCGTGGCCGCGGTAATGCCTACTGCGATGTGCAGCGTGGCAGTCCAACTCAAGCATTTGTCTATGGGGTAGACATCGCGTGTGCAGCTCTCCAAGCTGGGTGGGCCAGCGAGGTTGCCAAACTCTGGCGCAATGAGCGGCATGACCAAGGCTTCTGTTTTTTGTGGATGCTCAATCACGCGGCCCATGGCTGATACCAAATGCGGGTGCACGCCTGCATGCATGCAGGCCGCCATTTCGCAGTCGGGCAGGCCATCGCTGGTGACGGTGCCTTTGAACAGTTTGACA
>Ga0213920_1000886_pt1 | contig 18758 bp, 11 predicted proteins | sample McNCre1117MG_FD_161054 | JGI IMG/M metagenome (GOLD analysis project Ga0213920, IMG submission 161054) | Freshwater microbial communities from McNutts Creek, Athens, Georgia, United States - 11-17 MG | ecosystem: Environmental > Aquatic > Freshwater > Creek | place: USA: Georgia | collected...
AACCTTCTCTTGTTCGGCTTTTAGATCAGCAAGGAAATCACTACTGTATCTAACGCCTGTCGTGAAACATTTGTCTTCATATTCAGGAATCACAAATCGACGACCATCAAGAATTGCCTCAATTACATCAATGTTCTTGCTAGTAAGTGCCGCAGCAAACAGAGCGTCGTATTGCTTGGAAAAAATTTCACTAAGCCAGCGAGCGAATTCCTGATTTCCCACAAATACCGAAAGAAGTCCCGTGGGCACCTCGTCCTTGTCATACAAAAATAAAGACACATCTCCACGGCTTAGGAAATTCAGTAATGGCTTGCACTGATAAACCTGCGCGTGGTAATACCGAAGCGTCTCATCGGTCAATTCATCCGCTAACTTGATCGCCCTAGATCTATCAATTTTCAGATTGGGCATCCACTCAACAATCCCATCTTCAAGTTCAATTTCTTGGAGAAGAATCTTTTTGGCTTTTTGTATTTCTTTAATCTCAAGCTCGCCCGTGTCCTCGTCTTCTTCAATTTGTAAAAGTTCAAACGGACTTACATAATTTTCAAACCAGCTGCTGTCTGCGATGAGGGTGTGATTTGTTAAGTATTGATCAACGTTCGCCTTCAGTTTTTCTAACTTTGGCGTCAGAGTCGAAAGTTGTTTGGTGGCATTTTCAAATTCAGGCCTCACCATCAATGCTAAGTGACAACAATCTACAGCATCCAAATCTTGTCCAACTTGTTGCGAGGAATACGCCAAGCTCAAGTTTGAGTATCCGTATTCGTCGTCAAATCGTTGTGACAAATACTTCTTGTAATAAGGTATTGCGTTGAGGTAATCGCTCTTGTTGTGGTGCGCTATCGCCAACAGGTGATAGTCATATCTCCGCAATTTTCCGCGCGTCTCCAACTCAACGAGTTGTTCAAGCATCTTTTCTTTTTCAGAAGCAAGATCTCTTGAGTTGTAAGCATCAATCAGGTTGTACCGTGTCCACTCAAAATCGTCGTCGTAGAGACAAGCGGTTTCCCAAGCTTCTACAGCCTCATCAAGCATTGCTACTTTTTTGTATGCGTTACCAAGTCGATGCCATCCAAATCCATACCCGTCAGCGAGTTCGACTGTTTTCTTAAAGTGCTCTAACGCTGCTGCATCACCATCTTTTTCAGAGACAGCAAGAGCCAGTTGCCACCAAGCGTTTGCACTCTCGGGGTCTACGCTTGTCGCTCGTCTTGCCGCGAGGATTGCTTCCTCTAAGCGCCCAGCCTCTCGCAACTCAACGCATTTTTTTACTAGGTCATCAACTTCTTGCGACATTTATTTTTCCTATTTGTCTCATCTCAGCAGGCATCTCAACTGATGACCTTACTCCTTCGGTTGACCATTTGGTGGCTCACTCTTCTTGGCAAGAAAAGCCCCATAGATAAAGTAGCCCAGAAGGAGCTCGCCTAAGGTCACCAACCCCCAAATGGCTCTTGAAGATAGACCCCAAAGTGCGGCAATAACAAGGGCAGTAATCAACGCTTGCTTCTGATCCTTCACGAGATGGCCAATACCGATGCCAACCCCTGCGAACAATAAAAAATACCCAAGCATTTCGATGACCTCCAAGCGACTTTCGCCTTCACTTGAATCGTAACCTATCAAATCTAAAACCTTCTCTGGGTTGCAACTGTCGACGTTGATTCGAAGCAAGGCTGGAACCGCTCTTCTGGACATCGAAAACGGCTATCGCTAGAGTCCACGCCATTTCCTGCACAGTTGTTCCGAGGCGAAAAAAAAACCACTAAAGTCGAGACTTTAGTGGTTTTCAAAGGCGATCACGTGGAAAGCCTTATGGATGGTGGCCTGGGGCAGAATCGAACTGCCGACACGCGGATTTTCAATCCGCTGCTCTACCAACTGAGCTACCGGGCCAGAGAGATGGAATTATAGCAGGGATTTTGCCGAAAAGTTCCGAGCTCCTCGTCCAGTGACGCCTCTACCTTAAAAAATGCTGCAGACCCTGCACTGAACCATGGCGAACCGCAGGACAGAAGCCCGACAAATTTTTGGGTTGGTTGCCCAGTGCGCAGGGGTGAAATTACGCTGCTGTTTTTCTAGCAACTTGCGTGAAAAGCACCCAACTCGCCTACCCTACAGCCCAGCAGCTTGTGCAGCAGGGCATCCGCCCGCCACCCCCTCCGAAGCTGGCGAAACTGGCCCTTGCAGAGCAACAAAGCAGCAAGAAAGTACACCATTTACGTGATGGCGCAGTGGTGCTCTACAAACGCAAAGAAAGCACCGTTTGGCAGGTGCGCTTTCGCTTGTTCGAACGTAAGGACTGGCTGAGCTTTTCGACCAAGCAACGTGACTTGATTTACGCCAAGCGAATAGCAGGGGACATGTATGACCGAGCCCGTTTCAAGGAAGAGCTAGGTATTCCGCAGAGCGTCAAACGCTTCAGCACTGCTGCAGGCCATGAAGACTCCACAGTAGGAGTTTCATGGCAGTCTATCTCAGTTGATACTTAAATGTATCAACGAGTAATACTTAATATTCTCAGATCAATTCCACGGCATTGCGCAGGACACCTGGACGCAAGTCAATGTAACGCTGTGTGGTGCTCATGTTCTGATGTCCTGCAAGCGCCATCATTACACGCACACTGACGCCCTTCTCTGCCAAGTTCGTAATGAACCCACGGCGACCACTATGGCTACTGCACCCGTCAAATCCTGCTTTTTTGTAGATACCGTTCACGACCTGGGTCAACGAGTTGGCTGTAAATCCTGCGCTGCGCTGTGTGGCGAACAAAGGCTGCTTTGAATCACGCACCCGTACCGTTTGCATGTACGCGGCGAGTTCAGCTTGCATACGCTGATTTAACAGCACTGTGCGGCTTTTATTGCCCTTGGTTTGGGCTGCGCTCAGGTCAATTTCTTTGCGGACAGTTCCGTCGCTCGCAAGCACATCGCTTACACGCAAGGCAGCGACTTCTCCGATTCGCATTCCTGCCAGGTGGGTAAGCAGCAGGATCGCCCGGTTGCGTTTGGCGCTTTTGGTTTTTGCTACGAATTCAAGCAGGCGTTGCAGCTGCCGCTCGTCCAAAGTCTTGGCTTGTTTTGTCACTTGCACTCTCCGTACTGTTGTGGAAAAAGTGCATGTAGTGTGTTTTCATATGTGCAAAATTCCTACCCCTGATTTTTTATTTATAAATCAAGAGGTTAGCTGCACTGCGCAGGTTTTGTGCATTTTCTGTAGTTGCTGGTTTGTCTTGCGATTCAAGCTCAAACCCGTCTTCGTCATCTCCCGGCGCATGAAGTTGAGATGAGGCCTCTTTGATATCAGTACGACGAACTGAACCACCTCTTCCTTGCCCCTTTGCCAACATACCTGAAGCAACAAGACTTGCTTGTACACGCCAGTAATCATCTTCATTCAGCTGCTTTCCCTCAGCTTTTAGTATGTCATCCAGTGCTCTTTTCAATGCAGTATTTCCAACAGTACTACCATCTAGCGGCACCTGTTTTAACAGCATTTCGATCAATTGCTGCTCTGGGAGTGAGGGATGTTCTTGTGTCATTCAGTGCTCCGTTCGATCGAGTGCAGATGCAGACTGATCTCATCCTTTGTGAGCACTTCACCCATTCCATATTTAACCTCAAGCTTGCCGTGTTCACCTGCTGTCAATCTTTGAATCGCAATTTCAGTTGCCCCTTTCAGGTATGGCGCGAAATTGATACTGCCATCGTTTGAGATTGCAAAGCGCACTATCGGGCAAAGCTTTTCCCTGTACCAAACCAACAAGCGATGATCTGTATATGGCTGTATTTCTCCCCCTGCTCCACATGCGATCATTTTTTGCCCGCCATCTGAAATCTAGCAACTTGCCATATGAATAACCTAGTCCAACAGTACCTCAAATCAGCCCGTAGCGCGGTTTTTTAGGCTGGAGGCTGGCTCGGGTAGCTGGACACAGGAAAAACGCTTGCAGGGCTGTTTTTAGCTTGACCAGCCCAAAGCGCAGCCCCACCCGATGATGGGCGAAATCTTCAAATCAGGGTGATGGGAAATTTTTTGGAGAAAGTGCAGTGCTTGCGAGACAGTGTGTCAGACACCTTTTTGCAACCATGCTGCAGGGCCCATGCGTACACGGTTTTAAACCAAAAGTACGCTTTTTCAATCCGCTGCTCTACCAACTGAGCTACCGGGCCGGTGACATGAATTATAGCAGCGTTTGGAGTGCTTTCTGGATTTCAGCCCAGACGTTTGCTGCGTGACAAATCGACCCCCAATTGTTTGAGCTTGCGGTACAGGTGGGTCCGTTCCAGACCGGTTTTTTCCGCCACCTTGGTCATCGAGCCGCCTTCCTTGACCAGATGGAACTCGAAATAAGCTTTTTCAAACGCGTCTCGCGCTTCGCGCAAAGGTCTGTCGAGGTCAAAACTCTGCTCAACCAAGGGAGGGAACGATGTCAACTCTTGACTCTGCAACACCGCCGCAGAGGCACTGAGAACCGCTTGCGACACCACAGGTGTCGCCTTGACGGCCTCACGCGCAAGCCCTTGTTCTACTGCATTGAGCAACTTCTGCAGCGTGATGGGTTTTTCCAGAAAGGCTTGTGCGCCAATGCGAACAGCCTCCACGGCCGTGTCAATGGTGGCGTGCCCACTCATCATGATCACAGGCATGTTCAGCAAACCCGTTGCGGCCCATTCCTTGAGCAGGCTCACACCATCGGTATCTGGCATCCAGATGTCCAGCAAAACCAGGTCAGGGCGCATGCGCTGGCGTGCATCGCGGGCTTGCGCTGCGTTCTCGGCTAACTCAACCTGATGCCCCTCGTCAAAGAGGATTTCGGAGAGCAAGTCGCGAATGCCCAACTCATCATCGACCACCAGAATGTTCGCCATATTGCCTGTTGTGTTGGATGTCTCATCAAGGCGCCAAAACACGCACCCGTTTTCTATACCGTGAATGATAGCGACACTTGGGCACCCAGGGTTTCGCCTTCCTGCATGACATTGCTCAGGTCAATGCGGGCGCCGTGTTCGTCGGCGATTTTCTTGACCACTGCCAAGCCCAGGCCAGTGCCTTTGCTTTTGGTCGTGACATAGGGCTCGAAAGCGCGTTGCAGGATATGGCTCTCGAATCCGGGGCCGGTATCGCTCACACTCAGCCGCACCCTTTTGCGCACAGGACTCCATTCGGTGCGAATGGTCACTGCAGCCGTTCTGCTGGTCGGCAGGTGACTCTCGCAGGCATCTTGCGCGTTTTGCAACAGGTTGTGCACCACTTGCCTCAGTTGCTGAGCGTCTCCCATGATGGGTGGGCAAGCAGGATCGAGCAGCTTGTTCACGGGGATGCGCGCCGCGTGCTCGTCGGGGTCACTGGCATACAGCGCCAGCACTTCCTGGATCAAGGCATTGAGGTCCAGCGGCCTGAGTTCGGCCGTGGGCAGACGGGCGTAGTCCCGGAATTCATTGACCAAGCGTTTCATGGCGTCCACCTGGTCCACGATGGTCTTGACCGATTTGCCCAGAACGGCTTCGTCGGCCACCTCCAGCTTGCCCGTCAGTTTGCGTTCCAGGCGCTCTGCCGACAGCTGGATCGGCGTCAGCGGATTCTTGATCTCATGGGCCAGCCGGCGGGCCACCTCACCCCAGGCTTGTGCGCGTTCGGCAGAAACGATCTCTGAAATGTCATCAAACACCAGCAAACGCATGCCATCAGGCAATGTGGCGCCGCGTGCCAGCAAGGTCACCCCAGATTGCGCCAGACCTTGCCCTGTGGCGTGAATTTCAAAAGACTTTTGCCAATGGTCCAGCTCATGCGTCTCCGGGTCAGCCCCCAGATGCAGAAACTGCTCTTGCACGCCTGCGGCGAAGTCGTGCAATCCTGGCAACTTGAGCAAGGCCTGCCTTTCGAACACGGCCACCGGCACCCGCAAGATGCGCGTGGCCCCTGGGTTGGCCGACTGGATGGTGCCCTGCGCATCCAGCACAATCACACCTGCCGTGAGGTTGTCCAAAATGGTCTGCAGATTGCCCCTGGCCGCATCGAGTTGCCGCAAGCTGCGCTCCACGGCCGAGCGCGCATCGGACAACTGCTGCGTCATGTCGGCAAATGAACGGGTCAAACCGCCAAGTTCATCCTTGCCTTGAAGGGCCAGCTTGGGGCTCAAATCGCCCGCAGCCACTTGGCGCATGCCGTGCGCCAGCAGCAGCAAGGGTCGCGCCAACTGGTTGCCCAGCAGCACCGCCAGCAGGATGGCCGCCAGCACCGCCATGAACAGGCTCAAGGTCAAGGTGCCGATGTACATGCGTCGCAAGCCCTCCCGAGCCAGCGCACGTTCCTGGTACTCCTGATTGGCCGTCTGCACTTCCAGCGCATTGGTCACCAGCGTGGGGGACAGGTCATGGGTCACCTGCAACACGCGAGGCTCATCGCCCAGCGCCAGGCTCAGCTGCGGCACACTGGCCAGCACCTTGATACGCGCCTTGTCACCGCCAGGATTGTTCTCGTCCAGCCCTTCAATCCAGTCGGTACTGCCTTTGAGCCGCGCCTCGCGCAACTGGGCTGCCGCCGGACGCTCTGGCCTCAGCTGGAAACGGGATGTTCCGGCACTGGCCACCATCCGGCCATTGCCACTCCAGAGCACCACATCGCTCACCCCCAGTTGTTCACGCAAACGCTCCAGCATGATGCCGGCGGCAGCATCCGAGACATCGGTGAGTGCGGTGCTGGCCACACGCGTTTTCTGGTTCAGGTCATGGCTCATCGTCTCCAGCGTCGCCCGCCCCAGGCTCAGACCAGCCGCCAACGCGCCTTCCACTTTGACATCGAACCAGCTTTCAATCGACCGGGAGACGAACTGGTAGGACACCACATAGATCAACACACCTGGCACCACCCCGACCAGGGCAAAGATGGCGGCGAGCTTGACGAGCAAGCGAGAGCCAAACTGGCCTTTGCGCAGCCTGCGCAACAGGCGCACCATGCCCCAGACAATGGTGACCAGCAGTCCTGCAGCCACCACCGCATTGACGATCAGCAGCCATTCGTAATTTTGGTTGTAGCGCTCACGGTTGGTGGTGGCCTGAGTGAGCAGAACCAACAGCCCCAGACCGATGACCAGCAAAAAGCCGACACCCCAGCCCACCAGCCAGCGGCTGGCTCGTGAAATCAATGGCGGTAACTGGCGGCTTCGCTCAGGCGGCAGACTGGGCATATCAGCGCCCCGGCTCCAAGTTGATACGCTGGTTGCGGCTCAGGCTCAGACTCCAGTCAGTCTGGCTGCCTGCGGCAATCTGAAACGGCCTGGGCAGTTGTGCCACATCGAGCCGAAATCGGTAATTCAGGTTGTGACGCGCATCGCTGTCCAGCTCGGTCAGGTCTGCCAGCTTCCAGCCTGATTGGCGACGGACCATGTCCAGCGCATCACTCAGATGGTCGAAACTCTGAGAAATGCTGCCCCCCAGTCCTGCCGCAGAAATGGGCTCGGCCGACACATTCAGACGCCAACGCCTGGTCAGTGGCTGGTAAACCAGGCGGTAGTAACGTGCCACGCTGCCGATCTTGCGGTCGTACCAGTACCAGCGGTCGCGCAGCACTTCGGCCTCGGCCACGAAATAAACAGGGACACCCTTCAGCAAAGCGTCCTCCACAGCAGGGCCAAGCTCCAATTTGAGGGTGGTGTGCAGCACCAGAGCGCCGTCCGAGCGCTCTGCACGCAAATCGGTCAGGTCAACGCTGGAGGCCAGCGTACCGACACTGAACCACAAAGCCAGCGCGCCCAGCAGCCAAGCCCGGGGGTCAAGCCGCCGTTGGACCTTTTTCCAGCAGTGCGTAATAAAAACCATCGTGCTCACCCAATGCATTGTCTCCGACAGGCAGGCCTGCAGGTTGTGCACCAGGAAGCAAATGCCTTGGGGAGGGCAAGAATCGGGCATCGGTGTTGCGCTGAAGAAACGAATCGACCACCGCATCCCCTTCGGTCTTGAAGACTGAACAGGTGCAATACAGCAAACGCCCTCCCGGTTTGAGCAAGGGCCACAGCACCTTGAGCAGTTGAGCCTGGGTTTGGGCCAGCTGGGCACTGTCTTCAGGTCGCCTGAGCCAGCGCACATCGGGGTGACGCCGAACGATGCCCGACGCGGTGCAGGGTGCGTCAAGCAAAATGGCATCGAACAGTTGACCGTCCCACCACTGCGCAGGCTGCGCCGCATCGGCTGCACGCACCTCGGCCGGGACATGTAAGCGCTCCAGGTTCTGGTGAATGCGCTGGCAACGCTGGGCATCCACATCCAGCGCCAACACTTGGGCCTGAGGGCACAGCTCCAGCAAATGGCCAGTCTTGCCGCCGGGGGCCGCGCAGGCATCCAGCACACGCCAGGGTTGCGCCAGATCCAGCCCCTGCATCAGCAGTGGCGCGGCAACCTGGGCTGCGGCATCCTGCACCGAAACATGGCCCAGACTGAAGCCTGGCAACTGCTGCACGGGCAAGGCCTTGTGCAGCTGCAGACCGGAACCGCCCACCGGGGTGGAGGCCACGCCCATGGCGTTCAAGCGGACCTGCATGTCTGCCACCGAGCCGTACTGGCGATTGACACGCAGCGTCATGGGCGCCGGTGTCTGGGCCAAGGTGAGCAATGCTTCCCAGTGGTTCGGATGATCAGCCTGCAAGCGCTCCACCCACCATGCAGGATGGTTCCAGCGCGCCTCCACCAGGCTCTGCGTGGCGGCGACCAAGGCATCACGCTCACGCAAAAACCGGCGCAGGCAGGCATTGATGAAGGACGCTTGCCCCTGTGTCTGGCGTTGACGGCGGGCGGCCTCCACGGCCTGGTTCACCAGGGTGTGCACAGGATAAGGCGCGTTCGCCTCGTCCCAAGCCAGTGCCAGCACGGTGCACAGCAAGGCATCGGCCGCAGCAGGCGGTGCCTTGCGGGCAAGTTGAGCGCGCAAGGCACTGGCACGGCCCAGCTGGCGCATGGCCAAAAAACTCAACGCCTGCGTGCCGGGGCGCAAGTCTGCAGGTACGGAATCGATTTGCGCGGTCAACGAGCGCCCAGCCCTGACCGCCTGTACAGCCTGGGCAGACGCTTGCAACAGACGCCACAAAGGCGCTGTTTGGTGTGTGGGCGCGTCCATCAAGACTCCAGCACCAAGCGATCATTGACGCTCAATCTGACGGCCTGGGACAGCCCCAGCCGACGGGCCAACCAGCTGGCCGGACTTTGTCCAATGGCGTCGTTGTAGATGCCACAGGCCAGATGGTAGGGCGCCAGTGCCAAAGGCAGACTTTGAACGATCTTGTTCTGTGCGGACAGCAGGTGCGGCTTGACCGTGTCAGGCGCAGTGAGCATGACGCGGTCAATACACCGCATCAAAGCTTCATGGCCTTCCACAACACGGCGCAGGGTCGAGCCATCCAGCGGCTGCGACCGGGCCTCGGACAAAGCCTCGACCAGGATATCGCTGGCATCCTGCAAGGTCTGCAGGTCTTCAGCTTCGGAGGCCCAGGCCAGAATCTGGCGGGCCGCAATCGCCCCCTGAAAACGCATCAGCCATTTGAGCCAGAAGACATCGACAATGCCCCACTGCCGAGCCACATCACTGCGCAAACGCACCATGCGGTTGTGGGCACCCACCACCCAAAAGAGGATCAGGGCCAACAACAGACTGACGATCAACCAAGCCATGTCAGATCCTTTGACTGCAGGTCACAAGTCTTGAAACAAAACAGCCCCTGAACCGCACGCGGCGCAGGGGCTGACGGGGATCACCGATGACGCGGCGATCCTGTCACTCAGGCAGCTTCGCCTGCGTCACTCACCACATCGGCAGCGGGCTCACCAGCCAACTCGGCGGCTTCGGCATCGGCGATGGCACGGCGCTCGGCGTCGTCCATTTCGTCCTTGGCCTTGCGTGCCTGGTGGTAGGCCAAACCGGAACCGGCAGGGATCAGACGACCCACAATGACGTTTTCCTTGAGGCCGCGCAGCTCGTCGCGCTTGCCCATGATGGCCGCTTCGGTCAGCACGCGGGTCGTTTCCTGGAAGGAAGCGGCCGAGATGAACGAGTCGGTCGACAGCGAGGCCTTGGTGATACCCAGCAGCAGGTTGCTGTAGGTCGCCGCGATCTTGCCGTCTTTTTGCAGCGCATCGTTGGTGTTGAGCATTTCGGAACGCTCCACCTGCTCGCCAGCGATGTAGGTGGAATCGCCTGCGTTCTCCACCACCACGCGGCGCAGCATCTGGCGAACAATCACTTCAATGTGCTTGTCGTTGATCTTCACGCCTTGCAAGCGGTAAACGTCCTGAACTTCGTCGACGATGTAGCGGGCCAGCTCTTCGATGCCCAGCAAGCGCAAGATGTCTTGCGGATCGGCAGGGCCGTCCACAATGCTCTCGCCTTTGTTGACCACCTGGCCTTCGTGCACCAGGATGTTCTTTTCCTTGGGCACGAGTTCTTCCCAGACCTTCCCATCCGGATCGGTGATCTGCAGACGGACTTTGCCTTTGGTTTCCTTGCCGAAAGACACGGTACCGGTGATCTCGGCCAGGACACCCTTGTCCTTGGGCGAGCGGGCTTCGAACAGCTCGGCCACACGCGGCAGACCGCCCGTGATGTCTCGGGTCTTCTGACCTTCGACCGGGATACGGGCCAGCACTTCGCCGGGGCCCACGTCCATGCCGTCACGCACCTGGATCAGGGCGCCGACCTGGAAGCCGATCGTCACCGAGTGGTCGGTGCCGGGGATCTTGACTTCCTTGCCAGCAGCGTCGATCAGTTTGACTTGCGGACGAACCACCTTGGCAGCGCCACGGCGCTTGGGATCGATCACCACCAGCGTAGACAGACCGGTCACTTCGTCGACCTGCTTGGCCACGGTCAGACCTTCTTCCACGTTCTCGAATTTCACCTGACCGGCGAATTCGGTGATGATGGGACGGGTCAACGGATCCCAGTTGGCCAGGATGGTGCCGGCCTTGATGGTTTGGTCTGCCTTGATCGACAAGGTCGCACCATAAGGCACCTTATGGCGCTCACGCTCACGGCCGTGTTCGTCATGGATGACGATCTCGCCGGAACGGGCAATCACCACCAGCTCGCCCTTGGAGTTGGTCACGTAACGCATCGTGGCATTGAAGCCGATGATGCCGTTGGACTTGGCTTCCACGCTGGAGGCCACGGCCGCACGTGAAGCCGCACCACCGATGTGGAAGGTACGCATCGTCAGCTGGGTGCCGGGTTCACCGATGGACTGGGCGGCGATGACACCGACAGCTTCACCGTTGTTAACCAAGCCACCACGGCCCAGATCACGGCCATAGCACTGGGCGCACAGACCGAAGCGGGTTTCGCAGGTCAGCGCAGTGCGGACCTTGACTTCGTCGACGCCAGCGGCTTCGAGTTCGTCGATCAGGTCTTCTTCCAGCATGGTGCCAGCAGGTGCCAGCACGGCACGGGTCTCGGGGTGCAACACATCTTCGGCAGCAGTGCGGCCGAGGATACGGTCACGCAGCGACTCGATCACCTCGCCACCCTCGACAATGGCGCGCATCAGCGAACCATTGCCAGTACCGCAATCGAGCTCGGTTACCACCAGGTCCTGGGTCACGTCCACCAGACGGCGGGTCAGGTAACCCGAGTTGGCGGTCTTCAAAGCCGTGTCGGCCAGACCTTTACGCGCACCGTGGGTCGAGATGAAGTACTGCAACACGTTCAGACCTTCACGGAAGTTCGCCGTGATGGGGGTCTCGATGATGGAGCCGTCAGGCTTGGCCATCAGGCCACGCATACCGGCCAGCTGACGGATCTGCGCTGCAGAGCCGCGGGCACCGGAGTCGGCCATCATGTAGATGGAGTTGAACGATTCTTGCTCGACTTCCTTGCCGTGGCGGTCGATGGTCTTCTCTTTGCGGAGTTGGTCCATCATCACCTTGGAGACGGCGTCACCAGCCTTGCCCCAAATGTCCACCACCTTGTTGTAGCGCTCGCCAGCGGTCACCAGACCGGAGACGTATTGCTGCTCGATGTCTTTGACTTCCTTCTCGGCGGCTTCGATGATGCCGGGCTTCTCGGGCGGCACCAGCATGTCGTCAATACCGATCGAGATACCGGCGCGTGTGGCCAGACGGAAGCCGTTTTGCAACAGCTTGTCGGCAAACACCACGGTCTCTTTCAGGCCGCACTTGCGGAAAGACGTGTTGATCAGCTTGGAGATCTCCTTCTTCTTCAGCGCCTTGTTCAGGTTGCTGAAGGGCAGGCCCTTGGGCAGGATTTCCGACAGCAGTGCACGACCCACGGTGGTGTCCACCATGGAGGTCGAAGGCACGAACTCGCCGGTTTCCTTGTTCTTGGTCCACTCGGTCAGGCGCACGCTGATCTTGGCGGTCAGCTCGGCCACACCAGCGTCCAGGGCACGCTGAACTTCACCGATGTTGGCAAAAATCAGGCCCTCGCCCTTGGCATTGATGCGGTCACGGGTCGTGTAGTACAGACCCAGCACCACGTCCTGCGAAGGCACGATGGACGGCTCACCCGAAGCGGGGAACAGGATGTTGTTGGAGGCCAGCATCAGGGTGCGGGCTTCCATCTGGGCTTCCACCGACAGCGGCACGTGAACAGCCATCTGGTCACCGTCGAAGTCGGCGTTGAAGGCCGCGCAAACGAGGGGGTGCAGCTGGATGGCCTTGCCTTCGATCAGCAGGGGTTCAAAGGCCTGGATACCCAAACGGTGCAGCGTAGGCGCACGGTTGAGCATCACGGGGTGCTCTTTGATGACCTCTTCCAGGATGTCCCACACCACTGGCGTACCGGCTTCAACTTCCTTCTTGGCCGCCTTGATGGTGGTCGCGATGCCCATGGCTTCGAGGCGGGCAAAGATGAAGGGCTTGAACAGCTCGATGGCCATCAACTTGGGCAAACCGCACTGGTGCAGTTTGAGGGTTGGGCCCACAGTAATGACGGAACGACCGGAGTAGTCCACGCGCTTGCCCAGCAAGTTTTGGCGGAAACGACCGCTCTTGCCTTTGATCATGTCGGCCAACGACTTCAGGGCGCGCTTGTTGGCACCGGTCATGGCCTTGCCGCGACGGCCGTTGTCCAGCAAGCTGTCCACGGCTTCTTGCAGCATCCGCTTTTCGTTGCGGGCGATGATTTCAGGAGCCTTCAGTTCCAGCAGACGGCGCAGACGGCTGTTGCGGTTGATGACGCGGCGGTACAGGTCGTTCAGGTCGGAGGTCGCAAAGCGGCCGCCATCCAGCGGCACCAGCGGACGCAGGTCCGGTGGCAGCACGGGCAGGACTTCGAGCACCATCCACTCGGGCTTGATGCCCGACTTCTTGAAGGCTTCGAGCACTTTGAGGCGCTTGGCGTTTTTCTTGACCTTGACTTCGGAGCCGGTCAGGTCGCCGCGCAGGCGCTCGATTTCGCTTTCGATGTCGATGCCTTGCAGCAGCTCCTTGATGCCTTCGGCGCCCATCTTGGCCTGGAATTCGTCACCGTATTCCTTGACCTTGGCGTCGTAGTCGTCTTCGCTCATGATGCTGAATTTCTTCAGCGGGGTCATGCCAGGATCGGTCACGACATAGGCTTCGAAATACAGCACGCGTTCGATGTCACGCAGCGTCATGTCCAGCACCAGGCCCAGACGCGAAGGCAGCGACTTCAGGAACCAGATGTGGGCGCAAGGTGCGGCCAGGTCGATGTGACCCATGCGCTCGCGGCGCACTTTGGTTTGTGTGACTTCAACGCCGCACTTCTCGCAGATCACACCGCGGTGCTTGAGGCGCTTGTACTTGCCGCACAAGCATTCATAGTCCTTGATCGGGCCAAAGATCTTGGCGCAGAACAGGCCGTCGCGCTCAGGCTTGAAGGTGCGGTAGTTGATGGTTTCGGGCTTTTTCACTTCGCCGAAAGACCAGGAACGGATCTTTTCGGGCGAGGCCAGACCGATCTTGATGGCATCGAAATGCTCATCGGGCGTGAACTGCTTGAACAGGTCGAGTAGTGATTTCATGGTTTGAATCCTTTGCCTGTGAATTAAGAACGCTCGAGCTCGATGTCAAGGCCCAGCGAGCGGATTTCCTTGACCAGCACGTTGAACGATTCGGGCATGCCCGCCTCGATGGAGTGTTCGCCCTTGACGATGTTCTCGTAGACCTTGGTACGGCCTTGCACGTCGTCGGACTTGACGGTGAGCATTTCCTGCAGGGTGTAGGAGGCGCCGTACGCTTCCAGGGCCCAGACTTCCATCTCACCGAAACGCTGACCACCGAACTGCGCCTTACCACCCAGCGGCTGCTGCGTGACCAGGGAGTAAGGACCGGTTGAGCGGGCGTGCATCTTGTCGTCGACCAAGTGGTGCAACTTCAGGTAATGCATGTAGCCGATCGTGGTGGGACGGTCAAAGGCGTCGCCCGTGCGGCCGTCAAACAGGTTGGCTTGCGTGCGCGTCGCGGTCAGACCTTTGGCTGCAGCGATCTCATCCGGATAGGCCAGCTTGAGCATGGCTCGGATTTCTTCTTCTGCAGCGCCGTCAAACACGGGCGAGGCGAAGGGGAAGCCATCCTTGAGGTTGGTGGCCATGGCCAGAATTTCGTCATCAGACAGCTGCGACAGGTCTTCCTTACGGCCCAGACCGTTGTAGAGCTGCTCGAACAGCTTGCGCAGTTCGGCGACTTTTTCCATGCGCTGGGTTTCAGCCTGCAGCATGTTGCCAATGCGGTGACCAATGCCTTTACCGGCCCAGCCGAGGTGAACCTCCAGCACCTGACCCACGTTCATACGCGAGGGCACGCCCAGCGGGTTCAACACGATGTCGGCAGGGGTGCCGTCGGCCATATAAGGCATGTCTTCGACGGGCACGATCTTGGAGACCACGCCCTTGTTGCCGTGACGGCCGGCCATCTTGTCACCAGGCTGCAGACGGCGCTTGACGGCCAGGTAGACCTTGACCATTTTGAGCACGCCAGCTGGCAGCTCGTCGCCTTGGGTGAGCTTCTTGCGCTTTTCTTCAAAAGCCAGGTCGAAGCTGTGACGGGTCTGCTCCAGTGAATTCTTGATGGACTCGAGCTGAGTGGCCACCTCGTCTTCGGCTGGGCGAATGTCGAACCAGTGGAACTTCTCGACAGAAGCCAGATAAGCCTTGTCCAGCTTGGTGCCTTTGGCCAGCTTCTGCGGGCCGCCATTGGCCACGCGGCCAATCAGCAACTTTTCGATACGGTCGAACGCGTCGGCTTCCACAATGCGCAGCTGGTCGTTCAAGTCCAGACGGAAACGCTTGAGTTCGTCGTCGATGATCTGCTGGGCGCGCTTGTCGCGCACGATGCCTTCGCGGGTGAAAACCTGCACATCGATCACAGTGCCTTGCGAGCCCTGGTCCACGCGCAGCGAGGTGTCCTTCACATCCGATGCCTTCTCGCCGAAGATGGCGCGCAGCAGCTTCTCTTCAGGCGTGAGGGTGGTCTCGCCTTTGGGTGTGACCTTGCCGACCAGCACATCGCCGGGTTGCACTTCGGCACCCACGTAGATGATGCCGGACTCGTCCAGGCGGCCCAGTTGCTGCTCGGACAGGTTGGGGATGTCGCGGGTGATTTCTTCAGCGCCCAGCTTGGTGTCGCGGGCCATGACCACCAGTTCCTCGATGTGGATCGAGGTGTAGCGGTCTTCCGAGACCACACGTTCGGAGATCAGGATCGAGTCTTCGAAGTTGTAGCCGTTCCAGGGCATGAAGGCGATCAGCATGTTCTGACCAATGGCGATTTCGCCCAGGTCGGTTGATGCGCCGTCAGCGATCACGTCACCCTTGGCCAGCTTGTCGCCACGCTTGACGATGGGACGCTGGTGGATGTTGGTGTTCTGGTTGGAACGCTGGTACTTGATCAGGTTGTAGATGTCCACGCCGACTTCACCGGCCACCGCTTCTGCGTCGTTCACGCGGATCACGATGCGGGTCGCGTCGACATAGTCCACCACACCGCCACGGGTCGCGGTCACCACAGTACCGGAGTCGACAGCGGCCACGCGCTCGATGCCGGTGCCGACCATGGGCTTTTCAGGACGCAGCACAGGCACAGCCTGGCGCGACATGTTGGCGCCCATCAAGGCGCGGTTCGCGTCGTCGTGCTCCAGGAAAGGCACCAGCGAAGCGGCCACAGACACGATCTGGGCAGGCGACACGTCCATGTACTGGATGCGCTCGGCACCGCACAGGATGGATTCGCCTTTTTCACGGGCAGAGACCAGGTCACCGGTCAGCTTGCCGTCTTTGTCCAAAGTGGCGTTGGCCTGGGCGATGACGTACTTGCCTTCTTCGATGGCCGACAGGTAATCGATGTCCATCGTGACCTTGCCATCCACCACGCGACGGTAGGGGGTCTCGATGAAACCGTACTCGTTCAGACGAGCGTACAAAGCCAGCGAGTTGATCAGACCGATGTTCGGGCCTTCAGGCGTTTCAATTGGGCAAACACGACCGTAGTGGGTCACGTGCACGTCACGCACTTCGAAACCAGCACGTTCGCGGGTCAGACCGCCCGGGCCAAGGGCCGACACGCGGCGCTTGTGGGTGATCTCGGCCAGCGGGTTGGTCTGGTCCATGAACTGCGACAACTGAGAGGCACCAAAGAACTCCTTGAGGGCCGCAGAGATCGGCTTGGAGTTGATCAGGTCGTGCGGCATCAAGGGCTCTTGCTCGGCTTGGCCCAGACGCTCTTTCACGGCTTTCTCAATACGTGCCAGACCGGTGCGGTACTGGTTTTCAGCCAGCTCACCCACGCAACGCACGCGGCGGTTGCCCAGGTGATCGATGTCGTCGACTTCGCCACGGCCATTGCGCAGATCCACCAGGATCTTGACCACGGCCAGGATGTCTTCGTTGGTCAGCACCATGGGGCCGGTGGATTCGTCGCGGCCCACGCGGGCGTTGAACTTCATGCGGCCCACGCGCGACAGGTCGTACGTGTCAGGGTTGTAGAACAGGCGCTGGAACAGGGCCTGCACAGCGTCTTCTGTCGGTGGCTCGCCAGGGCGCATCATGCGGTAGATGGCCACACGTGCCGCGAATTCGTCCACGGTTTCGTCGATGCGCAGGGTTTGCGAGATGTACGCGCCCTGGTCGAGTTCGTTGGTGTAGATGCACTGCAGGTCCTGGATGCCGGCCGAGCGCAGCTTTTTGAGCAGGGCTTCGGTCAGCTCTTCGTTGGCCTTGGCAATGATCTCGCCTGTGTCGCCATCGACAATGTTCTTGGCGACCACGCGGCCGATCAGGAAATCTTCAGGCACGCTGACGTGTGTGGTGCCCGACTGCTCGAGTTCACGGGTGTGGCGCGCAGTGATGCGCTTGTCCTTGGCGACCACCACTTTGCCGGACTTGTCGGTGATGTCGAAACGGGCCACTTCGCCACGCAGGCGCTCGGACACGAATGCCATTTGCGCACCGCTGTCCATCAGACGGAAGGTGTCGTTGACGAAGAAGTTCGCCAGAATCGACTCCGGGTTCAGGCCAATGGCCTTGAGCAGAATCGACACGGGCATCTTGCGGCGGCGGTCAACACGGAAGTACAGGATGTCTTTCGGGTCGAACTCGAAGTCCAGCCAGGAGCCGCGGTAAGGGATGATGCGCGCCGAGAACAGCAACTTGCCCGAGCTGTGGGTCTTGCCCTTGTCGTGCTCGAAGAACACGCCAGGTGAGCGGTGCAGCTGAGACACGATCACGCGCTCCGTGCCGTTGATGATGAAGGAGCCTTTGTCGGTCATCAGGGGCACTTCGCCCATGTAGACCTCTTGCTCTTTGACTTCCTTGACCACCTTGGACTGCGATGTCGAAGACTCGCGGTCATAAATGATGAGTTGCACGCGTGCGCGCACAGCCGACGAGAACGTCAAGCCCCGTGTCTGGCACTCGCGCACGTCAAACGCAGGCTTGGCCAGGTTGTATTCCACAAACTTCATCTCGACAAAACCGTTGTGCGAGACGATGGGGAAAGCCGACTCGAATGCCGCTTGCAGGCCTTCGTGAGAGCGTTTGGAGGGGATCATCCCTGCCTGCAAGAAGGACGTGTAAGCGTCTTTTTGCATTTGCAGCAGGTAAGGAACTTCGAGCACGCTTTCGCGGCTGCCGAAACTTTTGCGAATTCGCTTGCGTTCGGTGTAGGTATAGGCCATGAGATCTCCGGGCTTGATCTTTAGGACTGGGTGTTGCGTGCAAGCACACAACGAACTTGGCGGCTGGCCACTACCAGCGTTGGCGGACGGTTGCGCATTGCACGCAACCCGAACCAAGGGTCTTCTGCAGTCGGGTCAGAAAACACAGAAAAACCGACTTTCTCGATGGTTTTTCTGTGCGCTCTGTAAGCGCCAAAGGCTGGAGGCCCTTGCGGACACTCCAGCCTTGGAAAAGGACCGAATTACTTGAGTTCGGCCTTGGCGCCAGCTTCTTCCAGCTTCTTCTTGGCGGCTTCGGCGTCTGCCTTGGGCAGAGCTTCCTTGACAACCTTGGGAGCGCCGTCGACCAGGTCTTTGGCTTCTTTCAGGCCCAGGCCGGTGATTTCGCGAACAGCTTTAATCACGGACACTTTGTTGGCACCAGCTTCGGTCAGAACGACGTTGAAGTCGGTCTTCTCTTCAGCAGCAGCGCCACCAGCAGCAGCGCCGCCAGCAGCAGGAGCGGCCATAGCAGCAGCGCTCACACCAAATTTCTCTTCGATGGCTTTCACCAGGTCGTTGAGTTCCATGACCGTCATGCTGTCCAGCGCGGTCAAAAATGCGTCTTTATCGAATGC
>Ga0213920_1000887_pt1 | contig 18757 bp, 15 predicted proteins | sample McNCre1117MG_FD_161054 | JGI IMG/M metagenome (GOLD analysis project Ga0213920, IMG submission 161054) | Freshwater microbial communities from McNutts Creek, Athens, Georgia, United States - 11-17 MG | ecosystem: Environmental > Aquatic > Freshwater > Creek | place: USA: Georgia | collected...
CTTTTCTTCGGTAGGTTTGTTTAAAAAATTATCAACGGGCTGACTCATTTTAAATAGCAAAGCCAATGTGTTGGAAGGATTAGCTTGGATGTAACTGTTTTTATATACATTAATTTCGTTTTGAATTTTCTTCAGATCTTTGATCACTACCGCACTATCTTGTTTTGTTTTTTTATCGGCTAAACTTTTTTCTAAAGCTTTGATTCCTTCCATTTTAGTTTTGAAAAAGGAATTGAACGTGTTGAAATCTTGATTTAAAACAGAATTGGTTACAGCCAATGTTTTATCAGATGGATTAGTAACTTGGATATTGAATTTTTGGTTAGTATCCATCATGAATTCCAACTCTATTTTTTTGTCAGTAGTGACAAGCATATAAAGTCCTTCCACGTATTTCTGGTCTTTTTTGAATATCAATTTTCCTTCAGCAGTTCCTTTGACAGAGTCCAATAAGGTTTGGTATTTACCATAGTGACTCGCTAAATAATACATTTTGTTGCTGTATTCAGGAGATTGAAATTCAATTTGGCTTTGAGGCACTATTTTTTTGGTTTGTGCTAATACAGAAACACTTGTTATAAATACTAAGAAGCTATAAAAAATAGATTGAATGTTCATGATATTAATTTTATTCAAAAATAAGAATTTCAATTGGTATACAATTTAACGAAATCAAATTTAATAGAAGTGTTACTAAAGAGTCAAAAAAAAGAAATACTTTTAACAGATAATTATAAGAAATTAATACGATGCGATTGGTTTTCCCTTTTTTACTACTGGTTTTCTTTTCAGCGACTAATTTGCTTCAAGCTCAGAATGCAACAGCGATTTCGGACACTACTTTTGTGAATTTAAAAGACTATAGCGTCGATTTTGTATATGACTTGAAATACGCCACAACGGATAATTTCTTGAAAGCTAAGGTATATGATTGTGCTGAGTGCTTTTTACGTTTAAAAACAGTGAAAGCATTGGTAAAAGCCAATACAAAATTCATTCAAAAAGGCTACCGAATCCAACTATTTGATTGTTACCGCCCTTTGGATATCCAAAAAAAAATGTGGCAAATTGTTGCTAACCCAGAATATGTGGCCGATCCCGCCAAAGGTTCTATTCATAATAGAGGCGGAGCGGTGGATATTACTTTAGTAGACAATAATGGTAAGGCATTAGATATGGGAACTCCGTTTGATTTTTTTGGTCCTGAAGCCAGTCATAATTACCAACTTCTTTCTGATGAGGTGAAGCAAAATAGAGTATTCCTTAAACAAATCATGCAAGAAAACGGCTTTGTCTCCTTTGATTCGGAATGGTGGCATTATAATCTACAAAATGCTTCAAAAGATAAAGTTTCCAATACTAAATGGAAATGCGAATGAAAGGAAATTATTTAACAGCAAAGGAGCTCAAAGAAGGTACTTAGTTGTGAATTAAACGATTTTCCACCACATCCCGAAGCGGCTGAAGTTGCTAGTTATTCAACTAAAAAGAATTTCTTTGGTTTTATTTCGCACAATCAATGTTTTGAACAAAATAAGTTTCAGGTTCGTAGACTTCGTTATTTAATTCTGATGTGAATTGTTTTTTCAGTACATAATCTTCAGTATCAGTCAAGTATTTAATACGCATCATCGATACAGGAGATTTTTTCAATTCTTCAAAACTATCTTTCATAAACATGAAAGTTCCTGGAGTAATTCGATTATCAAAGCCTTTGTCATCACGAAGCATACTTCCACAATTTTCTTGATCCATGTGAATCAGCGTAACCACTTTTCCATTATTCAATTGTAAAAATAATTTGGAATTTTTATCGAAACAATTAGCTTTCATAAAACCTTTACTTTTTTGAATCAATTGAACGTTCAATAAAGGCATTCCATCGGCTACAGCCAAAGAAAAGAAAATATAACTAGATGTTCCAGCAAAGTTTTTCTCGGCAATCATATATTCTTTGGTAGACTTATAAGTGCCAATTGAATCAGTTACATTGGTAGTGTATTCGCAAGGTTTTTGTGCAAATGATTGTAAACTGAATATAAATAGTGCAATAGCAAGTACGTGTTTCATGGTTATTTTATTTTGGTGCAAATTAAAACTATTTTATCATTATTCATATCGGTTGTGAAAAAACAATACAAATTACCACCCTCTTTAATTTTCCATTTTTTTCGAATAGCGTCTACGGTTTCTGGAAAGTTGCGAGTCGTAATATTGCCTTTGGAATTTTCCAAATGAGTTTTGAGTTCTTTTTTAGCGTAAGGAAGACTTTGTTGAATTTCAAAAATACGACCAGGAAAGTCAATCAATTCATTAGAAGTATAGAGATGGGAATGTTTATGTAGTTTTTCTAACGAATAAGTGGAAGCCACTTCATTGAAACCTCCAGATTTCATAACAGTACTATTAGGTTCGTAGATATAGCGTTTCGGGAGCGAATAATTGGCTTCATGAGCATCTACATTCAGTACAAATTCAAAAGTATCGGTTTTGTCTTTAATAAGATTCGCCGTTTTGATAGTGATCTCACCTTGATAGTCTTTGTGTAATTCCCAAAGCAATTCTTTCACTTCGTTATCCAAAGCAACAATATGAATTGTTTTTACATTTTTCAGTTCAGATAATCCAGCTGCAATATCTAATAAGGGCGCTGTTTTTATTAAAATAGCATTTGATTTTTCAAAATAGAAATCCAAGTTTTTAGGAACATTAGGCAAACAATCCTTGAGCATAAAGACTTTGCCTTTGAGATCGTTTCGTCGTGAAGGATCAATATACATCCAATCCCATTTTTGAGACAATTTTTCTAAAATGGTCACACTATCTCCTGGATGACAATGGATGTTGGTAATCCCTAATTGATTGTAATTATGTTTGACAATCTTTGATAAATCAGTATTGATTTCGCAATGCGTTACGTTTTTAAATTTTTTAGCAAAGTAAAAATCATCTACTCCAAAACCACCTGTTAAATCAATGAGGCTTTCTCCTTCGATTAGCCCCGATTTGTATTCGGCTGTTCTTTCTGATGAAGTTTGCTCCACCGATATTTTAGAAGGATAAATGATATTAGTGGTGTTGTACCAAGTGGGTAATTTATCTTTTGCCTTTGCCTTTGCTTCAATTTGGTTCAAAATAGTAATCCATTCTACTTCAGGAAAAGGATTTTTTTGAAGTGCTAATTTGGCAACAGAGATCCCAATTTGATCTTGGATAAATTGCTGAATTTTAGGATTTAAAAAAGGTAAATCCAAGACTAAATGTTTTTAGTTAATAATTGAATCACAATGTTGTTAGGAAAAAATTCCTTTCCAACAACTTTCAGAATCGTGTATAATGGTACAGCGATTATCATTCCTAAAATCCCTGAAAGAAATCCTGCAATTAGTATGACTAAGAAAATTTCTAACGGATGTGAGCTGACACTCTTCGAAAAAATAATAGGTTGCGACACATTATTATCAATAAGTTGAACAATCCAAAAACCAATTAAAATAGAAATAGTAGTAGGTAAAGTTACAGTTTGAAAATCACTACCCAAATGACTAATCATAGTTAAAATAGCAGCTAGTACAGTAGCTATTAGTGGTCCGATATAGGGAATGATGTTTAATACCGCACATAAAAAAGCAATGATTATGGCATCTGGAATATTGAAAATAGATAAAACAATTAGATATAAAACAAATACGATACCGAGTTGTAGTAATAGTCCAATAAAATATCGAGATAACAAGTGATTGATTTTTTCTAATGAATTTAAAATTTGTGTTTCGTGACTGTCTGGAATTAATTTTTTTGCGCCAATTACAAATAGTTCGCGGTCTTTGAAAAAGAAAAAAGTTATGAAAAGAACAGAGGCTAAACCTATTCCGAAGCTACTGATTGTTCCTAGAATTGTATTCAATAAGTTCGGGATAAAACTGAAATTTATTTTAGAACTAATATTGGCTTCTTTAATTATTCTGGATGCATCGATATGATGGCTTTCTAGAAAAGTAATCAATTGGTTGGTTAAGAGAGCGGCATTTTTCTCTATTGATTCGGTGTCTAGCAATGATAAATTTTGACTTTGTGAAAGCACCAAAGGAATAAAAAGCGCAATAAATCCAACAATAATAAGCACGAAAAAAAGTAGCGTAGTAACAGTAGCAAGAGTATGTTTAAATTTCAATCGTTTTTTTAAGAAGTCTAAAATAGGATTGCCAATTAATGTTAGAATCAAGGCTACAACTAGGTAAATAAGAACAGATTGAATTTGATACAACAAATAAAGACCAATAGCTATCACGACCAAAGTTCCTATAGCTTTCAAGATTCCGTTAGCAATTGTTTTTGATGTAATCATTTCAATTAGTTTTTTATTGATGTTATAAAGATAGGGAATTTTAAAATCTAATTAGTTCTTATTCCTTTAGCCTGTTAGTAATTTCATACAAAGCAATACTAGCAGCTTGAACTACATTCATACTACTATTGGAACCATACATATTGATATGGGTAATTTGGTTTGCTGTTGCTAGAAGTGATTCGCTAACACCCGCGATTTCGCTTCCAATTAACAAGGCTATTTTATGATTTTTTAGTACTTTAACTTCGTTAATAGGTTTACTTGTATCCGCTATTTCTAAAGCAATAATTTCATACTTATTTTCCAATAAATATTCAATTGCACTTTCTGTTTCTTCAAAAACAGTGTAGGGAACTTGCAGATGCGTACTCCGAGAAGTCTTGTTGATTTTTCTTGGAGTTAAAGGAATGTCTTTGCCAATAAAAATAATTTTCTCAATACCAAAAGCTTCTCCAATTCGGAACAACGAACCAATATTTTGTTGAAAATAAATATGGTCACAAACCAAGGTTACTGGAAATGATTGTTTTTGAAAGTTGGTATTTTCGTGAGTAAGTTGCATTAATTATTAAAAATATAATGGATAATATTAGCTCCCATTTTCAATGCTATTTGACGAACTTCTACAGGATCATTGTGAACTTCAGCATCTTCCCAGCCATCTCCTAAGTCACACTCAAAAGTATAGAGTAAGACCAAGCGATTTTTTACGAAAATTCCAAAGGCTTGCGGACGTTTGTTGTCGTGTTCGTGGATTTTAGGTAAACCATTAGGAAAATTAAAAGGCTTTTGAAAAATAGCGTGATTGGCAGGGATTTCAACTAGTTCGTTAGATGGAAATAGTTTTTTAATGGTTTTTCTAATGTATTCATTCATGCCATAATTGTCATCAATATGTAAAAAACCTCCTGAGTTTAAATAGTTTCTAAGATTGGTTTCTTCTTCAGTATTGAAAATTACATTGCCGTGACCAGTCATATGAATGTAAGGATAGCTAAAAATATCGGGGCTATTGGGTTCTACAGTAGCTGGTTTTGATTTGATTTTGGTGTTAATAGTGGAATTACAAAACCGAATTAAATTAGGCAAAGAGGTAGGATTAGCGTACCAATCACCACCGCCATGGTATTTGACCAAAGCAATTTCTTGTGAAAAGCATTGAAATGATAGGAATAACAATAAGAAATGGATTTTTCTCATAGTCTATAATTTATTTCTCATTAACAAACACCGCGCTATGGCAAGCTACTACCGCTGCTGTTTCTGTTCGCAAACGTGTATTTCCTAAAGATACAGGAATGTATTTTTGTTCCAATGCCAAAGCAATTTCTTTCTCAGAAAAATCGCCTTCAGGGCCAATTAATACAGTGATATTTGTATTGGGTTGTACAACAGATTTCAATGTTTTTTTATCCGTTTCTTCACAATGAGCGATGAGATGCAGGCCCTCGTTTTGTTGTTTTATAAACTCTTTGAACGAAATAGCCGGATTCAGTTTGGGCAAATACAATTCGTTAGATTGCTTCATGGCTGAAAGGATAATTTTCTCAAAACGATCTGTGTTGATTACTTTTCGTTCAGAGCGATCACAAATTATAGGAGTGATTTCTTGAATACCAATTTCAGTTGCTTTTTCCAAAAACCATTCGTAACGATCGTTCATTTTGGTAGGAGCAACAGCTAAATGTAATTTAAAATTGGAAGGTGCTGATTTTTCAAAAGATACTATTTGAACAGTGCATTTGGAATCCGATGCCAGGGTAATTTCAGTTTTAAATAAATATCCTAAACCATTCGTTACAAATAAAATATCACCATCTTTCTTACGCAATACTTTAATGATGTGTTTACTCTCTTCTCTGTCAAAAGTAAAGCTTTCTGTAGTTTCGTTTATGGTAGAATTATAAAATAATTGCATAGTTTTAGAATTGAATTCGTGCTTTAGAAACTACTGATGAAGTTTCAAAATGTTCGGATAAAAACTTTTGATAACCTACAATTCCAATCATTGCAGCATTATCGGTGGTGTATTCAAATTTAGGAATGAAAGTTTTCCATCCGTATTTTTTTTCGGCTTCTTTTAGTGTGTTGCGTATGCCAGAATTAGCTGAAACACCTCCGCCAATAGCGATTTGTTTGATTCCGGTTTCTTTTACTGCTAATTTCAATTTATCCATCAAAATTTCAATAATGGTATGTTGAATAGAAGCGCAAATATCATTGGTATTTTCGTCTATAAAATTCGGGTTTTCTAGTTTTTTCTTTTGGATAAAATACAAAATAGCCGTTTTTAATCCCGAAAAACTGAAATCCAATCCAGGAACTCTAGGTTTGGTAAACGGAAATGCTTTTGGGTTTCCTAGTTGAGCATATTTGTCTACCAATGGTCCGCCTGGATAGGGTAGGCCGAGTATTTTGGCACTTTTATCAAAAGCTTCGCCAACGGCATCATCTGTCGTTTCTCCGATAATGGTCATGTCAAAAAAACCATCCACACGAACAATTTGTGTGTGACCACCGCTAATTGTCAAAGCCAGAAAAGGGAATTTGGGTTTTTCAAATCCTTCTTCATCAATGAAATGGGCTAAAATATGCGCATGCATGTGGTTGACTGCAATCAAAGGAATTTGTAAGGCTAACGACATTGATTTTGCAAAAGAGCTTCCCACGAGCAAGGAACCCATCAATCCAGGGCCTTGAGTGAAAGCAATTGCCGAGAGCTGTTCTTTTTGTATATTTGCTTTTCGCAAAGCAGCGTCAATTACGGGAACTATATTTTGCTGATGTGCTCGTGAGGCTAATTCAGGAACTACACCGCCATATTGATTGTGAATGAGCTGATTAGCAACAACATTAGAGAGTACTTTATCGTTGTGTAAAACGGCAGCTGCGGTATCGTCGCAAGAACTTTCGATGGCAAGAATAAAAACCTCGGAATTTTGCATAAAAAAGCGCGAATTTTAAATTATATTTGGCATTCTGTTTTTATTTCACAGAGCAGCCAAAATTAAAGAATTTTATTTAAAGCGGCTCTCTTTGTGAAGCCAAATTAGAATTTCAAAGAATTAAATTATAAACTGTATCGAAAACGTCAAAAAAATAGTATCTCGTTCGTTAATTGGATTTGTACTCCTTTTACTGATTCTTGGCATTGCACTCAGTTTACCTGTGGTGCAAACAAAGATTGCGCAGCATTTTATGACTACAATTAATGAAGATTTTGGCACCAATATCTCGATAGATCAAGTCGCGATTTCTCCTTTTGGTGGAGTTAAATTTAAAAAGGTATTAATTCGGGATCATCACCAAGATACGTTGATTTATGCCGACAGAATTAAAACTACAATTTTAGACGGTAAAAAATTATTGGATGGAGATCTCATTTTTAGTGATTTACATTTGGATGGTCTAGTATTCAATCTAAAAACTTATAAAAAGGAAAAACTAACCAATATTGATGTTTTTATTAATGCTTTTGGAGAAGGAAAACCTTCTAAAAAACATTTTTTATTAACTGCGAAAGAAGCTCAAATTACCAAAGGTCGTTTTATTTTAACCGATGAAAACAGAGTTGTTCCTAAAGATGTTGATTTTACCAAATTGAATATTCAGTTGTCAGACTTTAAATTGTATGGTCCAGATGTGAATACCAATATCCTCAAAATGTCTTTTTTGGATCATCGCGGCGTCTATATTAAAAAATTAAGCGGCGTATTTAGTTACACTAAAAAACAAATCAAGTTAACCAAGTTAGAAGCGGTTACCAAAGAAAAATCAGAAATAAAGGCGAATGTTGTCTTAAATTATACAATTGCAGATTTCGCTGATTTTAATAATAAAGTACAATTTGATGTTCAATTGGCATCATCCACTTTAGCTTCTAATGATATTCGTTGTTTTTATAATGAACTAGGGAAGAATCAGTTCTTTTACACTAAAGCCAATTTGCAGGGTACACTGAATAATTTAAAAGTAAGTCAACTGCATTTAGTGGATTCTAAGAAAAGCAAGATGGTTGGCGCAATTCGATTTAAGAATTTGTTTCCCAAAAAAGGACAACAATTTTACATGAAAGGAAAGTTTAGCACTCTTTCATCTAGCTATGATAATCTAGTGGCTCTGCTGCCTAATGTTTTAGGAAAAACCTTGCCTTCGAATTTGAAAAAATTAGGAACCTTTAATCTTGTGGGCAAGACGGAATTAACAAGAACATTTATTGATGCTGATTTTACGATGTCTACTGCTTTAGGTAAAGTGAAATCTAATTTTGTAATGCATTCCATTGATTTTATTGATAAGGCATCTTATGTTGGGAATGTAGTTTTAGATAATTTTGATTTAGGCACTTTTGTAGCTGAGAAGGACTTAGGTAAAATTAGTTTGAATTTGGATATTGATGGTATTGGTTTTACTGAGAAATATTTGAATACACAAATTAAGGGAGCCATCTCTCAATTGGATTATAATAATTATTCTTACCACAATCTAGAAGTGAATGGTAATTTCAAAATGCCTATTTATCAAGGAAAAGTTACCGTAAATGATCCTAATTTGAACTTGAATTTTGATGGACTTGTTGATTGGACCAAAAAAGACAGCCGATTCGATTTTCATATTGGGATTGTTAATGCTAATTTGTATCAGCTAAAACTAAGTAATGATGATAAATCACTATTAAAAGGAGATATTGCGGTTCAGGTGTCAGGAAATACCATTGATAATTTGCAAGGAAATGTATTTGTGAATCAAGCGACTTACGAAAATTCAAAGTCGACTTATTTCTTTAATGATTTCACTATTAATTCTAGTTTTGATACAAATAAAATAAGAACGATTACAGTCAATTCTCCTGATATTGTAGATGGAAAAATAGAAGGGAAATACAAATTCAACCAATTACAAAAATTAGTTGAAAATTCATTGGGAAGTTTATATACTAATTACAAGCCTAACAAAGTTGAAAAAGGGCAGTTTTTGAATTTTAATTTCGCCATCAACAATAAGATTGTAGAAGTACTTTTTCCTGAGGTTTCGATACAAACTAATACCGTTGTAAAAGGAAATATTAATTCTGATAAGAATGAATTTAAACTTAATTTTAATTCTCCTCAGATTATTGCTGCCAAGAATACCTTTGATAATGTAAGAATTAATGTAGATAATAAAAACCCATTGTATAATGCTTATATCGAATTGGATTCTATCAAATCAAAGTACTATAAAATTCGTGATTTTAGTTTGATTAATGTAACCATGAAAGATTCCTTGTTTTTTCGAACAGAATTTAAAGGCGGAGCTAAAGGAGAAGATTATTTTAATTTGAACCTGTACCACACCATCAATAAGGACAAAAAAAATGTGGTTGGTATTAGTAAATCAGAAGTAAAATTCAAGGATTATTTATGGTTTTTAAATGAAAATGACACACAGGATAATCGTATTGTATTTGATAAAGCGTTAAAGGGGTTTGCCATTGAGGATATTGTTTTATCCCACGAGAATCAAAAAATTGAGTTGTCGGGGCTGCTTAGAGGGAATTCGTATAAGGATTTGAAGTTAAATTTCAAGGAGGTAAATCTTAATAAAATTACTCCAGAAAATGAACATTTTGTGTTTAATGGAAATATTAATGGAGAGGTAAATTTTAAGCAAAACAAAGCCGTTTATCAGCCTACAGCTTCCTTGGTTATTGACCACCTTAATCTTAACAAGACTGATTTAGGAACCCTTGATTTTGATATACAGGGAGATGAAAGTCTGTCTAATTTTACCATCAATTCATCAATTAAAAACGAAGATTTTGAATCGTTCTACGCGGGTGGAAATCTTGAGGTGAGAAATAATGAAACCTTATTGGATTTGAGAGTGAAATTTGACCAATTCAAATTAGCCACTTTAGGTTCATTAGGTGGTGAAGTATTATCTAATATCAGGGGATTTGCTTCTGGGAATGCCACTATTCAAGGAAATGTGAACAAGCCAGAGATTAATGGACGTTTGTATATTGATAAATCAGGAATGGGTATTCCTTATTTAGGTGTTGATTATGAGTTAGCTGAGCGAACGATTGTCGACTTAACTGACGAGAAGTTTTTGTTTAGGAATAATTCATTGACCGATTCAAAATTTGGCACCAAAGGAATATTGAATGGGAGTATAGAACATAAGAATTTTTCTAATTGGAAATTGGATTTGGCTATTGCCTCAAAACGATTGTTAGCATTGGATTCAAAAGACAGCGAAGATGCAGCTTACTTTGGAACAGCCTTTATCAATGGAAGTGCAACCATTAAAGGACCAACAAATAATTTAGAAATTAAGGTAGATGCAAAGTCAGAAAAAGGGACAGATGTAAAAATTCCTATTAACAATGCCGAAAGTGTCGGAGAGAATAGTTTTCTTCATTTTGTCACACCTAAAGAAAAGTTTAATCTAAAGAAAGGAATTGTAGAAAAACCGAGTAATTACAAAGGACTAGATTTAGAGTTTGATTTTGATATTACTCCAGATGCTGAAGTAGAGGTTATTTTAGATAGAAATTCAGGACACGGGATGAAGGGAAGAGGAAATGGTTCTCTTTTGTTTAAAATAAATACGTTAGGCAAATTCAATATGTGGGGAGATTTCCAAGCGTATGAAGGCACCTATAATTTTAAAACTACAGGAATTAATAAAAAATTCACCGTTAAAAAAGGGGGGGCAATTTCTTGGGAAGGGAATCCTTTGAAAGCCCAATTGAATTTAGAAGCGGTATATAAAACTACAGCAAATCCCTCCTTACTAATTGAGAATTCTTCATTTAACAAAAAAGTTCCAGTTGAAGTAGTGATAGGTATACGAGGTGATTTAATGAGCCCGGAGCCTGATTTTAATATTGATTTTCCAACGGTGAGTAATGTGTTAAAGTCCGAAATTCAAACAAAACTATACGATAAAGAAGTGCGCCAAACTCAGGCTTTGTATTTGCTTTCTTCAGGAAGTTTCTTGAGTACAGAGGGGATGAGTAAAGCTGATTTGTCAGGAAGCTTATTTGAGACAGCTACAGGATTATTAGGGAATGTGATTAAATCGAATGACGAAAAATTCAATATAGGAATAAATGTAGTAGGTGCTGACAAACGCTTAGGAAAAGAGACCGACGGTCGATTTGAAGCTTCTATTTCGTCCAAAATTAATGAACGAATTACGTTTAATGGAAAACTAGGAGTCCCTTTTGGCGGAATAAATCAAACGGCATTTATTGGTAATGTAGAATTACTTTGGCGATTGAACGAAGATGGTACACTGAATGGTCGAATTTTTAATAAAGAAAATGACATCAATTATATAGGTCAGGGAATAGGTTATACCCAAGGTTTAGGAATATCGTACGAAGTTGATTTTGATACTTTTAGAGAATTGGTAAACAAAATGTTCGCAAAACGACAAGTACAACAGGCAATTCCTTCGGAGTATCTAGATCAGGATTCAGATATTGCACCCGATTTTATTCGGTTTTCAGGTTCTAAAAAATCAACCAAAGAAACGCCTAAAGTAAATCAAGAAGCACGTATTCCAGAAGAAGATTAAATACGGTTTTTTGAGTATAATTCATTAATTCTCAAATTATAACTAAATAATTATATTTTTTTAAAAAAAGTTTATTTTTATTGCTTTTTTGAAAACTTATTAACGAAAACGTTTGAATTTAAGACGTTTTTTTAATTTATTAAAAACATAGCTTTGAAACTAATTCGCGTTTATTAATTTTACGCCAAATACTATAAATAATGCCAAATAAAATAAGAAAAATAGGTGTTTTAACTTCTGGTGGTGATTCACCAGGAATGAATGCTGCAATACGCTCAGTAGTTAGAACTTGTGCATTTCATAATATTGGATGTATAGGGATTTACAGAGGATACCAAGGAATGATTGAAGGTGACTTCAAAGAAATGGGACCTCGTAGCGTTAATAATATTATCAATAAAGGGGGGACGATTTTAAAATCAGCTCGTTCTATGGAATTTAAAACTCCAGAAGGAAGAAAAAAAGCGTATGATAATTTGGTGAAAGCCGAAATTGATGCTTTTGTTGTTATTGGTGGTGACGGAAGTTTTACTGGGGCTTTATTATTCAATTCTGAATATGATTTTCCTGTAATTGGAATTCCTGGTACTATTGATAATGATATTTTTGGAACTAGTCATACGTTAGGATACGATACTGCTTTGAATACAGTGGTAGAAGTAATTGATAAAATTCGTGATACAGCAAGTTCTCATAACCGATTATTCTTAGTTGAAGTAATGGGTCGTGATGCAGGACATATTGCATTAAATGCAGGTATTGGAGCAGGAGCAGAAGAAATTTTGATTCCCGAAGAAGATATGGGATTAGAACGATTGTTAGATTCACTTAAAAAGAGTAAAGCAACAGGAAAATCATCTAGTATAGTCGTGATTGCTGAGGGAGATAAAATTGGAAAAAGCGTTTTCGAATTAAAAGATTATGTTGAGTCTAATTTACCTGAGTATGATGTTAGAGTTTCAGTTCTTGGTCACATGCAAAGAGGAGGTTCTCCATCTTGTTTCGATAGAGTATTGGCGAGTAGACTTGGAGTAAAGGCTGTAGAATCTTTATTGGAAGGAAAATCAAATTTAATGGCAGGAATCAATCAAGATAAAATCACATTGACTCCTTTGGAACAAGCTATAAAAGGACATTCAGAAATTGATAGAGAATTAATCCGTGTTTCGGATATCGTATCGATTTAATAAATCAAAAATCACACTAAATAAACTAAATCTAAAATTAAAACTAAATTAAAATGTCAAAAGTAAAATTAGGAATAAACGGTTTCGGAAGAATTGGAAGAATTGTTTTTAGAGAATCTTTCAATAGAGACAATGTTGAAGTAGTAGCTATCAATGACTTATTGGATGTTGATCACTTAGCTTACTTATTAAAGTATGATTCAGTTCACGGTCGTTTCAATGGAACTGTAGAAGTAAAAGAAGGTAAATTATATGTAAACGGAAGACACATTCGTATCACTGCTGAAAGAAATCCAGCTGATTTGAAATGGAATGAAGTTGATGTTGATGTAGTTGCTGAATGTACTGGTTTCTTCACAACTGTTGAAACTGCTAGCGAGCATATTAAAGGTGGTGCTAAAAAAGTAATCATTTCTGCTCCTTCTGCTGATGCTCCAATGTTTGTTATGGGAGTAAATCATGAAACTGCAAAAGCTTCTGACTTAGTTGTTTCTAACGCTTCTTGTACTACTAACTGTTTAGCTCCAATGGCTAAAGTTATTCATGACAACTTCGAAATTGTTGAAGGTTTAATGACAACTGTTCACGCTACAACTTCAACTCAAATGACTAATGACGGTCCTTCTAGAAAAGATTTTAGAGGAGGTCGTTCTGCATTAGTGAATATGATTCCTTCTTCTACAGGTGCTGCTAAAGCGGTAGGAGTAGTAATTCCTTCATTAAACGGAAAATTAACTGGTATGTCAATGCGTGTTCCTACTGTTGACGTTTCTGCAGTAGATTTAACTGTAAAATTAGCTAAAGAAACTTCGTATGCTGAGATTATGGCTGTATTGAAAAAAGCATCTGAAACTACCATGAAAGGTATCTTAGGATATACAGAAGATGACGTAGTATCTAATGACTTCGTATCTGATTCAAGAACTTCTATTATTGATGCAAAAGCTGGAATTGGTTTAAATTCTACTTTCTTCAAAATTATTTCTTGGTACGATAACGAATATGGTTATTCAAGTAAATTAATTGATTTATCTGTACATATTGCAGGTTTAAAATAATCTAAACCTTTTCAATAAAATCCCGTTATTGTTATTGTAACGGGATTTTATTTTTTTACTATTTTCATCTATTCGAAACGGTATAAAATGCTTAATTTTATAAACTTTTAAATAGATTTCCAAAACTCAAAAAACCAAAAAAACCAAAAGATGAAATTAATAGTTGATAGTGGTTCTACCAAAGCCGATTGGATTGCGATAGACGATAGTGGAAAAGTATTGTTCACAACGCAAACCTTAGGTTTGAATCCAGAAATTCTTGACGAAGAAGAAGTTGTAGATCGTTTGAATGATCGCTTTGATATTCTACAAAATAAAAATGAGGCAACTCACTTGTTCTTTTACGGAGCAGGTTGTGGTACTGAAAGAATGAAATTATTTCTTTCTCAGGTTTTTCAAGCGTATTTTCCTAATGCTATAGTTGTAGTAGAAGAAGATACTTATGCAGCGGTATATGCAACTACACCAAAAGGAGAAAGTGCTATTGTTAGTATTTTGGGTACAGGTTCAAACTGTAGTTATTTTGATGGAAAAGAATTGCATCAAAAAGTACAATCATTAGGTTATATTGTAATGGATGATTGTAGTGGAAACGTTTTTGGTAAAGAATTGATCAGAAAGTATTATTTCAATAAAATGCCTCAGCATTTAGCTGTCGAATTTGAAAAAGAATACGATATGACTCCAGATTATATCAAGAGTAAATTGTATAAAGAAGCGAATCCAAATGCATATTTAGCGACTTTTGCCAAATTTTTGATTCAGCATAAAGAAGATCCTTTCTGTAAAAAAATCATTTACAAGGGGATGAAATCGTTTGTTAAAAATTACATCAGACAATACGATAATTATCAAGAAGTACCTGTTCATTTTGTAGGATCTATTGCTTTCTATTTAAAAGAAGAACTAGAGGTTACTTTTGATAAATACCAAATTAAATTAGGTAATGTGTTACGAAGACCAATCGATGGATTGATTGCGTATCACGTTGCTAATAAATAAAAAATAAATGGAAATAGCTGTTATTGCACACGATGGAAAAAAAGCTGATTTAGTTCAGTTTTTGATAAAAAACAAAACGATTTTACAGCGAGAAAACATCAATTTGATTGCAACAGGAACTACTGGAGGTCAAGCAGAACAAGCTGGATTTACAGTAACAAGAATGTTGTCAGGTCCTCTAGGAGGTGATGCTCAAATTGCGGGTAGAGTAGCTGAAGGAAAAACACAAATGGTTTTCTTCTTTAAAGATCCTTTGTCTAGTCATCCGCATGAAGCTGATATTAATATGCTAATTCGCGTATGCGATGTACATAATGTGCCATTGGCAACTAACGAAGCAACGGCACAATTATTATTAAATGCTATAGCACTGCAATCATAGAGATTTCTACATTTACATTTTTTGGCAAACAAGCCACTTGAACCGTTTCACGAGCTGGAGCGGTTTTTTCGTTAAAATAAGCTCCGTAAATGGAATTGATTGTTCCAAAATCATTCATGTTTGAAATGAATATTGTAGACTTTACTACATTTTCAAATGTCATTCCAGCAGCTTCTAAAACAGCCTTCATGTTTTCCATTACCTGTTTAGTTTCTATTTCTATAGTATCTAGAACTAATTCTCCAGTAGCCGGATTAATTGCTATTTGTCCTGAGGTGTATAAAGTATTACCTGATACTACGGCTTGATTGTAAGGCCCAATTGGCGCAGGTGCTTTTTCTGTAAAAATTATTTTTTTCATATGTTTAAATTTTATTTTTGAGTGGTAACATATAGTGTTGCTTTTGTCTTTGCTTGAACAAACTTGCTGTTAAGGGATTATATTTATCTACTTAAAGTACTTCGTTTATCCCATTTAATATCACTTAATACCCCTGATTTGATTCCGATGAAGAACCCCCAATTGGCATACGTTCCAAAAGGAGACCAATTGAAATCCATTCTCCAACTTAATAAATCTCTTTCAAATCGGAGTTGTGTATACGTAACCCCTTTTTGTACAAAATCATAACCAGTAGAAACTCCTGTTTTCCATTTTTTACTTAAATCCGCATTGACTGAAATCATAAGTGAATTTCCAATGATTTTATTCTCACGATTGTTATTTCCATAAGTCAATGAATAAGCAAAAGTCATGTCCCAAGGTAGTTTGGACTGAAAGAATTCAGAAAGCGCATCGTCTCCTTTGCTCTTGTCTTCGTCTTCATCAAATAAACTCTTTTTAGTGTTACCTAAATTGGCTCTACCAAATAAGTCATCTTCACGACCTCCGTTTCGTTGCGTTTGGCTAGTATCTTCTTTCTTTTTACCTTTTTCTCTAGAAATAGAATAATTCAAAGTCATATTGGCACTTGTCATTCTGAACAAACTTCCGCCGTTATCAATATTGTAAACATTAATTCTTTTTCCTGAATTGTCGATAGCATAAGGATCTAAAGTAGCCCCAAAATTGACATTCATTTTGTTTTCAAAAAACTGCGTTCCACCACTAACTCTCACAGGAGACCAAGCCAAAGTTTTAACTCCATCAGCATTCAAATCATAGCTAGTAGAAAGATTTAAGTTGTTAAGCAGCATTACTTTTTTAGGGTCGGTTTTAGTGCTGTCTTTATCCCTTACTTTAGCTTCAAATGTATTACTCAAATCAAATCCTAAAGTATTAGAATTTGCATTTCCTGGTGCACCATAAATTCCTGCTTCAAAGCGAGAATATTGCTTCAACATTGTACCGCTTCCATCTGCTGCATAGGTATCGTAGTATTTTTCAAAGCTAGGAGTATAACCATAAGAGATAGAAGGTCGCATCACATGTCTAATGGCTTGGATTTTTTTATCGGAGCCAAAATTGAAAGTTCCATATATAGTAGTTCCAACACTTGAAGAAAAAGAGTAAGTTCTATAAGCATCAAATCCCTTCACCTTGGTATCAATAACTTTTCCTTGATTGGAATCATAATTTCGATTGATAGTTTCGGTATACCAAACTTCTTTGTAATTCATAGAAGAAGAGGCACTGAAATATTTGAATAATTTAAAATTGGTACTTAAAGGAATGCTATGTTGAAAACCAATTTTAGCATCGTCAAACATTTTTTTCTTGAAAAAGAGTGAGTCGGTAGTAGTAATACTGTTTTTACCACTTAAGTCATATTGCAGATTTATATTTTTAAAAAAACCTTTTTTAACACCATTCTTTCCTACAAAGGGATAAATTCGATCTACGCTAAATTGAAAGGTAGGTAAGGTCATATCAATTCGTTCGGTTTGGGTATTTTGGGAATGAGTGGCAGTCAAAGATAATCTCGCTTGAGGACCTAATCCACTGAACGTTCTGCTGTAAGAAACAGAAGAACTCATAGTGTTATTTAAATTGGAACCTATATTAATTTGATTGATGGATTGTTTGAAATATTTACTACTTCCAAGATTAACAGAGGCAGAAAAACTAGAGTTGGGATTGGCTTTACTATCCCTTGAATGCGACCATTGAATGTTGAAAATTCGTTGTTTAGAATAGTCAGGATAACCACGTTCACTTGTTACTAAGTTTTCAAAACGAATGTTCATATTGCCACGAAAATTATACCTTTTGGCATAATTCGATTCAAAGCGCATTCCGTAACTACCATTGGTGTAGTAATCACCTAAAACAGTTAAGTCGTAATGATCACTAAGGGCAAAATAATATCCTCCATTTTGAAGTGCAAATCCGCGAGTATTGGAATCGTTGTAACTTGGTAACAAAATTCCAGAAACACTTGTTTCTTTACTCATTGGGAAAAAAGCAAATGGTAAGGCAATTGGAGTAGGAACGTTAGCTATAACCAGATTGGTTACACCTGTCACCACTTTTTTTCCTGGAACAAATTTTACTTTGTTAGTTTGAAAATAATATTCGGGATTATCAACTTCTTTTGAAGTACTGAAACGCGCCCCTCTAAGAAAATAAACAGAGTCGTTTTCTTTTTTAGTGATTGCAGCTTTTACTTTAAATTCGCCTTGGTCTGTTCTCGAATTCCAAATAATAGCTTTCTTGGTTTTGAAATTAAATCGGATTGAATCAGGCTCTATAACATTTTCACCTTGTTTGAAATTGGGGAATTGAGTGTATTTTCCTGTAGAGTCTTTAATTCTTCCGGCATATACTTCATTTTTTTCATAATCCAAGAGTATAACTCCGGATTTTAGTTCGACATCCTGATAGTATAGTTCAGCTTTGTCGTATAAAGTAATGTGTTTTTTCTTTTGATCAATTTTAGTGTAATTACTGGCCTTGTATTTGACTTTACCTTCAAGAAACGCTTTTTTAGGCTTGATACTGTCTTTTTTTATAGTATCTGATTTACTTTCTTCTATTTTTTCTTTGCTCGAATTAAAGTTGTTTTTTCCTTTTTTTACTTCGGTTTTAGATGGAATAGAAGAGGTTTTCTTAGTAATATCTTGAGAGTACAATTTGCTAGACCCAATTGTTAGGAAAATTGATAATAAAACGATATTAAATAAGTTTGTACGCAAAGGTTTAAATGCTATTTTTGTAAAAATATGGTTTGTTTTTTGATGTGCCAAACTTACATATTATTTTTCGGCA
>Ga0213920_1000890_pt1 | contig 18727 bp, 18 predicted proteins | sample McNCre1117MG_FD_161054 | JGI IMG/M metagenome (GOLD analysis project Ga0213920, IMG submission 161054) | Freshwater microbial communities from McNutts Creek, Athens, Georgia, United States - 11-17 MG | ecosystem: Environmental > Aquatic > Freshwater > Creek | place: USA: Georgia | collected...
TTTTGCTTTTAGTTTTAGCTTTCAATTCATACCTTTGAGCGAGCGGGGATAATACCCGCATGTCCGCAATACAACTCACACCTGCTCAACGCAAAATTCACCGCGCCGAAGCGCACCATTTAGACCCAGTCGTGATGATTGGCAACGATGGTTTAACGCCTGCCGTGATCAAAGAAGCCGAGATGGCGCTCAACGCGCACGGCCTCATCAAAATCCGCGTGTTGGGCGACGACCGCCAAGCACGCGAAGCCATGTTTGTGGCTTTGGCCGACCAACTCAACGCTGCCCCCATTCAACACATCGGCAAGCTGTTTGTGTTGTGGCGCCCCCGGGCTGAAAAAGAACGCACTGTCGACGAAGACCGCATGGCAGGTCCACGCGATGTGAAAGTGCTCAAGTACAGCAGCCGTGGCGGTCAACGCCCTGAAGTGAAAACTTTGCGCGTGTTGGGCAACCAACGCCTGACCTCTGGTGGTCAAGTCAAACGCGCCAAACCGAAAAAGATTTCGGTCAAAAAACGCAGCTTGGGTTAATCCTCAGTCGCTGGGCTTGCTGCAATGGCAAGTTCAGCTTGCGCAGGACACAAAGACCACAACGTCTTGCCTGCGCACACCCACTGCAACACATACAAAGCAGTGCCCAAGTTGTGCCACAACGCCATGTTGTCACGGGCCACAATATGCGGCTTCACAGCCACTTCGAGCAACAAAGCGCACAACATGCCACCGATCACCCAAGGTGATGGTGTGTGAGAGTCATCTTGGCTCAGGCGTTTAGCCGCCAGCAAAAGCAGCAGACCACACATCAGTGAGAGCCAAGACTGCGCAGTGAAGAGCTTGGCCGCCATTTGCCCTGCGATGGCGGGTGTTTCCAAATGCATGAACAACATCGGCACCACCATGAAGCCCACCGTACACAAGCTGCCCCACCACAGCGCTGCCAAAAAGAGGTGTAGCCGTGCCATGTGAGGAGGTTTAGAGGTAAGAGACCTTGACCACTTCGTAGTGCTTCACACCACCCGGCGCTTGCACTTCAGCCACATCGCCCTCTTCCTTGCCAATCAAGGCTCGGGCAATCGGGCTGCTGATGTTGATGAGGCCAAGTTTCAAATCGGCTTCATCTTCGCCCACGATTTGGTAGGTCACCTTGTCGCCAGAGTCTTCGTCTTCTAACGCAACCGTGGCGCCAAACACCACGCGGCCCCCTGCATCGAGCGATGCGGGGTCAATGATTTGCGCCACCGACAACTTGCCTTCAATTTCTTGAATGCGACCTTCGATGAAGCCTTGACGGTCTTTGGCGGCATCGTATTCGGCGTTTTCGCTCAAGTCGCCTTGCGCACGGGCTTCGGCAATCGCCGCGATGACAGAAGGACGCTCAACGGTTTTGAGTTTGTGCAACTCATCCTTGAGTTTTTCTGCACCGCGTTTGGTGATGGGAACTGTACTCATCGTATTTCCTTAGGCGGTCTCAATTAGCGATTAATTGAGCGTGCATTTCCTGCACAGAAATGACATCCAACTTGTCCATGTACTTCATGCCTTCCACAGCCGCTTCTGCGCCTGCGATGGTCGTGAAAGTGGTCACACGGTTGAGCAATGCCGAGGTACGAATGTGACGTGAATCGGCAATCGCATTGCGACGCTCTTCCACCGTGTTGATGACCAACACCACTTCGTTGTTCTTGATGCTGTCCACGATGTGCGGGCGGCCTTCGGTCACTTTGTTCACCACATCGCAAGGCACACCGGCCTCGACAATGGCAGACGCTGTGCCCTTGGTCGCAATCAACTCAAAGCCCAAAGCAGACAACTGACGCGCCACTTCGATGGCACGTGCTTTGTCGTTGTTCTTCACCGAGATGAACACCTTGCCTGTGGCGCGGCCATCGGCATCGCGTGGACGAGGCAACTTGGTGCCTGCACCCAATTGGCTCTTCACAAAGGCTTCGCCGAATGTTTTGCCCACACCCATGACTTCACCGGTGGACTTCATCTCGGGGCCGAGAATTGTGTCGACACCTGGGAACTTCACGAAGGGAAACACCGCTTCTTTCACACTGAAATAAGGGGGCGTGACTTCTTTTGTGATGCCTTGCGATGCGAGGGTTTGACCGGCCATGCAACGTGCTGCCACCTTGGCCAACTGGATACCCGTCGCCTTAGACACATAAGGCACAGTGCGTGAGGCACGTGGGTTGACTTCCAGCACATAGATCACATCTTTGCCATCCACGTGTTGAATGGCAAACTGCACGTTCATCAAGCCGACCACGTTCAAAGCACCAGCCATCGCGGCAGATTGGCGCTTGAGTTCGGTCACGGTCGCTTCAGACAATGAATAAGGAGGCAACGAACAAGCCGAGTCACCGCTGTGCACACCCGCTTGTTCGATGTGTTCCATCACGCCGCCAATGAAGGTCTTGCCTTCTGGGTCGCGCAAGCAATCCACATCACACTCAATCGCATCGTTCAAGAAACGGTCGAGCAACACAGGCGAGTCGTGCGACACCTTGACCGCTTCGCGCATGTAGCGCTCAAGGTCACGTTGCTCATGCACGATTTCCATGGCGCGGCCACCCAACACATAGCTGGGGCGAACGACCAAGGGGTAGCCCAAAGCGGCTGCTTTTTCCAAAGCCTCTGGCTCGGTGCGAGCAGTGGCATTCGGTGGTTGACGCAGACCGAGGTCTTGCAACAACTTTTGGAAACGCTCACGGTCTTCGGCCGCGTCAATCATGTCGGGGCTGGTACCGATGATGGGCACGCCAGCTGCTTCCAAACCAAGCGCCAATTTCAAAGGTGTTTGACCACCGTATTGAACGATGACGCCGGTTGGCTTTTCTTTGTCCACGATTTCGAGTACGTCTTCAAGCGTCAATGGCTCGAAATACAAACGGTCAGAGGTGTCGTAGTCAGTGGACACGGTTTCAGGGTTGCAGTTGACCATGATGGTTTCATAGCCGTCTTCGCGCATGGCGAGCGCAGCGTGAACGCAGCAGTAGTCAAATTCAATACCTTGGCCGATGCGGTTAGGACCACCACCGAGCACCATGATTTTTTTATTGTTAGTAGGTTCTGCCTCACACTCAGCAGCCCCCACGCCAAATGCTTCGCCGTTGCCTTCGTAGCATGAGTACATGTAAGCCGTATCCGTCGAGAACTCAGCCGCACAGGTGTCCACGCGTTTGTAGACAGGGCGAATGCCTTGTTCATGGCGACGTGCACGCACCACGTGTTCGGTGGTCTTGAGCAACTTGGCCAAACGGCGATCTGAGAAACCCTTCTTTTTCAAGGCGCGCAACTCTTGTGCGGTGATGGCGTCGAGTGAAGTAGTTTCAAGCTCAAGCTCAATCTTCACAATCTCTTCGATTTGCACCAAGAACCAACGGTCGATTTTGGTCAAGGCAAACACCTCGTCCACGCTCAAGCCCATCGCAAATGCATCGCCCACGTACCAAATGCGCTCAGGGCCGGGCTCGCCCAACTCCTTCTCGAGCACTTCGCGGTCTTGGGTTTTTTCGTTCATGCCATCCACGCCCACTTCCAAACCGCGCAGGGCTTTTTGGAAAGACTCTTGGAAGGTACGACCCATGGCCATCACCTCGCCCACCGATTTCATTTGGGTGGTCAAACGGCTGTCAGCGGTTGGGAATTTTTCAAACGCGAAACGTGGAATTTTGGTGACCACGTAGTCGATCGATGGCTCGAACGATGCAGGCGTTGCACCACCCGTGATTTCGTTGCGCAACTCATCGAGCGTGTAGCCCACAGCCAACTTGGCTGCAACTTTGGCAATCGGGAAACCTGTGGCTTTGGAAGCCAGCGCAGATGAACGCGATACACGTGGGTTCATCTCAATGACAACCATGCGACCGTCTTTGGGATTGATGGAGAACTGCACGTTCGAGCCGCCCGTGTCCACACCGATTTCGCGCAACACAGCCAAAGAGGCGTTGCGCAAAATTTGGTATTCCTTGTCGGTCAAGGTTTGTGCAGGGGCCACGGTGATGGAGTCACCGGTGTGCACACCCATAGGGTCCAAGTTTTCGATCGAGCAAATGATGATGCAGTTGTCCGCCTTGTCGCGCACCACTTCCATCTCGTACTCTTTCCAACCGAGCAAAGATTCTTCAATCAACAGCTCGTTGGTCGGCGAAGCTTCCAAGCCGCGCTTACAGATGATTTCGAATTCTTCAGGGTTGTAGGCAATACCGCCGCCTGTTCCACCCAAGGTGAAGCTGGGGCGAATGACGGTCGGGAAACCCACGCGCTTTTGCACATCCCAGGCTTCTTCCATGCTGTGAGCAATACCTGAACGTGCTGAGCCCAAGCCAATTTTGGTCATGGCGTCTTTGAACTTCAAGCGGTCTTCGGCTTTGTCGATGGCCTCAGGCGTCGCGCCAATCAGCTCAACCTTGTACTTGGCCAACACGCCGTGATGCCACAAATCCAACGCGCAGTTGAGCGCCGTCTGGCCGCCCATCGTAGGGAGAATGGCGTCAGGACGTTCTTTGGCAATGATCTTCTCAACCGTTTGCCAAGTGATGGGTTCGATGTAGGTGACGTCTGCGGTAGCAGGGTCGGTCATGATCGTAGCGGGGTTGCTGTTGATCAAGATGACTTTGTAGCCCTCTTCACGCAACGCTTTACACGCTTGCACGCCAGAGTAATCGAACTCACAGGCCTGACCAATGATGATCGGGCCCGCGCCAATGATAAGAATGCTTTTTAGGTCGGTGCGCTTTGGCATGATTATTTCGCCTCCATCAGTTTGATGAAGCGGTCAAAGAGGTAAGCAATGTCGTGCGGGCCGGGCGATGCTTCGGGGTGGCCTTGGAAGCAAAACGCGGGCTTGTCGGTGCGGGCCAAGCCCTGCAAAGTGCCGTCAAACAAAGACACGTGGGTGGCACGTAAGTTGGCGGGCAATGATTTCTCATCCACTGCAAAACCGTGGTTTTGGCTGGTGATGGACACACGACCTGAGTCGAGGTCTTTCACAGGATGGTTCGCGCCATGGTGGCCAAACTTCATCTTGAAAGTTTTCGCGCCACTGGCCAAGGCCATGATTTGGTGACCCAAGCAAATGCCAAAGGTGGGGATGCCGGTTTCAATCAACTCGGCAGCCGCAGCAATCGCGTAGTCGCAAGGCTGAGGGTCGCCAGGACCGTTGGACAAGAAGATGCCATCGGGGTTGTGCTTGAGCACATCAGCTGCAGGCGTCTTCGCAGGCACCACAGTTACTTTGCAGCCACGTTGGGCCAACATGCGCAAGATGTTTTTCTTCACGCCGAAGTCATAAGCGACCACATGGAACTTAGGTGCAGTCAAGTTGCCGTAGCCTTCGCCCAAAGTCCACTCGGTTTGGGTCCACTCATACGATTTGGACACAGTGACTTTTTGCGCCAAATCGAGGCCCGCCATATCAGGCGCGCCTTTGGCTGCTGCAACGGCTTGGTCGATCAAAGCTTGCGTGACTTCTTGGCCTTTGGCCAAGCCCACGATCGCGCCGTTTTGCGCGCCCTTGGTGCGCAAGATGCGTGTGAGTTGACGTGTGTCGATGTTGGCAATGGCCACAGTGCCTGCATCCGCCAAATAGGCCGACAAGGTTTGGCTAGAGCGGAAGTTGCTTGCAACCAAAGGCAAGTCTTTGATGATCAAGCCAGCAGCATGGACTTTGTCAGCTTCGATGTCTTCCACGTTGACGCCATAGTTACCGATGTGCGGGTACGTCAAGGTGACGATCTGCTGGCAGTAACTGGGGTCAGTGAGGATTTCCTGATAGCCGGTGAGTGAGGTGTTGAATACCACTTCGCCGACTGTGGAGCCGGTGGCTCCAATCGAGTTGCCGATAAAGACCGTGCCGTCTGCGAGCGCCAAGATGGCGGGCGGGAAGGTTCCCTGAAGAGACAAAAGCACTGGGTTCTCCGGAATAGTTCGGGTACGCCTCAGCGCTCACAAGAGAACGTGTCTCTTTGGCTGCTTTGTTCGAGGAATTTGCCTAAGTTTGAGCTGGGGCGTACAGGTTGATGCGGGAAAGCCTCTCATTATATCCGAGGCACTGGTTTTCCCGAATCAAAACTGCTGAATTAACCCAAATGACAGGTGGCGCTGGCGTGTAAGCAAATAGCAGCAGCCGAAGCAACATTGAGCGACTCTTCCCCGCCTGGCTGGGCAATGCGCACATGCACGGCGGCGCGATCCGCCAAAGCGGCAGACACGCCCTGCCCTTCGTGCCCCATGAGCCATGCGCAGGGCATGGGCAGCTTGGCTTCGGCCAGCAAGGTGTGCAAAAACGGGCCTTGGTGCGAACTGGTGGCGACCCAAGGCATATCTAAGGCATTCAAATCGTCGGCTCTCAGACCTTCGACCAAATGCAAGCCGAAATGCGCGCCCATACCAGCGCGCAAAACCTTAGGCGACCACAAAGCAGCCGAGCCTTTGATGGCCAGCACTTGTTTGAAACCAAAGGCCGAGGCACTTCGCAGGATAGAGCCTACGTTGCCTGCATCTTGCACACGGTCCAGCACTACCGTGGGTGTCTTGACTTGGATCTCTAGGGCACTAGGCGCAGCCAAGATAAAACCCATCTTGGCGGGTGACTCTAGGCTGCTGATTTCGGCAAACAGCGCATCGGGCAACACCGTGTTGCGCCCAGCCGCCTGCGTCCATTCACGTGGCGCAGTGGCCCACAGCGATTCAGCAAACACCGCATGATCAGGTTTCACACCACGCGTGAGCGCGGCACGGCACAGATGATCGCCCTCTAACCAAACGCGGCCCAGTTTGCGGTACGCCGTGCTGTCTTGCGACAAGCGGCGCAGGTCTTTGACCAAGGGGTTGTCACGCGAAGTGATCAGGTTCATTTCAAAACCTCAGCTACAGGCGAAAACGATTTGCGGTGCCAAGGCGTAGCACCGTGTTCTTTGAGGGCTTGCAAGTGCGCCGCGGTGCCATAGCCCTTGTGTCCATCAAAGCCGTACTGCGGGTACTGCGCATGCAGCTCTTGACACCAACGGTCACGATGCACTTTGGCCAAGATGGACGCCGCTGAAATCGCCTGCACTTTGCTGTCACCTTTGACAATGGCTTCGGCCAAGACATCAAGCACAGGCAAGCGGTTGCCGTCCACCAGCACCTTGGTAGGTTTCAGGCGCAAACCTTCTACGGCACGACGCATGGCCAGCAGGGTGGCTTGCAAGATATTGAGCTCGTCAATCTCTTCCACCGTTGCTTCGGCGATGGAACAGCACAAGGCCTTGGCGCGAATCTCGTCATACAAACGCTTGCGCTTCAAGGCGGTGAGTTTTTTGGAGTCGGCCAAGCCCGCTATGGGATTCAAGTCATCCAAGATCACGGCAGCAGCGACCACGGGCCCCGCCAGCGGGCCGCGGCCGGCCTCATCTACCCCAGCAATCAAGCCTGGAGCATCCCAAATGAGCGCGGCTTGTTCAGCGCGCAAGAACTTTTTCGATCGCATGGGCCGCCAGTGCGGGGGTGTCACGACGCAGCGTGTCGTGCAGCGTCGCAAAGCGTTGTTGAACTGCGGTAACTGCCGCAGGGTTGTTGAGCCATTGCAATACTTCATGCGCCAACGCATCGGGTGTGGCGTCGTCTTGCAACAACTCGGGCACGACAAAATCTTGGCACAGGATGTTGGGCAAGCCCACCCAAGGCTGCAATTTTTTGCGGCGCATGATTTGCCAACTGAGCCAGTTCATGTTGTACGCAATCACCATCGGGCGCTTGAACAATGCGGCTTCCAAGGTAGCCGTACCGCTGGCAATGAGCGTGACATCGCAAGCCGCCAAGGCCACATGCGATTGACCGTTGAGCAACAACAAATTGGGTACCTCACCCACTTCTTTGGCGATGGCCTCGATACGCGCACGCAAAGCAGGCATGGCCGGCAACACAAAGTGCAAACCCGGTTGCTGCTTAGCCATGCGCTGCGCCGCTTGTAAAAAGGAATGCGCCAAATACTCAATTTCAGAGCTGCGACTGCCCGGCAGCAAAGCCACCACCGTGGCGTCTTGCGGCAAACCAAGCGCGGTGCGTGCTGCATCACGATCTGGTACGTCGGGAATGTTTTTGGCTAAAGGGTGCCCCACATACGTGGCATCAATGCCATGCTGCGCGAGCAAATCAGCCTCGAACGGGAAGATACACAACACGTGTTCCACACTTTGGCGGATTTTCTCTACACGGTCCGCGCGCCAGGCCCAAATGGATGGGCACACAAAGTGAATCGTAGGAATGCCTTGCGCTTTGAGGTCGCGCTCTAAATCGAGGTTGAAGTCTGGCGCATCTACACCAATGAAAGCTCTAGGTGGATTAGCCAGCAAGCGTTCACGCAGTTGGTGGCGAATGCCCACAATTTCTCGGTAGTGGCGCAGCACTTCCACATAACCACGCACTGCGAGTTTTTCGTAAGGCCACCAAGGCTCAAAACCTTGGGCGGCCATACGAGGGCCACCAATGCCGGCGCTGTGCATGTCGGGCCATTTCTCGCGCATGCCACCGAGCAGCAGGCCGGCGAGCAAATCGCCCGAGGCCTCGCCTGCGACGAGCGAGAAAGACAGGGCCTCGGCCATGGTGTTTAGCGAATGATGCCGCGTTGCGGCGAGGTATGACTCAAGAAGTCCAGCATCATGGCCACATCAGGTGCAGCTTCTGGTTTTTCTTGGGTCAAAGCGGCAATACGCTCTTTGGCTTGTTCGAGCGTCAAGTCGTCACGGTACAAGGCTTTGTGCATAGCCTTGACGGCACTGATGCGCTCAGGAGAGAAACCGCGACGGCGCAGACCTTCGAAGTTCATCGAGCGTGGCTCAGCAGGTTGGCCTTGGCACATCACAAACGGCGGCACATCGGCAAACAAGAGTGAGTGCATGGCCGAAAAGCTGTGCGCACCAATCCGCACAAACTGATGCACCACGGTAAAGCCACCCAAAATGACCCAGTCACCCACATGCACATGACCCGCCAGCTGCGCGCTATTGGCGAAGATGGTGTGGTTGCCCACCACACAGTCATGCGCCAAATGCACATAGGCCATGATCCAATTGTCGTTGCCAACTTTGGTCACACCCGCATCGCCGGGTGAGCCAATGTTGAAGGTGCAGAACTCACGGATGGTGTTGCGGTCGCCAATGATCAGTTCGCAAGGCTCGCCCGCGTACTTCTTGTCTTGCGGAATCGCGCCCAAGGAGTTGAACTGAAAAATACGGTTGTCATTGCCAATCGTCGTGTGCCCTTCGATCACGCAATGCGGGCCTACGGTCGTGCCCGCACCGATGCGAACATTCGGCCCAATGATGGTGTAAGGCCCCACCTGCACCGAGCTATCAAGTTCGGCCTTGGGGTCCACAATGGCGGTGGCGTGAATGAGGCTCATCGTCTGCTGCCTAGCTTGTAGGTTGATTAGGCTTTAAGCGATTGAGCGCATGGTGCACATCAAATCGGCTTCGGTGGCCACCACATCGCCCACTTTGGCGCGAGCTTTGAATTTGAAAATGCCGGCCTTCATGCGGTCCAACTCAACTTCTAAGATGAGTTGATCACCTGGCTCCACAGGGCGCTTGAAACGCGCACCATCAATACCAGCAAAGTAATACACGGTCTTGTCATCGGGCGCAGCGCCCAAGGTATCGAATGCCAATAAGGCAGCAGCTTGCGCCAAGGCTTCCAAAATCAAAACACCAGGCATCACAGGGTGATGCGGAAAGTGGCCACCGAAGAACGGCTCGTTCATGGTCACATTTTTAAGCGCCTTGATGCTTTTGCCTTTTTCGATTTCCATCACGCGGTCTACCAACAAGAACGGGTAGCGATGTGGCAACTGCTTCAAAATTTGGTGGATATCCATGCTCATTTTTTTTGACTTTCAAAGGCTGATTCAAGAGATTTGATACGGTCGCGCAAGCGATGCAATTGGCGCAGCGTGGCGGCGTTTTTCTCCCACGACGCATTGTCGTCGATTGGGAACACGCCGCTGTATTGACCAGGCTGACGAATGGAGCGCATGACGACAGATGCGGCAGAGATATGCACACCATCGGCTAGGTCTAAATGCCCCAAAACAATCGCACCACCACCGACCGTGCAATTGGCACCAATGCGTGCACTGCCCGCCACGCCCGCGCAACCAGCCATGGCCGTGTTGGCGCCCACATGCACGTTGTGACCAATTTGGACCAAATTGTCGAGCTTGACACCATCTTCGATAACCGTGTCATCCAAAGCGCCACGGTCGATACAGGTATTCGCGCCAATTTCGACATCGTTGCCAATCCGAACGGCGCCAAGTTGTTCAATCTTTTCCCAGCGACCTTCGAACAAAGCAAAGCCAAAGCCGTCGGCACCGATGACGACACCCGCGTGCACGATGCAACGCTCGCCAATACGGCAATCTTCACCCACCGTCACACCCGATTTCAGCCAAGTGTTCGCACCGACGTGAGCGCCACGTTCGATCACACACAACGGGCCAATGCGCGCACTCGCATCGACATGAGCTTGCGGATGAATCACAGCGCTGGGATGAACCAAAGGTTCGTCATGCACACGCCTGTGTTGACGCCACAGCTGGGTCAAGCGTGCAAAGTAGTGATACGGGTTGTCTGCCACGATCAAGGCCGTAGAGACCTTGACAGTCTCTACGACTGCGGGCGACACAATGACACAACCCGCCTGTGTGGTGGCGAGTTGCGATTGGTATTTGGGGTTGCTTAAAAAGCTCAGTGCATCAGCTTGAGCAGTGTCAAGCGGCGCGAGTTTTTGAATGAGATGCAGAGGATCGCCTACGAGGCGACCTCCCAAGCTTTCAACGATCTGGCCGAGACTCAGTGCCACGGCAGATTATTTAGCGGCGTTGATGACCTTCAGCACTTTGTCGGTGATGTCGTGCTTGGGGTTGATGTACACAGCTTCTTGCAACACCAGGTCGTATTTCTCAGCTTCAGCCACTTGCTTGATCACGCGATTGGCGCGCTCAAGCACTTGTTGGAACTCTTCGTTTTTACGTGCATTGAGTTCTTCTTGAAACTCACGACGCTTGCGTTGAAAGTCACGGTCTTGCTCACCGAGTTGTTTCTGGCGAGAAATGCGCTGCGACTCAGACAAAGTTGGCGCTTCACGCTCAAACTTTTCAACGGCCGATTTCAAAGCACTACCGGAGACCTCTAAGTCTTTTTCACGCTTGGAAAACTCTTGCTCCAACTTGGCTTGCGCTTGCTTGGCCGTGTTTGCTTCTTTGAAAATACGGTCTGTATTAATAAAACCAATACGAATTTCATCAGCTTGTGCACACAACGCAACCAAGCCCAACACAACAGCTAAAAAAAATTGACGTGTAAACATAGTCATCAGAAGGATGTCCCGATTTGAAATTGCAATTTTTGAATTCTATCGCCTGCAAAGGCGCGTCCTGGCCTTGCCCAAGCAAAACGCAGAGGCCCCATCGGTGAAACCCAACTCAAACCGACACCATAAGAGGTTCTTAATTGATTAAATTCCATTTTTTCGAATTCGCCGTAGACATTACCCATGTCATAGAAGCTGTACAGTCGCAAGCTCCTGTCATTCCCAGCACCAGGGAACGGCATCAAGAATTCACTGTTAAAGGTCAGCTTTTTAGCGCCACCGATCACAGGGCCAGTGATGTCACGTGGACCCAAGGTGCCCTGCTCAAAACCACGTACTGATCCCAAGCCGCCCGAATAGTAGTTTTTATAAAAAGGTAACGTTTGACCTTGCAACCCCTTACCCAACCCTAAATCAGCATTAAAAGCAAAGGTGTAGAGCTTAGAAAGTGGTACATACTGCTGGTACTGCGCGCCAAATTTAGCGTAACGGGCATCGCCCATGGAGCCGACCTCGCTATTTAAACGAATAAATTTTCCGTTGTTAGGGTTCAAATAACTATCTCGACTGTCTCTAGCCCACCCCATCGAGACAGGCACGTTTTTAGCGACACAGCCAAATTGTTGACACAGTGCCGCATGCACACCCAACATATTGGTACCTGGAACCAACTCAGTTGACTCAGCTGTTGCACCAACAAAGACGCGATCTAACTCACTGAATGGCAACCCAAAGCGCACTCCCAAGCCGGAAGTGACCATGCGATAGTTACCGCCCTGCTCGATATAAGGTTTGCTTGAGCGATGATAAAACTCAAATGTGCGTGACACGCCATCTTCTGTGAAGTAGGGATCGGTCGTGTTGATGACGTAGTACTGATTGAACTTACTCGTGCTGACTTGCAAGCCTAAGTTTTGGCCAGAGCCAAACACGTTGTCTTGTTGGATGCCAAATGAAAACGTCACCTTTTCCGCGCTAGAAAAGCCCGCACCCAAGGTGAGCATGCCCGTTGGTTTTTCAACAACGTTGACATTCAAGTCCACCTGATCCTGTGTAGATGCCACTTCTTGCGTGTCAATTTCAACGTCTTTGAAATAGCCCAAACGATTGACGCGGTCACGTGACAAACGAATTTTTTCACCGTCGTACCAAGAAGACTCTGTTTGACGGAACTCACGACGCACAATTTGATCTCGCGTACGGTTGTTACCCACAATATTGATGCGGCGAACATAAGCGCGACGTGCGGGATCAGCGACCAACACCAATTTCACTCGATTGGTGGCTCGATCAATTTCTGGGCGCACTTCGGTGCGTGCAAAAGCAAAGCCGAAATTACCAAAGTATTCATTGAACGCTTTCGTGGTTCGTGCAACATCATCTGCGTTGTAGGCTTGGCCCGCCTTGATTTCAACCAAGGACTTGAACTCATCGTCTTTACCGAGGTAGTAACCTTCCATCGCCACTTCAGAGACCACAAAGCGGTCACCTTCGGTCACATTGATCGTGATGCTGATGTCTTGTTTGTTCGGAGAAATAGCAACTTGTGTTGAATCGATGCGGAACTCAAGATAGCCTCGCGCCAAATACCAAGCGCGTAAAGTTTCCAAGTCAGCATTCAGTTTGGTACGCGAGTACCGATCTGACTTGGTATACCAACTCAACCAATTACCCGTACTTTGATCGAATTGATCTAACAGCTTGGATTCATCGAAGGCTTTCGCTCCGACCACACGAAGCTCTTTGATCTTGGCTAAATCGCCTTCAACAACGGTGAACGATAAATTTACGCGGTTGCGTTCAGCCGGTGTGATGGTGGTGATAATTTCTGCACCATACAAGCTACGGTTCACATATTGGCGTTTTAACTCTTGCTCAGCACGGTCTGCCAAGGCTTTGTCGAAGGGACGCCCCTCAGCCAAGCCAATGTCTTTGAGTGCTTTCTTCAGTGTGTCTTTGTCGAATTCTTTGGTTCCGATAAATTCAACTGCTGCAATATTGGGCCTCTCTTCAACAATCAAGACCAACACATCGCCATTAACCTCAATGCGTACGTCTTTGAACAAGCCCAAAGCAAACAAACTGCGAATCGCTGCCGCACCTTTTTCATCGCTGTAGTTGTCACCCACACGAAATGGGATAGAGGCGAACACCGTTCCTGGCTCGACGCGCTGCAGACCTTCGACACGAATATCACGCACGTTAAAAGGGTCAGCCGCAAAGGCATTCAATGCCATCACTGTGCCAGCAAGAAACGCAGCTGCTTGAGACAAGGAGGTGCGGTGAAATTTTGAATATTGCTTGTTCATGAACAGGATGTATCTATGGACTTATGGGAGCCAACCCAATCGAACCACGTCGTTAAAAAGAGAAAAAACCATCAGCGCCACAAGCACTGCCAATCCCGCACGCTGCATGACATCAAGCCACTGTGACGATGGAGGATGGCCTGTGCAGGCCTCATAAAGATAATACAACAGGTGCCCACCATCGAGTACGGGCAAAGGCAAGAGGTTGAACACGCCTAGGCTAACGCTCACGAGCGCCAAATAACTTAGATAAGCGCCAAGCCCAAGACTGGCTGAGCGCCCTGCGTAGTCCGCCATGGAAAGTGGCCCATTCAAGTTATCCAAGGACGCAGCACCTGTGAGCAAACGCCAAAGCATGTCGAGCGTCATCAAGGTGATTTCCCAAGCTTTACTCAGTGCTTTATTCAAGCTCTCAAATAGACCGTAGTCGACCCAAATTTTTGCAGGCGGTTCGCCGACTTGAGCACCGATACGTCCAAAGTGTTCAGCCCCTTCTGTCATTTGCTCGGGTTGAATGTCGACTTGAATCACACGGCCATTGCGCGAAACATCCCATGTTTGTGGAATAGGAACTTGAGTTTTCCCACTGGCTCGCACCATCGCTCGCAACATGGTGGCGTCATTCACAACTCGACCATCAATGCGAATCACTTCATCGCCACGCTGCAAACCAGCCGCATGCGCGGGCAATCCTGTTTGAACATCACCTAATACAGCGCGGCTCCAGGCGCCATTGAAGCCGCGCGCGTTCCAAGGATTACTGTCTTTTGAAATTGTGCCGACAGGCAATTCGGGCAAACGCAACACATGCGCTGTTTGTTTGCCTTGCGGAAGGACTTCAAGGTACAGAGCCGAGGTATGCTGTTGCAGCACCCACCATCGCAAGGCATCCAGCGAAGCCACTTCTTGCAATGCATCCTCAGATCCACCTGCACGCGTCACCGTATCGCCACTGCGCAAGCCAGCAGCTTCTGCCACAGAACCGACCACGGGGGCTGACAATGTGGCTTGTGTTTCGTACTGCCCCAGCCAAAAGGTAACTGCATACAAACACACAGCCAACAGCAAATTCGCGAGAGGTCCTGCAGCGACAATGGCCGCCCTCGCCCACACAGGCTGACGGTTGAATGCCATGGACACATCTTGCGGCGCAACCTCGGCCTCTCGCTCATCCAGCATCTTCACATAGCCGCCCAGTGGGATCAGGCTGATGCAAAACTCTGTGTCTTGCCCTGCATGAGGTTTGCGTAATTTCCAACGCAACAATGGTTTGCCAAAGCCAATCGAAAACGTGAGCACCTTCACACCACAAGCCACGGCGACGCGGTAGTGCCCCCACTCATGCACGGTGATGAGGACACCGAGCGCGAGCAAAAAGGCCAAAAGGGTCATGGCTTATTTAGCCAGCAGACGCACAGCGTCTTCAGCCACGGATCGGGCTTGCGCATCAAGTTCAAGCAAATCGCCTAAGCTGTGCGGCGCAGTCGGCGACAAGTGCGCCATGCAGTTTTGATTGATCACATGGATTTGATCAAAGCGAATGCGGCGATCCAAGAATGCGGCCACTGCAATTTCATTGGCTGCATTGAGCACAGCAGTTGTACCGCGTGGGCCACGCAAAGCATCCCACGCCAAATGAATCCCCGCAAAGCGTTCGGGGTGACCGTGGTCATCCAAGGCTTCAAAGGTCATGGCAGACAAGGCATGAAAGTCCAAAGCTTGCGCACCAGAAGCCATTCGCTCAGGCCAGCTCAAACCATAGGCAATGGGCACGCGCATATCAGGTGTGCCCAACTGAGCCACCACCGACATATCGCGGTACTGCACCATCGAATGGATGATGCTTTGAGGGTGAATCACCACCTCTAAACGCTCAGGTGGCAAACCAAACAAATAACGCGCCTCAATCACTTCAAGCGCTTTGTTCATCATGGTGGCAGAGTCCACCGAAATTTTGCGCCCCATCACCCAATTGGGGTGTGCACAGGCTTGCTCAGGCGTCACATCTTTGAGCGTGGCCAAGTCGCGTGTGCGAAACGGCCCGCCCGATGCCGTGAGGATGATTTTCTCCACACGCGCATCCCAAGTCGTTGCATCTTCTGGCAAAGACTGAAAAATAGCAGAGTGCTCGCTGTCAATCGGCAAAAGTGTGGCACCGCCTTGTTTGACGGCATCTAAGAACACTTCAGCGCCAACCACCAAGGCTTCTTTGTTCGCCAACAACAAACGTTTGCCAGCACGTGCAGCGGCCAAGCAAGGTGACAAGCCTGCAGCACCAACAATGGCCGCCATCACAGCGTCGACGTCAGGATGTGCAGAGATGTCGTCCAAGGCTGCTTCACCACTGAGCACTTCCGTGGCCAAACCCTCTGCTTGAATTTTGTCTTTGAGTTGCTGTGCCGCGTCTGCGTGCACCATGACAGCAAAGCGCGGTTTGAATTGCGCACATTGGCGCAACATCAAATCAACTTGCGTCGCGCCAGAAAGCGCGAACACTTGAAAACGATCTGGGTGACGTGCGACGACGTCTAAAGTGTTGGTACCAATTGAGCCTGTAGAGCCCAGCACCGTGATGTGTTGTGGCTTCATGTCTGCGGATCTATTTTGGCGTTTGTCCATCACACCGATTGCGCCAACATCATGGCCAACGGTAAGGCAGGAAGCAATGCGTCCACACGGTCCAACACACCACCGTGACCTGGCAGCAATTGACTGCTGTCTTTCATACCAGCGCTGCGCTTGACCAGTGACTCGACCAAGTCACCCGCCACGCTCATCATGGTGAGGAACAGCGTCGCCAACACCAAGAAAGGTGCACCGCGGTTGTACAAACGGGTGTAAAGACTCGGAGCATCTACCGCGTATTGCGTGTCAACCCAAATCCACACGCAAGCCATCAGCAACACACCCACCATACCGCCCCACACACCTTCCCAGCTTTTACCGGGGCTGATGGCAGGAGCAAGTTTGCGGCGACCAAATGCTCGGCCTGAAAAATAAGCAGCAATGTCGGCCATCCACACGAGGAACAACACCGACAACAAGAAGTTCACACCGACAACCTTGGCTTGGTACATAGCCACCCAAGTGAGCCACAGAGCCAACACGCCCACCACCAAACGCAAGGCGCGCGAAATACTGGCCCAGCGCTCAACACCATGGCGAATCAACCAACCGGCTACTAGCACCCAAGCCGCACCGGTGATGGTCCAAATATTGGCGGGTGCTTCATAGGCCCAACGCGCAGACCAAGCGTACAAACACAGCATCACACAGACAGCGGCCAGTCGCAACGAACCACGCATGGCAAAACCATTTAAACGGCCCCACTCCCATGCACCTGCAGCGATGAGTACCAATGTAAGCCCCGCCAGAGGTTCAGCCGTATCAGCCAACAAAGCTGGCAGCAACAGCGCTAACAAAACCAGCGCGGTGATGACGCGTTGCTTCAACATCTGGCTTAGACCGCCATGATTTCTTGCTCTTTGCTGGCGATGAGTTTGTCAATCTCAGCAATGTGGCTATCGGTCACTTTTTGAATGTCGGCTTCTGCACGTTTTTGATCGTCTTCAGAAGCGAGTTTGTCTTTCACCAATTTCTTCACCGACTCGTTGGCATCACGACGCAAATTGCGCACTGCGATCTTGGCGTTTTCACCTTCGGTGCGCACCACTTTGGTCAACTCTTTGCGACGCTCTTCCGACATCGGAGGCATGGGCACGCGAATCAACTCGCCCATCGACGAAGGGTTCAAACCCAAATCGCTATCGCGAATGGCTTTTTCAATCTTGGCGCCCATGGGCTTTTCCCAAGGCTGCACGCTCAAGGTGCGCGCATCCAACAAAGACACGTTGGCCACTTGGCTGATCGGCACCATGGAGCCGTAGTAATCCACTTGCACCGTGTCCAACAACGATGGGCTGGGACGTCCTGTGCGAATTTTGGTCAAGCTGTTGCTGAAGGCCGCAATGGATTGACCCATTTTGGTTTCGGTGATTTTCTTAATGTCAGCGATGGTCATGTTGTGCTCCTGGGGCAGCGCAGTGTGAGGTTCGTAAAAATTAGGGAATTAGGCGTGCACCAAAGTGCCTTCGTCTTCGCCCATGACAACGCGCTTGAGCGCGCCGTTCTTAAAAATAGAGAACACCTTGATCGGCAATTTTTGATCGCGACACAGCGCGAAAGCTGTAGCGTCCATGATGCCGAGGTTTTGGCCAATCGCGTCGTCAAAGCTGATTTCACTGTAACGCGTCGCGTTGGGATCTTTCTTGGGGTCAGCGGTGTACACACCGTCAACTTTGGTGGCCTTGAGCACCATCTCGGCACCGATCTCTGCACCGCGCAATGCAGCTGCGGTGTCGGTGGTGAAGAAGGGGTTGCCAGTACCAGCAGCAAACACCACCACTTTGCCCTCTTCGAGGTATTGCAAAGCTTTGGGGCGCACATAAGGCTCAACCACTTGATCAATGGCAATGGCTGACATGACGCGTGCGGTCAAACCTGTTTTGTTCATGGCATCAGCCAAGGCCAGTGAGTTCATCACTGTGGCCAACATGCCCATGTAGTCAGCCGTGGCGCGGTCCATACCCACAGAGCCACCTGCAACACCGCGGAAGATGTTGCCGCCACCAATCACGATGGCCACCTCGACACCGAGGTTGATGACTTCAGCCACTTCGTCCACGATGCGAACGATGGTGGCGCGGTTGATACCGAACGCATCGTCCCCCATCAAGGCCTCTCCCGACAGCTTGAGCAAAATACGCTTGTAGGCTGGCTTTGGTGAGGTCATGAAAAGGCTCCTTGATGTGTTGTGCAGTTGAATGTGATGTACGGGGGATATCAAAAGGGGAGCCTAAGCCCCCCTTTGTGATTAAGCAGTTTGCTTAGCGGCAGCGACTTGAGCAGCCACTTCGGCGGCAAAGTCGTCAACCTTCTTCTCAATGCCCTCGCCCACCACATACAGGGTGAAAGAAGCCACTTTGGTGTTGGCAGCCTTGAGCATTTGCTCAACGGTTTGCTTGTCGTTCTTGACGAAAGTTTGGTCAAACAAAGACA
>Ga0213920_1000891_pt1 | contig 18699 bp, 18 predicted proteins | sample McNCre1117MG_FD_161054 | JGI IMG/M metagenome (GOLD analysis project Ga0213920, IMG submission 161054) | Freshwater microbial communities from McNutts Creek, Athens, Georgia, United States - 11-17 MG | ecosystem: Environmental > Aquatic > Freshwater > Creek | place: USA: Georgia | collected...
TGGCTCCGTTTGGCAAGTCGTATGAAGAGTTACAAAAGCAAGGCAAGCTCAAAGTGTTGGCCATGCTCAACCGCGATCGCTTGGAGTCGGTGAAAGACTATCCGGCCATCAGCGAGAGCAAGTCCTTGAAAAACTTCACCTTCAACATTTGGACAGGCTACTTCGTCAAGAAGGACACGCCCGAGGCCACGGTGCAAACCATCCACAAAGCCATCACCGATGCATTGACCGATCCAGCCGTGCGCAGTGGCTTAGAAGCCAACAGCCAACTGGTGGCCAAGCCCTTGTCCTTGCAAGACGTGGGCAAAGCGTATGTAGACGGCACGGCGCAGTTCCGCGCCATTGCCAAGTCGATCAACCTGCAGCCTCAGTGACATGACCTACTTGCGTGCTGCGCTCACCGACCGAGTGGGCGAGTTCATTCAGCTGCGACGCGACATTCACCGCCATCCCGAGCTGGCGTTTGAAGAGCACCGCACCTCTGAGTTGGTGGCTGCCAAGTTAGAAAGCTGGGGCTATGCCGTGCATCGCGGTTTGGGCGGCACCGGCGTGGTGGGCACCTTGAAGCGGGGCAGCAGCTCACGCTGTTTGGGCCTGCGCGCGGACATGGATGCCTTGCCCATTCAAGAAGCCACAGGCGCTGAGTGGGCCAGCGTCAAGCCGGGCCTCATGCACGCCTGCGGCCATGATGGTCACACCGCCATGCTGTTGGCTGCCGCTAAAACGTTGGCGCAAGACCCAACGTTTGACGGCACCTTGAATTTGATTTTCCAACCCGCCGAAGAGGGGGGCGGTGGTGCGGTGCGCATGATGGCCGATGGCCTCTTCGAACAACACCCTTGTGATGCCGTGTTTGCCATGCACAACATGCCGGGCACGCCTGTGGGCCACTTTGTGTTTCGCGATGGCGCTGCGATGGCCTCGAGCGATTACGTCACCCTGCGCATTCATGGCACGGGCGGGCATGGCGCCATGCCGCACCGCGCGGCTGATCCGTTGGTGGCTGCAGCTTCCATCGTGATGGCGCTGCAAACCGTGGTGTCGCGCAACGTCGATCCGCTGCACACCGCCGTGGTCACCGTGGGTGCGTTGCATGCGGGGCAAGCCAACAACGTCATTCCGGCGTTGGCGACGTTGGAGCTCAGCGTGCGCTCGCTCGACCCTGGGGTGCGTCGCTTGTTAGAGCAACGCATCAAAGCCTTGGTGGCCGCACAAGCCGAGAGTTTTGGCGTGCGGGCCGAGATCGATTGGCGGCCGGGTTATTGCGTGTTGGTGAACTCGGTGGCTGAGACCGACTTTGCGCGTCAAGTGGCGCTCGATTTGGTAGGGCCAGAGCGCGTCACCTTGCAGGGCCCCGCGTTGACGGGCAGTGAAGACTTTGCCTTCATGCTTGAAAAAATTCCTGGCAGCTACTTGTTGATTGGCAATGGTGACGGCGACTCTGCGGGGGCGTGCATGGTGCACAACCCCGGCTACGACTTCAATGACGACAACATCGCCACCGGCGCCGCCTATTGGGTCGCGCTTGTTGAAAGGTTTTTCACTCACTAAAATGATTTGAAATTGATTCGACCTTGTGTCGACGTGTGATCGGGAGAGACTGCCAACGCCAACGCGTGCTGGGCAGCGCCGAAGGAGCAACCGCCCCGGAAACTCTCAGGCAAATGGACCGGTCACACGCACTTATCTCTGAAGAGCTGCTGGCGCATTCGTCTGCCAGTGCACCGAAGGAGCAAGCGCGCTGCGTTCAGCAGTGCGTGAATCTCTCAGGTCCAGAAACAGAGGGGGCGCTCTAGGCATGCGGCTTGCGTGCTTGGCGCTCAATCCCCTGACGTTTTTGAAAGCGCATTTCCTATGAAAACAATTGCAGTCATTGGTGGCGGCATCACCGGTGTCACCACCGCTTACGCCTTGGCCAAACGCGGTTTTACCGTGACCTTGTTCGAACGCCATCGCTACGCCGCGATGGAAACGTCGTTTGCCAATGGTGGCCAGCTCTCGGCGTCCAACGCCGAAGTCTGGACGCACTGGTCCACCATCCTCAAGGGCTTGAAGTGGATGCTCAAAAGCGATGCACCGCTGTTGGTCAACCCCGCACCGACTTGGCACAAACTGTCTTGGTTTGCTGAGTTCATCGCCGCCATGCCCCATTACGAGCGCAACACGGTCGAGACGGCGCGCATGGCCGTTGCTGCCCGTGAACATTTGTTTGCTTGGGCGCAAGAGGAGGGCATCGACTTTGATCTCAAGCGCGAAGGCATCCTGCACATTTACCGCGATAAAAAGGGTTTTGACCACGCAGGCCGAGTGTCTGCCATGCTCGCCAAAGGCGGTTTGCCACGTCGTGCGGTCTCACCTGAAGAAATGAAAGCGATTGAACCCACATTGGCGGGGACGTACTACGGTGGCTACTTCACGGAGAGCGACTCGACGGGCGATATTCACAAATTCACCCACGGCCTCGCCGCTGCCGCTGAGCGTTTGGGGGTGCGCACCTTGTACGGCCAAGAGGTCACATCGGTGCAGACCAGTGGCCAGCAAGCCGTGGTGACCGTGACACAACAAGCCGCCACACCCAGCGTGCACACCTTTGATGGCGTGGTGGTTTGCGCTGGCGTGGCCAGCCGTGACTTTGCGGCCCAATTGGGCGACCGTGTGAACATTTACCCCGTCAAAGGCTATTCCATCACCGTCAACTTGAACGATGAAAAAAGCCAAGCTGGCGCGCCCAATGTCAGCCTGCTGGATGACGAAACCAAGTTGGTCACCAGCCGCTTAGGCCTCAACCGCTTCCGCGTGGCAGGCACCGCGGAGTTCAATGGCATTGACCGCGACATTCGCGCCGATCGCATTCGCCCGCTGATTGCTTGGGTGGAGCAGTGCTTCCCCAACATCAACACCCGATCGGTGGTGCCATGGGCGGGCTTGCGTCCGATGATGCCCAATATGATGCCGCGCGTGGGCCGAGGCAAAGCCGCCAACGTGTTTTACAACACAGGCCACGGACATTTGGGGTGGACGCTGTCAGCGGTCACCGCCGATATGGTGGGGAATGTGGTGGCGGAGTCTGCCCGTGGTGTTCAGATGACTGGCGCTCTGCAACCCGCTTGATGCCCTTGGCAAAGCCCCGGCTAGGCGTGCGTCTTGCTAGGGTTTCTCCGAGACTTGCCCGCTATGCTTGGCGACAAAAAGTGTATACACTTAGTGTCACCTGTCGCAGCGGAGCAGGCCTTGGTGTCGAGGCCTAGTTCGCGACCCTCGTGTCTTCACAGTGCCCGCAGTGGTGAATGACAAACTTTGAATCAAGTGACTGAGGTTCGACATGGATACCTATTTTCTCGACTGGGCCAACCTGCTATTGCGTTGGGTACACGTCATCACGGCCATCGCGTGGATTGGCTCCTCGTTCTACTTTGTCTTTTTAGACAACAACCTCATCAAACCCAACTCGCCCGACTTGCTGGAAAAAGGCGTGGATGGCGCGATGTGGGCGGTGCATGGCGGCGGTTTTTACAACCCGCAAAAGTACATGGTGGCCCCGAAGAAGATTCACACCAAGCTGCACTGGTTCTATTGGGAAAGCTATTCCACATGGCTCACAGGCTTTGGCTTGTTCACGGTGCTGTACCTCTGGAACGCGGGCACATTCTTGATCGACAAGTCGCTGATGGACTGGTCGCCCGCCGCGGCCATCACCGCTGCTTTGAGTTTCTTGGTCGCGTTTTGGTTCATCTACGACGCGGTGTGCCGCGTGTTTGGTTTCCGTGAAAACGGCGAACGCACCGTCGCAGGTTTGATGATTGTGGTGGTCGCGTTTGCGGCTTGGCTGTCATGCCAGCTGTTCGCGGGCCGTGCTGCTTTTTTGTTGGTCGGTGCCATGATTGCCACATCCATGAGCGCCAACGTGTTCTTTTGGATCATCCCTGGTCAACGCAAAGTGGTGGCCGCCATGACCTCGGGCGTGGCGATGGACCCCAAAGAGCTGGCCACGCACGGTAAGCGCGGCAAGCAGCGCAGCGTGCATAACACCTACTTCACGCTGCCCGTCATCTTTGCGATGCTGAGCAACCACTACAGCTTTCTGTACACGCATGAACACCATTGGGTGATCTTGGTGTTGATGATGTTATCTGGCGCTTTGATTCGCCAGTTCTTTGTGCAACGCCACGGTTACCACTTGGGTCGTGCCAAGAACCCGCTGCCATTTGCGATTGCAGGCGTGGTGATTTTGCTCAGCGTCATTGTGTGGATGCGGCCCGCGCCGCAAGCGACAGTGCCAATGGCCAGCAGCGCACCTGTGAGCTTTGCCGAAGTGAATGCGGTGTTTGTGCAGCGCTGCCAAGCATGCCATGGCGAACAAGTGCAAATGAAGAATGTGCGTTTTGATACCCCCGAAGGTGTCAAGCTGCATGCTTTGAACATTTACCAACAAGCCGTGGTGACCAAGCAAATGCCAATGAACAACGCCACGGGGATCACCGAAGACGAGCGTGCTTTGATCAAACGCTGGTACGAAGCAGGAGCTGCGCTGAGATAATCAGCGCCTATGACATTGCGCCTGATGCTGGCCTTCGCCAGCACTCTATTTTTTGTTGCAGCTCAAGCGGGTGAAGTGACGGTAGCCGTTGCTGCCAACTTCACCGCCCCCATGCAAAAAATTGCGCAAGCGTTTGAGCAAGACACGGGGCACAAAGCCCAGCTGGCCTTTGGCGCAACAGGCAAGTTCTATGCGCAAATTAAAAACGGTGCGCCTTTTGCCTTGCTGTTGGCGGCCGATGATGAAATCCCCGCACGCATAGAAAAAGAAGGCTTGGCGGTTACAGGCACACGTTTCACCTATGCCACGGGACGCTTGGCGTTGTGGAGCAAAAGCCCCAACCTGGTGGATGACAAAGGTGAGGTGCTGCGCAGCAACCGTTTTGAAAAACTGGGCATTCACAAGATTGCCTTGGCTGACCCCAAGCTCGCACCTTACGGCGCAGCCGCGATGGAAGTTATTCACCACTTAGGTGTGCAAGCCAGTGTTGTACCGAAGCTCGTGCAAGGCGAAAGCATCGGCCAAACTTATCAGTTCGTCAGTACCGAGAATGCGCAGCTGGGTTTTGTGGCCTTGTCACAAATCTCGTTCGACGGCCGCATCACACAAGGCTCAGCGTGGGTGGTGCCGCAAAGCATGCACACCCCGCTCAAGCAAGACGCGGTGTTGCTCAACCCAGGCAAAGACAACACAGCCGCACACGCACTGCTGAAATATTTGCAGGCCGACAAAGCGAAAGCCATCATTCGCCAGTACGGCTACGCCCTGTAAAGTGTGGGTATGAATTTAGGCGCCGAAGATTTCCAAGCCATTGCGCTGACCTTGCAACTCGCCAGCGTCACCACCGTGCTGCTGCTGTTGCTCGCCACGCCTGTGGCGTGGTGGTTGGCGCACACGCGTTCTGCTTGGCGTGCGCCTGTGGCGTCGCTCGTCGCGCTGCCTCTGGTGCTGCCGCCCACGGTGTTGGGCTTTTATTTGTTGGTGGCGCTGGGGCCGAATGGCCCGATTGGCCAGTTCACGCAGTGGGCGGGCTGGGGCACGTTGGCGTTTAGCTTTTGGGGCTTGGTGTTGGGCTCTGTCGTTTACTCATTGCCGTTTGCCGTGCAGCCGCTGGTCAATGCGTTTGAAGCCATCGGTCCGCGCCCCATGGAAGTGGCGGCCACTTTGCGAGCCAGTAAGTGGGATGCGTTCTTTACCGTGGCCGTGCCGCTGGCCAAGCCCGGTTTCGTGATGGCCGCCATGCTGAGCTTTGCACACACCGTGGGTGAATTTGGTGTGGTGCTGATGATTGGCGGAAACATCCCAGACAAAACGCGCGTGGTGTCTACACAAATTTACGGTCATGTGGAGGCGATGGAATACAGCCAAGCGCACGGGCTGGCGGGTGTGATGTTGGTGTTCTCGTTTGTGGTGTTGTTGGGGCTGTCGTGGTTCAACCGTCGAACCCCTCGTCATCAAAAGGCGGGCACATGAATATCCATCTGCGGCTCGACTTTGCGCGCGCCGACTTTGATGTGTCGGTCGATGTGCAGCTGCCCGCGCACGGCATCACTGTCATTTACGGTCCTTCGGGATGCGGCAAAACCACCTTGCTGCGATGCGTCGCGGGGCTAGAACCTTCGGCGCGTGGCGTGGTGCAACTGGGCCACGAGGTGTGGCAAGACGATGCAAACGATGTGCGTCTGCCGACGCACCAACGCGCTTTGGGTTATGTGTTTCAAGAGGCGTCACTGTTTGACCACTTGGATGTGGCGGGCAACTTGGCCTATGGCCATCAACGTGCTGAAAAAGGCAGCCGTAACGCCATGAGCAGAGCTGTGCAGCAGCAAGCCACGGAGCTGCTGGGCATTGGCCACTTGCTCAAGCGCCGCAGCCACGAGCTGTCGGGGGGGGAGCGCCAACGCGTGGCCATTGCCCGCGCCTTGGTCACGCAACCGCGTTTGCTGTTGCTCGATGAACCCTTGGCTGCACTCGACCACGCTCGCCGACAAGAAGTGCTGCCGTGGTTAGAAAAATTGCGCGACGATTTGAACATCCCCATGCTCTACGTCACCCATGCCGTCGACGAAGTGGCGCGATTGGCCGATACGTTGGTGGTGATGGGCGAAGGCCGCATAAAAGCCAACGGCCCCGTGGCCGATGTGTTGACCCAAGCCGACCTGCCCGTGGTCGTGGGGGAGGACGCTGGCGCGTTGCTCACGGGCATCGTGCTCAACATTGACACCCAATGGCATTTGGCCCAAGTGGGCTTTGCAGGTGGCGCACTGTGGGTGCGTGACAGCGGCCTGACGGTAGGCCAAACCGTGCGCCTCCGTGTGTTGGCGCGCGATGTGAGCGTGACCTTGCATGAGTCCACACAGACCAGCATTCAAAACCACGTGCCTTGCGTGGTGGACGCGATCACGCCGGAAGCGCATCCCTCGCAAACCTTGCTGCGCTTACGCTGTGGCGACACCGTGCTTCTGGCTCGCGTCACTGCGCGTGGGGTGCATGAGCTGGGGTTGTATGTGGGTATGCCGGCTTGGGCGCAGGTGAAGTCAGTGGCGCTGGTGAAGTAGCCTGGCCACTGGGCTGCTTTGGTCAGTCGAGCTTCACCCCCGATTGCTTGACGTACTTTTCCCACATGGGGTATTCCTGCTTGTACAGCGCGCTGAACGCCTCGGGCGTGTTGCACTTGATTTCTAAGCCCATGGCCAGCACGCGTTGCTTCACATCTGCAGCGTCGCAGAGCGCGACCACTTCATCCGACAGCCGTTGCATCGCGGCCTTAGGGGTGTTGGCGGGTGCGGCCAGCGCGATCCAACCCGTGCTGCGGTAAATATCGTCTTTCATGCCTTGCTCGGCTAAGGTAGGTAAGTTGGGCAGTGCCGTCAGGCGCTGGGTGCCTGTGACACCCAAGGCCTTGAGTTTGCCGGCCTCAATGTGCGCTTTGGCCACGGTCGCTGAGGCAAAGGCCATTGGAATTTGCCCGCCTAACAAATCTTGAACCATGGCCGCCTCGCCTTTGTAGGCTGCATGCGACATGTCCGCACCCAAGCTGTCACTCATATAGCTGCCAGCCAAATGCGGGTATGAGCCTTGGCCGTATGAGCCGTAGGTCAGCTTGGCTTTGTTTTGTGCGATGTACTTCAACATCTCGGTGGGTGTGTTGGCAGGAATCGACGGATGCACCACCCAAATGAGCGGGGCCACCACGATTTGCGAGAGCAAGGCGAAATCACGTTGCGGTTGATACGGCAACTTTTCGTAGAGAAATTGATTGGTCAACAGCGATCCCGTCAAGGCCAAGACCAAGGTGTGTCCGTCGGGTGCAGCTTTGGCCACCACGTCCGTGCCTAACGTGCCGTTGGCACCTGGCTTGTTGTCCACCACCACGGGTTGGCCTAATCGCGGTGCGAGTTTCTCGGCCAACAAACGTGCCAACGAGTCGGTCGCACCACCCGCCACAAACGGCACCACAATGCGCACAGGCTTGCTAGGAAAACTTTGCGCCCAAACAATAGGCGATACGGCTGCGACAGCCAACACAGACAACACACCAAAACGACGGGACAAAGAGGACAGCATGGGCGCTTTCTACAGAGCGTGAAACATGCGCTCCATCATCCATACAGTTGCCTTGCCTGCGCAGAGGGCAATCATCTAGACCTCAGAACTCATCGCAAATTGGCAGACCAAAAATCTTCACCCGCTTTGCTGAGTGCCGTCTTGTCGCGGTAGAGCTTGATGGCCATTTTGATGCAGTCTTGGTGCGGTGCGGCTTCGACCAAAGTGCCACGCGCCAAGTCCTCTTGAATCAAAGATTGCGGCAGCCAAGCCATGCCGCGTCCGTCCAGCGCCATGGTTCTCAGCACAGAGGCCAAGTGCGCGGTGAACACGGTTTCTGTCGGCCAAGGTGACGCGATGGCGGTTTGCGTTTGCGCCACGATGCGTCCAAGGCCCGACTCGGCGCTGTAGCTCAGTAACTTTGCTGGATTTTTGGTGGCGCGCTGGTTCAGCGTATGCAGTGCTGCGCCATTCTTTTTGGGTGCCGACACAGGCACGAGGAAATCTTCACCCACGACGATGGCCGGATAGCCTTGAGCGTCAAGCGTGTTGACTGCCTCTGCATGGGTATGGGTCAGCAGAAATTGCACCTGACTTTCGAGCAACATGGTTTCGCAGCGTTGCAGCACATCTGAAATCAATTGCACTTGACCGATGGCCATTTGCGATTCGAGGCCGCGCAACCAACTGGGCATGAAAGTGAACGACAGCGCATGGGTCGACGCGATGCGCAGCGTGTTCGCGTTGACCGCGTTGAATGCTCGGGCCTCGCCCGGAATCTTGGCTGCTTTGGCCAGCAGGTCTGTGGCCTTGCTTTCAAACCATTGGCCCGTGTCTGTCAAGGTGGCGGGTTGGTTGCGCCGGTCAAACAACTCAGCGCCCAGCCAAGCTTCTAGCGCCCGAATGCGGCGGCTGAACGCGGGCTGGGTCATGTGTCGCTCTTCGGCGGCGCGCGAAAAATTGCCGCTGGCAGCTAAGGCCAAAAAGTCCTCGAGCCAAGAGAGATTCAGGGTTGTCATGGGGCGATGCTTTCAAAGCATTGGATATGAAAAAAACAGCATTGGCGCAAACCCAAGGGGCCACTTAGGATGAACCTGATTGACCTTGTTCACTTTGCATCACTGAGGAATTGAAATGAAAATTGTAGAAATCAGAGAAGTCACCTTGCCGATCAGCTCGCCGATCCGCAATGCCTACATCGACTTTAGCAAAATGACATTGAGCCTTGTGGCCGTCATCACCGATGTGATCCGCGATGGCAAGCCTGTGGTGGGTTACGGCTTTAACTCCAACGGTCGCTATGGACAGGGCATGTTGATGCGCGAGCGATTCATCCCTCGCGTGCTCGAAGCCAAGCCAGAGAGCTTGCTCGACGACAGTGGCAACAACCTCGACCCCCACAAGATTTGGGCCACGATGTTCACCAACGAAAAGCCTGGTGGCCATGGCGAGCGTTCGGTGGCCATGGGCACCATCGACATGGCGGTGTGGGACGCGGTGGCCAAGATTGAAGGCAAGCCCTTGTTCCAGTTGTTGGCAGATCGCTATGGCAACGGCCAACCCAATCGCAAAGTGTTTGTGTATGCGGCTGGCGGTTATTACTACCCAGGCCAAGACCACGAAAAACTCAAAGACGAAATGCGCAGCTACATTGACCGTGGCTACTCGGTGGTGAAGCAAAAAATCGGTGGGGCTTCTTTGGATGAAGACCTGCGCCGCATTGATTCGGTCTTGAGCGTGCTGCAAGACGGCCAAAAACTGTGCATCGATGCCAACGGTCGCTTTGACCGTGACACGGCCGTGGCCTACGCCAAAGCCTTGTCGCAATACGATTTGTTTTGGTACGAAGAGGCGGGCGATCCCCTCGACTACGAGCTGCAACAAACCCTGCGCAGCTACTACAAGAACCCCATGGCCACGGGTGAAAACCTGTTCTCGATGCAAGACGCGCGCAACCTCATTCGCTATGGTGGCATGCGCCCTGACCGCGATTGGTTGCAGTTCGACTGCGCTTTGAGCTACGGTTTGGTGGAGTACCTGCGTACCTTGGACATGCTCAAAGAGCATGGCTGGTCAGCCAGCCGTTGCGTCCCGCATGGCGGCCACCAAATGTCTTTGAACATTGCGGCAGGCTTAGGCTTGGGCGGCAACGAAAGCTACCCCGATTTGTTCCAACCCTTCGGCGGTTTCCCCGATGGCGTGAAGGTGGAGAACAGCTACATCACCATGCCAGACCTGCCCGGTATTGGCTTTGAAGGCAAGTCGGATTTGATCAAGGTGATGCAGGACTTGTCGCGCTAACTCGCTTGGTCTTGCTTTAAAACCACCAAGCCACGGCATACGGAATCGCCACCGCGCCGACGATGCCGTGCAGACCCATGCCGAGGCTGGCATAAGCCCCTGCCTCGGCGTTGACGCTGAACGCGCGTGAGGTGCCAATGCCATGTGCGGCCACGCCCAGTGCAAAACCGCGTTGCCACCACTGCGTGATGCGCAAAGCGTCCAGCACATAACGGCCCAGCACAGCACCCAAGATGCCGGTGCTCACCGCAAAGATGGCGGTCAAGGTGGGGGAGGCTTGCACGCGTTCGGCAATGCCCATCGCAATGGGCGCGGTGACCGACTTGGCCACCAAGCCACGCACCAGCGACTCGTCCACACCCAACCATCGCGCCACACCCACCGCGGTGAAGACGGACGTGATGCCACCCGCCACCAGCGACAACATCAATACGCCCATGCGACCCTTGAGCGACGCCAAACCTTTGTAGATCGGAATGGCCAGCGACACCGTGGCTGTGCCTAACAAGAAGTGCACAAACTGCGCGCCTTCGAAATACTTGGCATACGGCATGTCGAGCACGCGGATGCTGAAGCAAACCACCACCACTGCAATCAACACAGGGTTGGCCAGCGGGTTGCGCTGGCTGCGCTCGTACAGCGTGAGGCCCAGCAAATACGCGCTCAGCGTCAGCACCAAAGCCAGCAGCGGGCTGCCCGAGAGGTACACCCAAATGTCAGAGATAGGCGGCAAGTGCGTTTGGAACTCGTTACGCATCGGTCGGCTCCTTCTTGGCCAACACCTTGAGCAAGCCCGCCGTCACCGCCACCGTGGCCACCACGCTCACCACCAGTGCTGCGCTGATGGCCCACGCATTGGCCTGCAACACGGGCAAGTAAAGCACCACACCCACCGACGCGGGGATGAACAACAAGCCCAAATGCTGCAGGATGCTGCCGCCCACCAAATCAATCGCCGCAGGCACGTGGCCGCGCACGCTGAGATACGCCAACAACAACACCAAACCCAACACGGGGCCAGGGATGAAGGGCAGGGCGAACTTAGACACGAGTTCGCCGAGGGCTTGGAAGATGAAGAGTTGGACGAGGCCTTGGATCATGGGTGCAGTGTAGGCGTGCGCGTGTGTTGGGGTGAGTGCCAACAGTTTTGACTTTTCGTTTAACTCTCTTTTGCTGTGGCTTCTATAAATAAACCGCGTTGCTGAGCTTTTCCCAGTCAAACATAAAAGTATCTAAATGGATACAATGAAGCGCTACCACCTAGAGCAAACATCCGCGTTCAGTCGCTGGCTCAAAAGCCTGAAGGACTTGCAAGCCAAGGCAGCCATTGTGTTGCGGCTCAAGCAAGTGCAAGCGGGCCACTTGGGGGATGTGAAGCATGTGGGTGGTGGCGTGTCTGAATTGCGGTGGCACTTGGGGCCTGGCTACCGCGTGTATTTTTGTAAACGCGGAGATCAGATTATTTTGTTGCTCGCAGGCGGCGACAAATCAACACAGCAGCGCGATATTTTTCGCGCTCAACAATTGGCCATGGAGCAAACGCATGGGTAAGACAACAGAATTTGATGCAGCCAGCTATCTCGATAGCGAGGAAATGATTGCTGAGTATTTGAACCAAGCTTTGGCAAGCGCCGATACCGACTTGTTGCTGTCAGCGATTGGTGATGTGGCCAAGGCCAGAGGCATGGCGCAGATTGCGCGTGATACGGGTTTGGGGCGTGAAAGCCTTTACAAGGCTTTTGCAACAGGGGCTAAGCCGCGGTTTGATACGGTCCTCAAAGTTTTGCGTGCATTGGGCGTTGAAATACACGCCTATCCTCAAGCTCATTGAGCTTTACTTTGCCCCCAACGCCAACTGCAAAGCCAGCTGGTTATGCCTCTCAATCAACGGCCCCATGTCCACCGTTGCAATCTCACCCTTGCGCACCACCACGCGACCATTCACGATCGTGTAGTCCGCGTTGTCGCTGGCGCACAGCAGCAGCGCGCCGATGGGGTCGTGCACTGCGCCGCCAGCCATGCTCAGTGTGTCGGTGCGGAACATCGCAATGTCGGCGCAATAACCCTCTTTGATTTGCCCCAGTTCGTGGGCGCGGCCCAGCACTTCTGCGCCGCCGCGTGTGGCTAGGCGCAGGGCGTCGCGGGGTGTCATCTCGGCAGGGCCGTGGTCGCAGCCAAAGTCATCCAGCGCTCGGCCCACGCGTGCTAGCAGCATGGCTTGGCGGGCTTCGTTCAGCAGGTGTGCGGCGTCGTTGCTGGCGCTACCGTCTACGCCCAAACCAATGGGTACACCGACGTCTAGCATTTTGCGCAAGGGCAAGATGCCGCTGGCCAATCGCATATTGCTGCACGGGCAGTGGGCAATGCCGGTGCGCGTGCGTGCAAACAAGTACGTGCCTTCGTCATCCAGCTTCACACAGTGGGCGTGCCACACGTCGCTACCGACCCAGCCTAGGTCTTCGGCGTATTGCGCGGGGGTGCAGTTGAATTTTTCTTTGGTGTACGCAATGTCGTGGTCGTTCTCGGCCAAGTGCGTGTGCAGGCGAACGCCGTGTGCGCGGGCCAGTTTGGCGGCTTCGCGCATGAGGTCTTGACTCACGCTGAAGGGCGAGCAGGGGGCCACGGCCACATGCGTCATCGCACCAAAGCTGGCGTCGTGATAGGTCTCAATCAGGCGTTGGGTTTCTTTGAGGATGAAGGCTTCTTTTTCCACCACGCGGTCGGGGGGCAGGCCGCCTTGGCTTTCGCCCACGCTCATGCTGCCGCGTGTGGCCGTAAAGCGCATGCCAATGGTGTGCGCGGCTTCAATGCTGTCGTCCAGTCGCACGCCGTTGGGGTAGATGTAGAGGTGGTCGCTGCTGGTGGTGCAGCCGCTCAGCAACAGCTCGGCCATGGCCACTTGGTTAGACACCAGCACCATCTCGGGCGTGAGCCCCGCCCAAATGGGGTACAGCCCTTTGAGCCAGCTGAACAGCTCGGCGTTTTGCACCTGCGGCACGGCCCGCGTGAGGCTTTGCACCATGTGGTGGTGCGTGTTGATCAGGCCGGGCACCACCACGTGGCGGCGGGCGTCGATCACTTCATCCACTTGTTTCAACAAGTCGTCGATGTTTTCGTCGGCTGGAATGATGCGTTCAATGCGGCCATCCTTTAGCAACAGCGAGGCGTCGCTGAGTTCGGTATTGGCATCGTCTTGGGTGGCGATGCAGCGGGCGCGGTGGATGAGCAGGGTGGTCATGGACTTGTCCTAAATCGAAAGTGAAACAAGTCGTGGCCGAGTCCCCGAGATTGGGCGAGCACCACGTTGCCGCGCATCCCGGGCTTTTGCAGTGGCTTGATTTTACGGAAGACGCAGAGCCACTCTGCTTCTTCTCCTCAGCGTCAAATTTTGGCTGTGAGGCAGTTCACGGGTGTGCCGAGCACAAACGCTTCCACGTTGTCGATCAGCTGATCTGCCAACGCCTGAATAGCTTCAGCACTGGCCCAAGCCACGTGCGGCGTGAGGATGAAATCAGGCCTATCCAGCAACGCCATGAACGGGTGGTCAGCGGGTGGCGGCTCTACGCTGGTCACATCAAACGCAGCGCCAGAAATATGCCCCGCTTGTAGCGCAGACCCTACAACCGCTTCGTCTACCAACCCACCTCGGCCTGTGTTGATGAGCAGTGGCTTGCGTGCCATTTGCGCGAACTCGGCTGCGCCAATCATGTGGCGCGTGTTGGCATTGAGTGGGCAGTGGAGCGTGAGCACATCGGCTTGGCGCAGCACGTCTTCAAACGGCGTGTACAAGCGCCCTTGGCCGCTGCGACCTTTGTGCGCCGAGAACAACACGCGCATACCTAGAGCACGGCCAATGGTGGCCACGGCTTGGCCCAACACGCCATCACCGATCACGCCCAAGGTCGAACCCGCGAGGTCACGGATGGGATGGTCAAAAAAACAAAACTGCGCAGCCTCTTGCCAACGACCTGCCTTGACCGCATCACGGTAAGCGCAGATGCTGCGACGCAAAGCGAAGATGAGCGCAAAGGTGTGCTCGGGCACGGTGTGCTTGGCATAGTTGCGTACGTTGCTCACGACAATGCCGCGCTGTTGACAGGCTGCAAGGTCGATGTTGTCAGTGCCCGTTGCGGCGACTGCAATCAGCTTGAGCTTGGGGGCTTGTGCCAATACATCGGCGGTGAGTTTGACTTTGTTGACGAGGACGATGTCCGCATCAGCAATGCGTGCCGCCGCTTCGTCGGCTCGCGTGCGGTTGTATTGCACCCACTCGTGTCCGAAGTTGGGCGCACGCAGCGTGGTTTCGGGCGAGATGGTGTCGCGGTCTAAGAAAACAATTTTCATGGGGATGACGTGTTGGGTTAGCAATGAATTCGGCACATCAGTTCGTGACATCAAGCCGCGAGCAAACGTCGTGCTTCAGCCACCACCGCTTCGGGGGTGATGTTGAACAGTTTGTACAGCTCATCGGCTGGGCCAGAAGCGCCAAAGCCTGTCATGCCCACAAAGCCACCGTCGATGCCAAGGTAAGCATCCCAGCCTTGGCGTACCGCTGCTTCGATGCCGATGCGCACATGCTGCACGCCTGTGCCCAACACGCTTTGGCGATACGCCGCATCTTGCGCATTGAACAATTCCCAGCAAGGCATCGACACCACAGCCGTTCCCACACCCGAAGCTTCAAGTTGTTCACGGGCTTGCACAGCCAACAACACTTCTGAGCCTGTGGCCAGCAGGGTGACTTGGCGAGGGCCGCAAGCGGCTTCGTGCAACACATAGGCACCGCGGCGCGTTAGATTCTCCGCGGTATGTGTGTGGCGCACCAATGGCAAAGACTGACGTGCAAACACCAAGCTCACAGGGCCTGCTTGGTTTGCTAGCGCAAGCTCCCAGCACTCAGCGGCCTCCACCGCATCGGCAGGGCGCATGACCCACATGTTGGGCATGGCGCGCAGCGACGCGATGATTTCGACGGGTTGGTGCGTGGGACCGTTGCGGCCAATGCCGATGGAGTCGTGGCTGAACACAAACTTCACAGGCAAGCCCATGAGTGCCGCCATGCGCATGGCTGGGCGTTCGTAGTCGGCAAACGCGAGGTAGGTAACCGACAGCGGAATAACGCCACCATGTGCAGCCATGCCATTGGCCATCGAACCCATCACATGCTCACGCACACCGCAGTGCACATACGAGCCTGAGCGGTCTTGCGCGTTGAACGCGGTCAGGCCGCGCTTGTGGCTGGTGGGGGCTTCAAGGTCGGCACAGCCCACCATGCGCTCGGGTAATACAGGTGTGAGCAGGTCGTTGATTTCTGCGGAGATGAAGATACCGCTGGGTGCCGGTGGTGCTTGCAAGGCTTTGTGTTTGTAGTCCAACAGCACTTGTTGCCAGTCGGTGGGCAACTCGCCTCGCATCACGCGTTCAAACTCTTCTCGCTCGTTCGCGGGTAATGCGGCTACACGGGCTTGCCACGCTTGGTGTTCGCCAGCGCTGCGCTGGCCTGCTGCATGCCAAGCTTGTTGCACATCGGCGGGAATTTCAAAGGGGCCGTGCTTCCAGCCCAGCATGTCGCGAGCGGCTTGCGCGTCTTCTTCGTACAAACGGCCACTGTGGCCACCGCGTTGGCCTTGTAAGCGTGCAATGCCTTTGGCAATCACGGTGCGGCAAGCCAGCATGGAGGGGCGTGGGTCAAGTCGAGCAGCGTTGAGCGCCGCGGAGACAGCTTCGATGTCGTGGCCATCGAGTTCAATCACGTGCCAACCGGCCACGCGAAAACGCTCAGCCACGTTTTCGCTGATGGACAGATCGGTGCTGCCATCATCGGTGATTTGGTTGTCGTCCCACAGCAGAACGAGCTTGCCGAGTTGTAAATGGCCTGCCAGCGAAATCATTTCTTGGCCCACGCCTTCTTGTAAGCAACCGTCGCCCACAAAAGCATAGGTGAAGTGGTTGACCAACTCGCTGCCAAAGCGGGCATTCAAGTAGGCCTCGGCCACGGCCATGCCGAAGGCGTTGGCAATGCCTTGGCCGAGCGGCCCCGTGGTCACTTCAATGCCATTTGGGACATCGTGTGGGCGTTCGGGATGGCCTTCACACACTGAGCCCAACACGCGAAAGCGCTTGATTTCTTCCAATGGAAATTCTGGATAGCCTGTGAGATGCAGCAGTGAGTAGAGCAGCATTGAGCCGTGCCCGTTCGAGAGCACCACGCGGTCGCGGTCAAACCAGCCTGCATCTTGGGGGTGGTATTTCAGGTGACGGGTGTAAAGCGCTGTGGCTATTTCTGCCATGCCCAGTGGCACGCCTTGGTGGCCTTCTTGGGCTTTGACGATGGCGTCAATCGAGAGGAAGCGAATGGCGTGCGCCAGTGGAGTCAGGTGTTGTTGTGCTTGTGCGCTCATGGGGTGGGCACCGACCGAGGTTGCGGTGGTGCTTGTCTCCTGTTTGTTGTATCAAGGGTTGGCGCGGATTCTTGCCAAGTCGATACATGAGTGCAAGCGATGAATATTCAGGGTTGGATGAACTGAATTCAACCTTTCGCGATGGGGGATGCTTCTTCCTTGAGCCATTCCACAAAACTTTTGACCTCTGGACGTGAGGCATGACGTGCTGGGTAGACCATGAAGTGTGCTTGCGCTTCTATGCTCAACGCCTCTTCAAAAACGGGCTGCAGTTTGCCGCTGGCAATCAAAGACTGACCGATGCTGGCGCTTTCCAGCGCTACGCCCAATTTTTGAACGGCAGCGTCCAAGCTCATCATGGCCCTGTCAAAGCGCAAACCCATGCGTTCGGGGCGTACATCACCCCCGAAGCGAGAAAACCAATCGGGCCATTGCACCAAGCTGACGCTCGATTGAATCAGCGGTACCCGCATCAAGTCAGCTGGTTCATGCAAGGCTTGGGTTCGGATGAATTCAGGGCTGGCCAGTGGCATGATTTTTTCGGTGAAGACGCATTCGACTTCGAGGTTGGGCCAGTTAGGCAACCCATAGCGAATGTCGATGTCCATTTGACCGAGCTGGAAATCTGAGTGCACATGGGAGGCCGAGAGCATCAGTGAAATATGGGGGTGTCGCTCGGCAAATCGCGCAATACGCGGCATTAGCCACAAACTGGCAAAGCTGGGACTGCTGTGCACATACAAGGTGTCTTGCACGCCGTGGCGCAAATCTTCAGTCGCTGAGTTGATGGCGCCCAGTGCACTGGCGACGCGTTGCAGGTACTGCTGGCCAGCAGGCGTCATTTCTACGCCACGTGCTGAGCGCTCAAAGAGACGTACGTGAAGCAAACCTTCAAGTTTCGCAACCTGGTGACTGACTGCCGAGGGGGTTAGATGCAACTCTTCGGCTGCCAATGCAAAACTTTTACGGCGAGCTATGGTTTCAAAGGCTTGGAGGGCAGCGAGTGGAGGAATCATTCGGTGAAATCTGTTCAGTTGTTGCAGTGCAACATGAATGAAATTGAATTGCTGGTGAGTTTATATCGTTTGTGCTCAAGCATAGGTTCGTCAAACAATCACGCCACTCGATCAACGCAGTGCAATCAAAAAAGGAGACATGCATGCTACTCAAGGACAAAGTGGCCGTCATCACAGGCGGCGCAGGTTTGAACGGTTTGGGCTTTGCCACCGCGCGCATGATGGCAGCGCAGGGGGCCAAAGTGGTGATCCTCGATTTGGAAGTGGCCAACCCACAAGCGGCGGCAGCCCAACTTGGTGCAGAACATTTGGGTTTGGTGGCCAACGTGACCGACAAAGCCTCTTGCGAAGCGGCTGTGGCTCAGATCAAAGCCAAGTACGGTCGCATCGATGTGTTGGTGAACAACGCCGGCATCACACAACCCGTGAAGTTCTTGGACATCACCGGTGCTGACTACGACCGCATTTTGGACGTGAGCTTGCGTGGCACGCTTTACGCATCGCAAGCGGTATTGCCTGTGATGATTGCGCAAAACAGCGGCTCTATCGTTTGTATCTCTTCGGTCTCTGCCCAGCGTGGCGGTGGCATTTTGGGCGGCCCTCACTACTCGGCAGCTAAGGCCGGTGTGCTCGGTTTGGCGCGTGCCATGGCACGTGAATACGGCGGCAACAACATCCGCGTCAACTGTGTGACGCCTGGTTTGATCGCCACCGATATCAACAAAGGCAAGATCCCTGAAGAGAAGCGCCAAGCCATTTTGGACGGCATTCCATTGGGTCATATTGGTGAGCCAAACGATGTGGCCGGTTGCGTGGTGTTCTTGGCCAGCAGCTTGTCGAAGTACTGCACCGGTGTCACGTTGGACGTGAACGGTGGCATGTTGATTCACTGATCCAC
>Ga0213920_1000893_pt1 | contig 18693 bp, 19 predicted proteins | sample McNCre1117MG_FD_161054 | JGI IMG/M metagenome (GOLD analysis project Ga0213920, IMG submission 161054) | Freshwater microbial communities from McNutts Creek, Athens, Georgia, United States - 11-17 MG | ecosystem: Environmental > Aquatic > Freshwater > Creek | place: USA: Georgia | collected...
CGCCGCCAGCTTGGCGATGCCTTCCGGATAAGTCGCCGAAAACAGCAGGGTCTGGCGGTCCTTGGCGCACTGGCGCACCACCTTGGCGATGTCGTCAAAAAAGCCCATGTCCAGCATGCGGTCCGCTTCGTCCAGCACCAGCGTGTTGACGGCAGACAGGCTGAGTGAGCCGCGCTCCAGATGGTCCAGGATGCGGCCAGGCGTGCCCACGACAATGTCGGCACCATGCTCCAGGCTTTGCACCTGGCCGCGCAGGGCCACGCCGCCGCACAGGGTCACCACCTTCACGTTGGGGCGCGAGCGCGCCAGACGGCGGATTTCCTGCGTGACCTGATCGGCCAGTTCGCGGGTAGGGCACAGCACCACAGCTTGAATGGCGGCACCGGGCACGCCTGCGGTTTGCAGGCGCTCGACCAGCGGCAGGCCAAAGGCGGCCGTTTTGCCGCTGCCTGTGCTGGCCTGGGCGATCAGGTCGTGCCCGGCCAGCGTGATGGGCAGGCTGGCCGCCTGGATGGGGGTCATCCGGGTGTAGCCCAATTGTTCCAAGTTGGTGAGGGATGCAGGAGACAGGGGGAATTGGGAAAATCGGTCGGTCATGCCCTGATTATCCGTTGCGCCCTGTCGCGGCGGGGGCGCCGCTCCCACACGGGAGTTCTCCCGCATTCCTGGAGTGATGCGCCCTAGGCGCTCATGCGGATCGGGATGGTGATGGGGCCGTCATTGACCAGCGCCACCTTCATGTCGGCAGCGAACTGCCCGGTCTGCACCACAGGGTGCGCTGCGCGCGCCTGTGACACGAAATGCTCGTACAGGCGACGCCCTTCGTCAGGCTTGGCCGCCTGCGTGAAGCTGGGCCGGTTGCCGCCCGCCACATCGGCGGCCAGCGTGAACTGGCTGACCACCAGCAGGCCGCCTCCCACGTCCTGCACGCTGCGGTTCATCTTGCCGGCTTCATCGGCAAAGATGCGCAGCTTGAGGACCTTGGCCAGCAGCTTGTCGGCCACGGCATCGGTGTCGCCGTGTTCGGCGCACAGCAGCACCAGCAGCCCCGGCCCGATCTGGCCGATGACCTCGCCATCGATCCGTACACTCGCTTCACTGACGCGCTGCAGGACGGTGATCATTCGGAATCTCTTGGATCATCAAAGTGGGCTTCCACGTCACTTGGCAAAAGCTGGATGGTGGCACGCAAGCCGGGCACTGCCGCCATCAAGGCCTTTTCCACCTTGTTGCGCAAGGATGCGGCATGGCCCAGCGACCAACTGGCCGGCATGTGCATGTGCATGTCCACAAAGCGGCGTTGCCCGGCTTTACGGGTCACCACATGGTCAAAGCGAATGATGTCACGGCCATCGATCTGGTACACAAAACCGGACAACACCTGCTCAATGTCCTGCTGGACCTCGGTCTCCACCGCCTCGTCCATCAAGCCTTGTGACGACTGCCAGACCAGGTGCGCGCCTTCCTTGAGGATGTTGAGCGCCACACCCATGGCGACCACGGCGTCCAACCACAGCCAGCCGGTCACCCCGACCAGCACGATGCCGACGACGACGCCCACCGAGGTCCAGACATCGGTGACCAGATGCCGAGCATCGGCTTCGAGGGCCAGCGAGCGGTGTTCGCGCGCCGCGCGGAACATGACCCAGGCCAGCAAACCGTTGAGCGCCGAGCTGCCCACCGACAGCACCAGACCCAGGCCAACCTGCTCCAGCGGCTGCGGGTCAAAGACGCGGTGGCTGGCTGCCCACAGAATGCCCAGAGCGGCCACGATGATGAGGATGCCCTCGAAACCCGAGGAAAAGTATTCGGCCTTGTGGTGGCCGTAGGGATGGTCTTCGTCCGGCGGCGCTTCGGCCACGGTGACCATGAGCAGGCCGAACATGGCGCTGGCCAGGTTGACCAGCGACTCCATCGCGTCCGACAGCAAACCGACCGAATCGGTCAACCACCAAGCCAGGGTTTTGAGGGCAATGGTGATGACGGCCACACCCACCGACGCCCAGAGCAAGCGTTTGGGGGTGAACCAGGGTGAAGCCATATTCATGACGACAGCATACGCCCGACGCGTGAACGCCTCATGACGAGGCTCAAGCCAGCGTGACCTTGGCGAACTTGCGTTTGCCCACCTGCACCACGCAGGTGCCCGCCTCGACCTTGAGGCCTTTGTCGCTGATGACTGCGCCGTCAATGCGCACGCCACCGCCGTCAATCAGGCGCCCGGCCTCCGTGGTGGAGGGTGCCAGGCCAGCGGCTTTGAGCAGGGCGCCAATGCCCATGGGCGCCCCCGACAGGGACACCTCGGGGATGTCGTCCGGAATGCCGCCCTTGCTGCGGTTGATGAAGTCCTGCTCGGCGGCGTCGGCTGCAGCGGCACTGTGGAAGCGTGCCGTGATTTCCTTGGCCAGCATGACCTTGGCATCTTTGGGGTTGCGACCGCCTTCGACTTCTTTCTTCAGGGCCTCGATCTCGGCCATCGACTTGAAAGACAGCAGGGTGTACCAACGCCACATCAAGGTATCGGAGATGCTCAGCACCTTGGCGAACATGGTGTTGGCGTCTTCGGCAATGCCGATGTAGTTGTTCTTGGACTTGGACATCTTGTCCACGCCGTCCAGCCCTTCGAGCAGCGGCATGGTCAAAATGCACTGCGGCTCCTGGCCGTATTCAGCCTGCAGGTGGCGGCCCATCAGGAGGTTGAACTTCTGGTCGGTACCGCCCAGCTCCAGATCGCTCTTGAGCGCCACCGAGTCGTAGCCCTGCATCAGCGGATAGAGGAACTCGTGCACCGAAATCGGCGTGCCCGCCTTGAAGCGGTCATGGAAGTCGTTGCGCTCCATCATGCGGGCCACGGTGTACTTGGCCGCCAGCTGGATCATGCCCATGGAACCCAAAGGCAGCGACCACTCACTGTTGTAGCGGATCTCTGTTTTGGAGGGATCCAGCACCAGGCTGGCCTGCTTGTAATAGGTTTCCGCATTGGCCTTGATCTGCTCGGGCGTGAGGGGCGGGCGGGTGCTGTTGCGGCCTGAAGGGTCGCCGATCAGGCTGGTGAAGTCCCCGATCAAAAAGATCACCTGGTGCCCCAAATCCTGCAACTGGCGCATCTTGTTGAGCACCACGGTGTGGCCGATGTGGATGTCCGGCGCGGTCGGGTCCAGCCCCAGTTTGATGCGCAGTGGCACCCCGGTGGCCTCCGATTTGGCCAGTTTTTGCAGCCAGTCTTCCTGCGGAATCAATTCATCACAACCACGCAAGCTCACGGCCATGGCCTCACGGGTCTTGTCCGTGACCGGGTATTTTGTAACAAGCGCTTGATTCATAAGGGTTTTTTCTGAAGTCAGACAGAGCGTTCACGGTAGAATCGCTCTTTTGGGCTGGACACTCATTTTAGTGGCCCCCTTACCCATTTACCGGGCTTGTCATTTGCCCAAGCAAGACAAACCCCTGCCAATCCACATTTCAATGTCCTTTTTGTCCAATTTGCTCACACACGCTGTGGCCTGGAGTATCCAGAGCCTGCAGTGGCTGGTGGTGCTCATCGGCCGGTGCCTGCTGGGTGTCCAGCATGCCTTGACCTGGATGGACAGCGCACATCCGCTGGCCACCTTCTCGCGTCCACTGACCCGCCTCGTCCGGCTCCACCCCAAACGCATCGTCACCGCACTGGCTTCTGTCCTGATGCTGGCTGGCGGCGGCGCCTTTGCTGTGGCCAACCTGGGACCTGATGCCTCTGAGCTGCCCACCGTCCACCTGACCGAACCCGTCACCGTGAGCGGGCTGGAGGCGCAAGCTGCGGCGCTGGATCTGCGCGACCTCAAACTTTTGCGCAGCGACACCACCCGCAGTGCAGACACCCCCGAGAGCCTGCTCAGAAGGCTGGGCCTGACCGACCCTGAGGCGGCACGCTTCCTGCGCCAGAACACCCAGGCCCGCGATGCCCTCTCTCGCGCTGGCCGCACGGTCTCTGCCGAGGCCAACGACAACCAGCAGCTGATCCAGATGACCGTGCGCTGGCTGCGCAACGAAACCGATGACCAGTTCCAGCGCTGGGTGCTGACCCGCTCGGCGCAAGGTCTGTCCGCCCGACTGGAAACCGTTCCCATGACCGCCAGCATCCGCATGTCCGGTGGCACTGTGGCCAGTTCTCTGTACGCCGCCAGCGATGAAGCCCGCCTGCCCGACAACGTGGTCAGCCAGCTGACCGACATCTTCTCCAGCCAGATCGACTTCCACAAAACCCTGCGCAAGGGCGCCCGTTTTGCCGTGGTCTACGAAGTGCTCGAAGCCGACGGCGAGCCGCTGCGCGCAGGCAAGGTCCTGAGCGCCGAGTTCATCAACGGCAACAAGACCTACGAGGCCGTCTGGTTCCAGGAACCCGGCAAGAAAGGCAACTACTACGCCTTTGACGGCAGCAGCCTGCGCCGCGCCTACCTGGCCTCTCCTGTGCCGTTCTCACGCAAGACCAGCGGCTTCAGCATGCGCCTGCATCCGATCTTCCAGACCCTGCAGGCCCACCGCGGCGTCGACTATGCGGCTCCCAGCGGCACCCCGGCCCATTCGGTGGGTGATGGTGTGGTCGAGTTTGCTGGCGTCCAGGGCGGCTTTGGCAATGTGGTGATCGTGCGCCACGGCAACAAGCACAGCACGGTCTACGCCCACCTGAGCCGCATCAACGTGCGCAAGGGTCAGACCGTCACACAGGGTCAGGTGGTGGGCGCCGTCGGCTCCACCGGCTGGTCCACAGGCCCGCACCTGCACTTTGAATTCCGCGTCAATGGCGTGCACGTGGATCCACAGACCATCATTCAGCAAGCGCAAAGTGCGCCCATCGCACCCTCTGCACGCAATGCGTTCAACCAGAATGCACAAGCCTCACGCGCCCAGTTGATGGCCGCCGCGCAAATGCGCGAAAGCACCGATCAATGACCGGACTTCCGGTGACCAAGAGGGGCTCTGCGGAGCCCCTTTTTTCTGAGCCATCACACACCATGTCTGCTGACGCCCTCTTCATCGGCATGATGTCTGGCACTTCGCTCGATGGGGTGGATGGCGTTCTGGCGCGCATCGCACCCAATGGTGCCATGCAGGTTCAGGCCCACGCGTTTGAAGCCTTCCCTGTCGCATTCAAAACACAACTGCTGCAACTCAACCAGAGCGGCCCCGACGAATTGCACCGCGCCGCGCTGGCAGGCAACGGCATTGCGCGCCACTACGCCCGCGTGGTGCAAACACTGCTGACACATACCGGTCATGCGCCCGAAGCCATCACCGCCATCGGCGCCCATGGCCAGACCGTGCGCCACCGCCCTTTGGAATTTGACGCCCAGCCCGACCAGCCTGCCGTGGGCTACACCTTGCAACTCAACAACCCCGCCTTGCTGGCCGAACTGAGCGGCATCGATGTGGTGGCGGACTTCCGCACACGCGACCTGGCCGCTGGTGGACAAGGCGCACCACTGGTTCCAGCCTTCCATCAGGGTATTTTTGGAAAAACCGGGTGCTGCGTCGCTGCGCTCAACATCGGTGGCATCTCCAACCTGAGCGTGCTGCACCCGAATGGACAGGTCATGGGCTGGGACTGCGGCCCCGGCAATGCTTTGATGGACCACTGGTGCCAGACGCACACCGGCGAACCGTTTGACCGCAACGGCGCCTGGGCCGCCACAGGTCAGGCCTCAGCGGCCTTGCTGCAAAGCCTGCTGAGTGAAAACTATCTGCACCAGCCCCCGCCCAAAAGCACCGGCCGCGATCTCTTCAACCCAGACTGGCTGCAGCAACACCTGGCCCGCTTTCCTGAACTGAGCACACAGGCCGTTCAGGCGACGCTCACCGCCTTCACAGCACAAGCCTGCATCCGTGATGTGCAGCAGCACGCACCCAACGCACAGTCGCTGATCGTGTGCGGCGGCGGCGCTTTGAACGGGCAATTGATGGCACTGCTCTCGCAAGGGCTGCCCGGCGTGGCCGTCAGCAGCAGTGAGCAGCACGGTCTGCCGCCGCTGCAAGTGGAAGCGGCCGCCTTTGCCTGGCTCGCCTTCAAGGCAGTGCACCGAGAGCCGGCCAGCTTGACAAGCGTCACGGGCGCCCGAGGCGCCCGTGTGCTGGGGGCGATTTATCCACGCTGACCCCACGGCGTGTGCGGCACTCAGGCCGCCAAAGCTCAAACCGAGAAGGACGAACCACAGCCACAGGTGGTAGTGGCGTTGGGGTTCTTGATGACGAACTGGGCGCCTTGCAGGTCTTCCTTGTAGTCGATTTCTGCACCGATCAAGTACTGGTAGCTCATCGCATCGATCAACAGCGATACACCGTTCTTGCTCATGGTGGTGTCGTCTTCATTGGTGATTTCATCGAAGGTGAAACCGTACTGAAAACCCGAGCAGCCACCGCCTTGCACGAACACGCGCAGCTTCAGGTCAGGATTACCCTCTTCGGCAATCAGATCCGCCACCTTGGCCGCAGCACTGTCGGTGAAGATGATCGGGGCGGGCATTTCGGTCTGGATGTTTTCAGCGACAGCGCTCATGGTGTTTCTCCGGGTAATTGGCAAATAGTATAGCGCCGCAGTGGGTTATTGCGCATCCTCCGAAGGCAGTACCTCCACGGGCTTTGGGGGTTTGCTGGCGTTGCAGTATCGAGGTCTGGGTGACGCCAACGGGGCTCGACGTCGCTATCGCGCCTAAAGTCGCCCCATTGGCGTCACCCAGACCTCGCATCCAATATCTCTGGCAAAACCTGGTTTGCAAACCGCCGGCGCCTGCAAAGAGGGTTGGGGTGTGCCTGGCTGGCGACTTCAGGCGCGCAGCGGCGTCGAGCCAGCCAGGCACACCCCAACCCTCTCCCCCAGCAGCCAAAACAAAAAAGCCGCCAGGCGAACCAGGCGGCTTTTTGTGAAGCAGAACAGCGAATTAACGCTTGGAGAACTGCTTGCGGCGACGAGCAGAGTGCAAGCCGACCTTTTTACGTTCGACTTCGCGGGCGTCGCGAGTGACGTAACCAGCCTGGCTCAGCATAGGCTTGAGCGATGCATCGTAGTCAATCAGGGCGCGGGTGATGCCGTGGCGGGTTGCACCGGCTTGGCCGGATTCACCGCCGCCGTGGACGTTGACCTGAATGTCGAAAGTCTCGGCATTGTTGGTCAGCATCAAAGGCTGCTTGGCAATCATGATGGAAGTCTCGCGGCCAAAGTAGGCTTGGATGTCCTTGCCATTGACCGTGATCTTGCCTGTGCCTTTTTTCAGAAACACGCGGGCGACGCTGGATTTGCGACGGCCGGTGCCATTGTTCCATTCACCAATCATCTCAAGGCTCCTTAGATTTCCAGCGCTTTAGGCTGTTGGGCTGTGTGCGGATGCTCTGCGCCGCCGTACACCTTGAGCTTCTTGATCATGGCGTAGCCGAGTGGGCCCTTGGGCAGCATGCCCTTGACAGCCTTCTCGAGTGCGCGGCCAGGGTGCTTGGCTTGCAGATCACGGAAGTTGGTTGCGGTGATGCCACCGGGGAAACCGGAATGGCGGTAGTACATCTTGTCGAGGTTCTTGGTGCCAGTCACTTTGAGCTTGGCAGCATTGATGATGACGATGAAGTCACCGGTGTCGACGTGAGGCGTGTAAATGGCCTTGTGTTTGCCGCGCAAACGGAGAGCAACTTCGCTGGCTACTCGTCCGAGGACCTTGTCGGTCGCGTCAATCACAAACCACTCGTGCACGACCTCAGCGGGTTTGGCGCTGAAAGTAGTTGTCATGAGTTTTCTCTTGTAAAGAAAGGTTTGTCAGGTCCTTTTCCACGGTCGGTGCTCCTCTGTTGGGAGCCTCTTAGGTGGGGATGTTGCCCGGCCCTTGCAGGCCAAACAGTCTTCGCCGCGGGACCACAAAATCGCTGCGAAGCCTGCCATTATACGAAAAATCAAGGACTTGCGGAAGTTATTGGTTACCATCGACCCATGTTCAGTTACCGTCACGCCTTCCACGCCGGCAACCATGCGGATGTGCTCAAACACATCACGCTGCTGGCCACCTTGCGCCACCTCATGCAAAAAGAGGCCGGCATCACCCTGATCGACACCCATTCGGGGGCCGGTCTGTACCGGCTGGACGGCGACTACTCCCAAAAAGGTGCCGAGGCCGAAGATGGTCTTTTCAAGCTGCTGGCCGCCACCGAAACGACCGAGTCCATCCCCGAAGCCGTGCAGGACTACCTGGAGCAGATCGCCAGCTTCAACCCGGCCGGCGTGGCCAAGGTCTACCCCGGCTCCCCTTTCTTGATGCAACGGCTGATGCGCCACGCGTCCCGCGACCGCCTGCGCCTGTTTGAGCTGCACCCCACCGACAGCAAGTCGCTGGCCTCCAACATCGCCCAGCTGGACGCGGGTCGCACCATCACCGTCAGCCGCGAAGACGGCTTTGAAGCCCTCAAAAAGCTGCTGCCCCCACCCGCCTCGGCCACTGGCTCCAAACGGGCCATGGTGCTGATCGACCCCAGCTACGAAATCAAGTCCGACTACGCCAAAGTGGCCAACGTCATTCAGGAATACCTGAAACGCTTTTCCACCGGCACCTATCTGGTCTGGTACCCGATCATCCCGCGCCCCGAAGCGCACGAACTGCCCCGCCGCCTGCGCACCCTGGCCAACCAGGCGCAGAAACCCTGGCTCAACGCCACTCTGGCCATTGGCCGCGGCCCCGGCGACGAAGGCGGGCTGACTGCGAGCGGCATGTTCGTCATCAACCCGCCCTTCACCCTCAAGGACCAGCTCAAGAAAGCCCTGGACCTGGTCGGCCCCGCCCTGGCGCGGGGCAACGGCAAGGAATGGAAAGTCGAAGGCTCGAACTGATGCCGCAAGCCCGGGCCTTTTGCGGCTCAGGGAAAGTCCTGACGCTGGGCCTTCAAAATTAACCGACCGATCGGTCGGTTAATGGATATACTCGCTTCTCACGCCCCAACCTTGGCCCTGATCACCGGGGCAGGAGAAGCCCATGTACACCCAATCCTTCAGCGTCTCTGACCAGGACGACGCCAAATCCGCCGGCCTGAAAGCCGTGCCCAAGGAAACCAGCGCCAGCGAGCAAGCGCTGCAGGCCCAGTTCGATGAGCGCATCGACGCCGATGGCCGTGTCGAGCCACGCGAGTGGATGCCGGACGCCTACCGCAAGACCCTGGTGCGCCAGATCAGCCAGCACGCCCACAGCGAAATCGTGGGCATGCTGCCCGAAGGCAACTGGATCAGCCGCGCCCCCAGCCTCAAGCGCAAGGCCATCCTGATCGCCAAAGTGCAGGACGAAGGCGGTCACGGCCTGTACCTGTACAGCGCCGCCGAAACGCTGGGCACCAGCCGCGACCAGATGCTGGACGCCCTGCACACCGGCAAGGCCAAGTACAGCTCCATCTTCAACTACCCCACGCTCAACTGGGCCGATGTGGGCGTGATCGGCTGGCTGGTCGATGGCGCGGCCATCATGAACCAGATCCCGCTGTGCCGCTGCTCGTATGGGCCTTACGCCCGCGCCATGGTGCGCGTGTGCAAGGAAGAGTCCTTCCACCAGCGCCAGGGCTACGAAGCCCTGCTGGTCATGATGCAAGGCACCGCCGAGCAAAAAGCCATGGTACAGGACGCCGTCAACCGCTGGTGGTGGAAGTGCCTGGCCATGTTCGGACCGCCCGACGCCGACAGCCCCAACAGCGCGCAAGGCATGCGCTGGGGCATCAAGCGCATCAGCAACGACGACCTGCGCCAGAAGTTTGTGGATGCCACCGTGCCGCAGGCCAAGGTGCTGGGCGTGACCCTGCCCGACCCTGACCTGAAGTGGAACGAAGCCCGTCAGGCCCACGACTACGGCCAGATCGACTGGGATGAGTTCTGGGCCACCGTGAACGGCAACGGCCCTTGCAACAAGGAACGCCTGGGCGCCCGCGTCAAGGCCTGGAACGACGGTGCCTGGGTGCGCGAAGCCGCCCTGGCCCACGCCAAGAAACAACAGCAACGTCAGATGAAGGAAGCAGCATGAGCACCGCCGCATTGAAAGAATGGCCTCTGTGGGAAGTTTTTGTCCGCAGCAAGCAAGGCCTGGAACACAAGCACTGCGGCAGCCTGCACGCATCGGATGCGCAGCACGCCTTGCAGATGGCGCGTGACGTCTACACCCGCCGTCAGGAAGGCGTGAGCATCTGGGTGGTGCCCTCCAACACCATCTCGGCGAGCGAGCCCAACGACAAAGGCGAGTTCTTCGAGCCCGCCAGCGACAAGGTGTACCGCCACCCGACCTTCTACGAGATCCCTGAAGAAGTGGGACACATGTGAGCGCCGCCATGAACGCCCCTGTTGACTACCTGCTGCACCTCGCAGACAACGCGCTGATCCTCGGTCAGCGCAACGCCGAATGGTGCGGCCACGGCCCCATCCTCGAAGAAGACATCGCGCTGTCCAACAACAGCCTGGACCTGATCGGCCAAGCCCGATTGCTGTACCAGCACGCCGCCGAGCAAATGGGCAAGGGCGCGACCGAAGACACGCTGGCGTATTTCCGCGACGTGCCCGACTTCCGCAACTACACCCTGTGCGAATTGCCGCACATGCCGCTGATGGCCGCCACCTCTGCAGGTGACCGCGACTTTGCGACCACCATCGTGCGCAACTTCCTCTACAGCAGCCTGATGGTGCTGGTGTGGGACCAGCTGCAAAACTCCAAAGACGCACAACTGGCCGCGATCGCCGCCAAGTCGCTCAAGGAAGTGCGCTACCACCTGCGCCACTCGCGCGACTGGCTGGTGCGTCTGGGCGACGGCTCGGAGGTCTCGCACGCCAAGGCGCAAGCCGCGCTGGACCAGCTGCTGCCCTACACGCAAGAGTTCTGGACCACCAGCCCACAAGAGTCGGCAGCGCTGGCCAACGGCACCGGCATCGACATGGCGGCCCTGCAAAACGACTGGAACCAGATCGTGAGCGAGGCCCTGCAAGAAGCCACGCTCCAGCGCCCCGCTGCAGGCGGCTTTGTGCCCACCGGCAAGCAAGGCATCCATTCGGAGCATCTGGGCTTCGTGCTGGCCGAAATGCAAAGCCTGGCACGCCAGCACCCTGGCGCCATCTGGTAAGGCCAACAAGGCATGCCCTCCACTACCGTCACAGAGAGCGAAGCGAAGCAGTCCATGGATTGCCGCGCTGCGCTCGCAATGACAAGTTCAGCACAACGCGCATGGGACCTGCTGGAGTCCTTGAGCGACCCGGAAATCCCGGTGGTCTCGCTGCGCGAGTTGGGCATCCTGCGCGAAGTGCGCGAGGGCGCCGAAGGTCTGGAAGTGGTGATCACGCCCACCTACAGCGGCTGCCCCGCCATGGGTCAGATCGAGGACGACGTGAAAGCCGCGCTCGCCACTGCAGGCCTGCAGGCCACCGTGGTCACCCAGCTGGCACCCGCCTGGACCACCGACTGGATGACCGACGCCGCCAAGGACAAGCTGCGCGCCTACGGCATCGCCCCGCCGCACGCCTGCGCCAGCGCAGCGTCGGGCTCGGCCAATGTGGTGCAGTTCGCTGCACGCGGGGCCAAAGCCGAGGTGGTGCACTGCCCGCAATGCGGCTCTGGCAACACGACCGAAACATCGCACTTCGGATCCACTGCCTGCAAGGCCCTCTACCGGTGCCTGGATTGCATGGAACCATTCGATTACTTCAAACCCTATTAAAAAGCGATTCATCATGCGCTTTCATGACCTGACTGTCTCCCGCATTGCCCCCGAAGCCGCTGGCGCCGTGGCCATCACCTTGAGCGTGCCCGCCGACCAGCGCGAAGCCTTTGCCTTTGCGCCTGGCCAGTTCCTCACCTTGCGCGCCACCATTGGCGGTGCGGATGTTCGTCGCAGCTACTCCATCAGCTCGGCACGCAGCCAGCTGCAACGCGGCGAACTCGAAGTGGGCATCCGCCCGGTCGAAGGCGGCGTATTCTCCAACTGGGCCGCCAGTCAACTCAAAGCGGGCGACACCCTGCGCGTGATGCCGCCCGATGGCCGCTTTGTGGTGCAGCGCCCCCGCGCCATCCACCGCGTGGGCTTTGCTGCGGGCTCGGGCATCACGCCCATCCTGTCGATTTTGGCGACCACGCTTGAAGAGCAGCCCGAGTCCAAATTCACACTCGTCTATGGCAACCGCCGCATGGACAGCGTGATGTTCAACGAAGCCCTGCAGGACCTCAAGGACCGCTACCCCTCGCGCCTGACGCTGATCCACATCCTCTCACGCCAGGCCCAAGAAGTGCCGCTGCTCGAAGGCCGCATTGACGCGGGCAAAGTGCGCGCCATCATCGACGCCTTCCTGCCCGTGGGCAGCATGGACGAAGTGTTCATCTGCGGCCCCGAGGCCATGATCGAAGAGACCGAGAAGACCTTGCTGGGTGCAGGCGTCTCGGCCAAAGCCATCCGCACCGAACGCTTCAGCTCCCCCACGCTCGACGCCCTGAGCCCGGAGCAACGCGCCCAGGCCGTGCTTGGCCACAAGGCCACGCGCGACAGCGGCGAAGTGCAGCTCACGGTGGTGCTCGACGGCAAGCCCTACGAGATGCCGATGAACAAGAACGAGAAGATTCTGGACATTGCCTTGGCCATGGGCCTGGACCTGCCTTACTCATGCAAAGGTGGTGTGTGCTGCACCTGCCGTTGCAAGGTCACAGAAGGCACGACCGAGATGGACAAGAACTTCACTCTGGAAAAGCCCGAAGTCGATGCCGGTTTTGTGCTGTCTTGCCAGGCCCGCCCCACCAGCGGCAAAGTGGTGGTGAGCTTCGACGAGCGCTGATCTGCATGTTCGGTTGGTCATAAAAAAACGCCCTGCATTGCAGGACGTTTTGACTTGAATAAACCCTCAGATCAAATGCTGAACTTCATCGCGACAGTTTGCGCACTGCTGCACTGCGGTGCAAGGCCACTTTGGCCCGACCGGCGTGGCGCATGCCCAAGCGCTCGGCAGCAGCTTCGCTCAGATCAATGATGAATCTGGAACTGAACGGACCTCGGTCATTGATGCGGACAGTGACCTCACGCCCGTTGCTCAGGTTGAGCACGCGGATACGGCTGCCCAAAGGCAGGGTCTTGTGCGCGGCAGTCAAGGCTTGGCGATCAAAGCGCTCACCGCTGGCCGTGCGCCGACCTTGCCACCGTTTGCCGCCATACCAGGTGGCCAGTCCTTGCTGCAACAAAGTGCCCGAGGCGTCTGGCGTCAAGGCTTCGCTGGTCTGGGCATCGATCTGCTCTGAATCCTGCACCCATGCGGCCTCGGCAGGCGACTCGGGGACGGCAGCGACCACCGCACCGCACCACAGGACCAAGGTAAAAGCAAAGACTTTCAACGGTTTTTCAGACCCGACAGGACGCCCAGCGTGGCCGCGCTCTGGTTCATGGTGTAGAAGTGCAACGAAGGCACACCAGCACGAATGAGTTGTTCGCACAAATCGGTCACCACCTCCAGACCGAAGGCTTTAATCGAGTCAAGATCATCGCCGTAACCCTGCAGGCGCAAACGGATCCAGCGAGGAATTTCCGCGCCGCAGGCGTCCGAAAAGCGCAGCAATTGCGATGAGCTGGTGATCGGCATGATGCCAGGCACCACCGGCACATCCACACCCAGTTTGTGGGCATCGTCTACAAAACGGAAATAAGCGTCTGCGTTGTAGAAGTACTGGGTGATCGCCGAGTTGGCGCCCGCCTTCACTTTGGTGGCAAAGGCCTGCAAGTCCGCCTCGGGCGACTTGGCTTGAGGGTGCACTTCCGGGTAGGCCGCCACTTCGATGTGAAAGTCATCACCGGTTTCGGCACGGATGAAAGCCACCAGATCACTGGCGTACTGAAACTCGCCACCGGCACCATAGCCGCTGGGCAAATCTCCGCGCAAGGCGACCAGGCGCTTGACGCCCATGGCCTTGAGTGTGGCCAGCTCAGCACGCACAGAAGCCTTGGTCGCGCCGATGCATGAAAAGTGCGAGGCTGCAGCCACGCCTTCGCTCAGGATCGCCCCCACGGTGGCAAACGAGCCTTCCTGGGTGGAGCCGCCTGCACCATAGGTGACCGAGCAAAACTCGGGCGTGAGGCCGTACAGCTGCTGGCGCACGGCGCGCAGCTTTTCTGCGCCTTCGGGCGTCTTGGGTGGGAAAAACTCCAGACTGATGGGCAAATTCAAGGCACTCATCACATCTCCTTCCATTCAATAGTCATTGGCTTTGGCATAGGCCTTGGCCGCCAGATCGGCCTCATGGGCTTGGCGCGCTTTTTCGCGCGCAGGGGCCACCGCCGCCGGGTCCGGCCAGCAAGCTTGCACAAAAAATTCGCGGTTGCCGTCACCGCCCTCAATGGGACTGTCCAGCCAAGCCGTCACCTTCATGCCCAGATCCGTCAAAGCGGTGCGCAGACGGTTTTCGATGAAGGGGTACAGGCTTTCGTCCTTGACGATGCCACCCTTGCCCACTTGACCCGGCTGCAATTCAAACTGGGGTTTCACCAGCATCAGCAACTGGCCCGTGGGCTTGAGCAAATGCACCACGCCTGGCAAAACCAGCGTCAGCGAGATGAAGGACACATCGCCCACCATCAGGTCAAAGCCTTCAAGTGCATCCGGGATGCGCTCATCACCCGGTTCCAGCTCGCGGGCATTGACGCCCTCGATGCAGACCACACGCTCATCCTCGCGGATGCTCGGATGCACCTGGGCATGGCCCACGTCAATGCCCACCACCTGCGCTGCGCCGTGCTTGAGCAGACAGTCGGTGAACCCGCCAGTGCTTTGGCCCACATCCAGACAACGCAGACCATGCACCTGAACACCCGTCGCCTTCAATGCCCCTTCGAGCTTGAGGCCTCCGCGTGACACGTAGCGCGACTCGGCATCATCGAGCAACTGCAAAGCAGCGCTTTCGGGCACATCATCGCGGTTTTTGATGACCTGACGCCACTCCCCGTTGGGCTGCTGCCACTGAACGCCTGCGGCAATCAGTCGCTGAGCCTGGGAACGAGACACGGCCAAGCCACGCTCGACGAGAAGTTGATCAATGCGCATGTATTCAGCGATTCCTTGTAGGCGCCAGTCCTGCTGGCAATGGGGGAATGTGTGGTCTGCGGCTGATCGCTTTCAGGGCAAGCGGCTACAGGCGTTGTCGTCGCTGTAGGCGTCAGCCCTGCAGGCGATCAAACCATCAATAACGGTAAGTGTCAGGCTTGTAAGGGCCCGCTTTGGGCACGCCAATGTAGGCAGCCTGCTCGTCGCTCAGCTCGGTCAGCATCGCGCCGACTTTTTTGAGGTGCAAGCGGGCCACTTTTTCGTCGAGGTGCTTGGGCAGCACATAGACCTTGCCGATGTCATAAGCGTCCTTGTGGGCAAACAGCTCGATCTGGGCGATGGTCTGGTTGGCAAACGAAGACGACATCACAAAGCTGGGGTGGCCTGTGCCGCAGCCCAGGTTCACCAGACGGCCCTTGGCCAGCAAGATGATGCGCTTGCCGTCAGGGAAGATCACATGGTCCACCTGGGGCTTGATCTCTTCCCACTGGCACTTCTCTTCGAGCTTGGCCACCTGGATCTCGTTGTCGAAGTGACCGATGTTGCAGACGATGGCTTGGTCCTTCATCGCAGCCATGTGCTCGAAGGTGATCACGTCGCGGTTGCCGGTGGTGGTCACAAAAATGTCAGCCTTGTCGGCAGCGTAGGCCATGGTCACGACCTTGTAGCCTTCCATCGCAGCCTGCAGGGCGTTGATCGGGTCGATCTCGGTCACCCACACCTGGGCGCTCAAAGCGCGCAAGGCTTGTGCGGAACCTTTGCCCACATCGCCGTAACCCGCGACCACAGCCACTTTGCCCGCGATCATCACGTCGGTGGCGCGCTTGATGCCGTCCACCAGCGATTCGCGGCAGCCGTACAGGTTGTCGAACTTGCTCTTGGTCACCGAGTCATTGACGTTGATGGCGCGGAACATCAGCGTGCCCTTGGCCGACATTTCCTTCAGACGGTGCACGCCAGTGGTCGTCTCTTCGGTCACACCAATGATTTCGGCGCTCTTGCGGCTGTACCAGGTCGCATCTTCGGCCAGCTTGGCCTTGATCGAGTTGAACAGGCAAGTCTCTTCTTCGCTCGTGGGGTTGGCGATCAGGCTGGCGTCTTTTTCGGCGCGCTTGCCCAGGTGCATCAACAGCGTGGCATCGCCGCCGTCGTCCAGGATCATGTTGGGGCCTTCGCCGGGCGTGCCTGCCGCGGCGAAGTCAAAAATGCGGTGCGTGTAATCCCAGTACTCGGCCAGCGTCTCGCCCTTGATGGCGAACACGGGCGTGCCCTTGGCGGCAATCGCAGCGGCGGCGTGGTCTTGCGTCGAGAAAATATTGCACGAGGCCCAACGCACATCCGCGCCCAGGGCTTGCAAGGTCTCAATCAGCACCGCGGTCTGGATCGTCATGTGCAGCGAGCCGGTGATGCGTGCGCCCTTGAGGGGCTGGCTCTTGGCGAACTCTTCGCGGATGGCCATCAGGCCGGGCATCTCGGTTTCGGCGATGCGGATTTCCTTGCGGCCCCAGTCGGCCAGGCCGATGTCGGCGATCACGCAATCGGCATTCACGGCCGTTTTCAACGGTGCATTCATTGTTCAGCTCCAAAGCAAATGTGAAGAAGCCACACGCGTGGATGAAAGCACTGAATGGAAGGTACAGGCTCACCGCACGTCGAGTGGATGAGCGTCGTTGCTGTATGAAGATTCCGAGCCTCACGCCTGCTGCCAGCATTGGGGCTGGTGGGCGCTGCAACGCTCCTCGGAAGCCTTGGATTATACGAACAATCATCCCGATGCGTAGCTCAGCCCGTAAAATCAGAGGTTTGGCCAAGCACGACACCGCTTGGCCACTCGGGCGTCTTTTACTGCCCGCATGAATTTCAGGACCCCTTGTGACCTACGCCAACGAGACCCGGCGCCGCCGGACTTTTGCCATCATTTCCCACCCCGACGCGGGTAAAACCACGCTGACCGAAAAGCTGTTGCTGTTCTCCGGCGCGATCCAGATCGCCGGTTCGGTCAAGGCCCGCAAGGCTTCGCGCCACGCCACCAGCGACTGGATGGAGATTGAAAAGCAGCGCGGCATCTCGGTGGCATCTTCGGTCATGCAGATGCTGTACCGTGACCACGTCATCAACCTGCTCGACACGCCTGGCCACAAAGACTTCAGCGAAGACACCTACCGGGTGCTCACGGCCGTGGACTCGGCCCTGATGGTGATCGACGCCGCCAACGGTGTGGAAGCCCAGACCCGCCGCCTGATCGAAGTCTGCCGTCAGCGCGACACGCCCATCATCACTTTTGTGAACAAGATGGACCGCGAAGTGCGCGATCCGCTCGATATCCTGGACGAAGTCGAACGCGAACTGGGCATGCCCTGCGTGCCCATGACCTGGCCCGTGGGCCAGGGCAAGAGCTTTGGCGGCATCGTCAACCTGCGCACCCAGGCCATGACGGTGTTCGACTCCGGCTCTGAGCGCCTGCCGCAAGACTTCGAGACCATTCCCCTGACCGAGCAAGCGCAATTGGCCGCGCGCTTTGGTGCGGAATGGACCGCCGCCATGGACAGCATGGAGCTGGCCACTGGCGCATCGCCCGTGTTTGACGAAGCCGCGTTTTTGGCAGGCAAACAGACACCCGTGTTCTTCGGCTCCGGTGTGAACAACTTCGGTGTGATGGAAGTGCTGGACGCCCTGGTCGACCTGGCCCCCGCGCCCAAGCCCCGCACCAGCAACCTGATCGTCAACAAGCAGCCCGTGGTCAAGGAAATCCAGCCCGAAGACAGCGCTTTCTCGGGCGTGGTGTTCAAGGTGCAGGCCAACATGGACGCCAACCACCGCGACCGCATTGCGTTTGTACGCATGGCTTCCGGCAAATACACCCCCGGCATGAAGCTCAAGGTGCAGCGCACCGGCAAAGAGCTGCGCCCCACCAGCGTCGTCACCTTTTTGAGCCAGCGCCGCGAAGCGGTGGACGAAGCCTATGCGGGCGACATCATCGGCTTCACCACCCACGGCGGCGTGCAGCTGGGCGACACCATCACCGATGGCGCCAACCTGCAGTTCACCGGGCTGCCTTTTTTCGCGCCCGAACTCTTCATGACCGTGATCCTGAAGAACCCGCTGCGCACCAAGCAACTGCAAACCGGTCTGGACCAACTCGGCGAAGAAGGCGCGATTCAGGTGTTCAAACCCGAAATCGGTGGCCCCATGTTGCTGGGTGCCGTAGGTCAGCTGCAGTTTGAAGTGGTGCAACACCGCCTGAAAGCCGAATACGACTGCGACGTGCGCCTGGAAGGCTGCCAGTACACCGGTGCCCGCTGGATCACGGCCGACACCCCGGCCGAGCTGCGCGAATTCACCAACGCCTACCCGCAGCGCATGTCGCTCGATGCGGCTGGCACGCTGGCCTATTTGTGCACCAGTCCATACGATGTCCGTCTGGCGCAAGAGCGCTTTCCCAAAATACACTTCCACCCACTGCGCGAGCATGCAGGCCTGGCGTTGGGATCTGCGAACTGAACTTATCAATTCTTATCAATTCGGTTATTGACCCGTCCTGAATTAGGTTGACACCTGGGACGGTGATTCAAGCCGACAGATGTCGGCCAAAGACGCCCGATGCACCTCATCGGGCGTTTGCATTTTGAGCGCCAGATGCGGACGCTCGGCGTTGT
>Ga0213920_1000895_pt1 | contig 18633 bp, 15 predicted proteins | sample McNCre1117MG_FD_161054 | JGI IMG/M metagenome (GOLD analysis project Ga0213920, IMG submission 161054) | Freshwater microbial communities from McNutts Creek, Athens, Georgia, United States - 11-17 MG | ecosystem: Environmental > Aquatic > Freshwater > Creek | place: USA: Georgia | collected...
CCGAGCTGCCGCACGATTTGCCGCGTTTGCGCAAACTGCGGGTGCTCTTTTTGTCAGGCAATCCGTTCACTGTTTTGCCCGAGGTGCTGGGCGAGTGCCCGTCTTTGACGATGGTGGGCTTCAAGTCTTGCCGTATTGCGCATGTGCCCGCGGCGTCTTTGCCAGTGGGCTTGCGCTGGTTGGTGCTGACGGACAACCGCATTGCCGCCTTGCCCGACGCGCTGGGCCGTTGTACCGATTTGCAGAAACTGATGCTGGCGGGCAACCAGCTCACGCACTTGCCCGACGCCATGGCCGATTGCCAGCGGCTGGAGCTGGTGCGGGTGTCGGCCAACGCGCTGACGGCCGTGCCCGAGGTGCTGCTGGATTTGCCGCGTCTGGCGTGGCTGGCCTGCGGGGGCAACCCGTGGTCTGCAGCGCTGGAGAAAGCGGCCTGGCAGGCCGCCGATGTGCCGACGGTGCAAGCGGCGCAGCTGCAGTGGGCCGAGGTGTTGGGGCAGGGCGCGTCAGGCGTCATCCATGCGGTGCAAGACGGCGCGGGCAGGGCACTGGCGGCCAAGATTTTCAAAGGCCAGATGACCAGCGATGGTTTGCCACAAACCGAGATGTCGGCCTGCATGCGCGTGGGTGCGCACCCGCAGGTGCTGGGCGGCTTGGCACGACTCGATGGCCGTGCCGATGGCTGCCAGGGCTTGCTGATGCCGCGTATCGGTGCCCAGTGGACCAACTTGGCCAGCCCACCCAGCCTGGAGAGCTGCACCCGCGATGTGTATGCGCCCGATGCACAGTGGTCCGCCCCCGTGGTGCAAGCCATGGCCCAAGGCCTGGCGCAAGCACTGGCCCATGTGCATGCGACCGGTTTGGTGCATGGCGACGTGTACGCCCACAACGTGCTGCACGACCACCAAGGCCATGTGCAACTGGGCGACTTCGGCGCCGCCACCTTTGTACCGCCTGACCAACCCGCCCTGGCTTGCCGAATGCAGCAACTCGATGTGCGCGCCATGGGCTGCTTGCTGGGCGAGTTGATTGAGCGTTGCTCGGATGGGGCGAATGCTCTGGGGGCGCTGCCTGCGTTGCGGGAGGCTTGTGTGGGTGGGGAGGTCAGTAGCTGGGAATTTGCGGAGGCGCTTTCCGCGCTTTAAGCGGTGTCCTACGTGCTTTGGTGGGAGCCCTGGCCGCGGGCGGGCGTTCCCTACCGAGCAGCGGACCGATATTGCGCGTGGGCAGAAAAAGCCCCGGCGGTGAGTTCCACATCGCCGCGGGCAATGCCGGCCTGCCTGGCTCGGCTTTCCCACCCATCGACCGCACAAGCGACCTCTTCAATAATCTGTTTGCCCCGTTCGTCAGTCAACCCGTAGAAGGCTGCAGTGGTCAGAACTGTTTGGAGGCTCGGACGGTTGTCTACGTCGTCGATGTTGAGGACGTGTTCTGCCTTGTCGATGTTCGGGTTCACATCGAACGCCGGTGCCAAGCGCCAGCCTGTCGCGCCCAGAATGAAACCGTGATTGCGCAGGTGGTCGTCTCTATTCCCAACTGCAACGTTGAACGCCACCCTGCGAAATAGCTGCTCCAGGTCGGCATCCGCATGTGCACCGTCGCCCTTGCTCCGAAGGAACTGGGCCAGCTCCAAGTAGCTTGTGCCCTCGCTTTGCTCCTTGCGAAGCAAGGTCATCGCGGAGGCATAAAACCGTCGCGCTCCGTTGGCGCGGTCAAAACGCTGCACGCAGAAGGTGTGGAACTCATTGTTCAGACGCACTGCCTTTGCGGCAGGAACATCCACCCCCGCCTTCAGCGCGAGACCGTGGACCACGAGCTCCCAGGCACCGACATCCCGATCGTCGTCTCGCGCCGGGAATTTGCCAATCCACAGGGAGCCATCCGCCTCCGTAAAGTTGGCTTTAGGCCGTGCACCACCCAAAGATGCGCCAGGTGCAACCAACACGGACAGCCATTTGCGCAACGCGTCGAGGTCGTCAATGCGGCGGCTGCTCAGCTGATATGCCACCGCATCCAGCTCGCGCAGTGTGGTGCTGGGCGGTGCGGCCATTTTCTCGTTGCCCAGGAATTCCTCGGTGCCGGCAAGCCGAAAGCGCAGAGCACCCTGTCGGGTGAAGTCCTGCACCCCGATGAGGAAGTCCCACGCGTACAGCGTCCGCGGCGTGCGTTTTTCGTCTTTGGCCTGCAGTGCCTCTCGCCGCTTCATCAGCGTCTGGCCCCACCGGTCAGGGGTCGAGTCCAAGAAGATGCCGAAGTTGCCCAGTTCGAGCTTGGGAAAGAATGGCGCTTCGTCCAGCGACAGGTCGGGGTCAAGCGCGAATGCTCGCGCGTCGCGTAGCCACCCGCGCTCGTAATGGAATCGAATCTGGCCGCGGTCGTGTGCCAAGGTGCCGACCAGGCATGGCTGTCCCAGGTCGCAATCGAGCCAGACCTCCAAGGCGTTGTCTTGATGGCTCATGACGCGCTCCCGGTGCCATCCGGAAGGTCGGCAGGAGCTGGCGATGCATTGGTGGCAGCTCGCCGGCGTCGCGGTGCTGACGCCGGCGCTTCGAGTGCCAAATCTTGCAGCTTGCGGCCCACCTTGTCGTCTGCAGCCAGCGCATTGATGTCGGCTTCGAGACCCAGGACCGCCATGACCCGCATGTAAGTGCCCAAGGTTGCGCCCGGGTCGCCAGCCTCCACCTTGTAGAGTGAGGTTCTTGAGATGCCCGCTCGCTGAGACACTACGGCGTTGCTCAGCTTTCGCCGCATGCGCGCGAGCTTCAGCCGCTCTCCAAGCTTTGAAAGCAGCCTCTGCTCCTGCGGAAAGACGATTGGTGGTTTGCGTGGCATTTCGCTATTATAGACAAAATGATGGTTTTATGTCCATAATAGAGATCAATTGCAGGGCTGGGAGGCTCGAGAACATTGCAGCGCACGCCCGCAGTGAAGGCCTGGTGCTGGTGACGAACAACATGGGGGAGTTCGCACGGGTGCCTGCGCTGGAAGCGGAGAACTGGGTCCACACAGCGCAGTAATTTAAGATTTGTCGTGCATCAGTCGCACAAAAGTGCGTTGACGGCCAGGCTAAGCTGATGGAGCGAATCGATGTCAAGTGCAGCCACCGAAAGCGTTGCCCAACCGCCTCCGGGCGGTTTTTGCTTTTGGGGTGTGCAAAAGGTGAGGATGACCCTGTGTATCACTGGGGCGTAGTTGTGAGAACCTTCTCCAATTCGTGCCTCCAGAATTTGGCCTGGCTGGTCGTGCCGTGACCTGATGTCTCTGGAGACCCCGGGATCAAGAAAAGCCGCGCATCTTTGATGCGTTTGAGTTCACGCTCCATGAATCCGAACTCTGGTGGGTTGCGCTCGTCATCTGCAGAGTTGATGGCCAGTACCTTGGCTTTGATCCGCTCAAGCTGGGCCGTTGCGTTGTAGTCCCGTGAGGCATCCCACTGGTAGAGAAGGTCATTGGCATCGGCTGTGAAGGGGGCATTGAGACGCTGGTCCAGCAGGGCATCTGCTTTTTCTCGTGTGGGCGCGAGTTTTTGGAGGCCTTGGTTTCCTCCGCTCGTGGCAATCGCGCAGAAGACAGAAGCCACTCGCGCGCTGCGCGGCTGCTGGGTGTAGTTGCCATTCATCCATTCTGGATCATTGCGGATGCTGTCGATGATGAGCCGACGTGTCATCCAGTTGCGTCCTGACATTTCAGAGGGCATGGAGGCCATTGGCACGGCGATGTCCATCATGTCGGGGTACTTCTGAGCCCAGATCCAGGTGTGCATGCCTCCCATAGAGTTGCCGATGATCAAGCGCAGCCGCTTGAGACCCAGGTGCTCTGTGACCAAGCGGTATTGGGCTTGCACCATGTCTTCGTAGTTGTAGCGCGGAAACTGGGCTCGCAATCCATCGGAGGGTTTGGTACTGCGACCCGTGCCAATGCCATCAGGGATGATGATGAAGTACCGATTCGCATCCAGCGCTTGCCCTGGGCCAAACAACTCGCCCGCAAATGCTGGCGTGAGCATGCTCTCTGCAGAGCCCGCCGTGCCATGGAGCACCATGACAGGTATGCCCGTGGGGGCGCCGATGGTGGTGTAGTGGATGCGCAGCTCAGGCAGGGTCTGCCCGGTGTGAAACCGGAAATCCTTGATGATGGCCATCTGCTGCTGGGCCGCAAAAGCGGGGGCGGTCGCGGCGTGGCTGACAGGCAGTACGGGCAGCAGTGTCATGGCGGTGAATACCCCCGGCAAAGCAGCCTTCAAACAGCGCTTTGCCCAATGCTTGAACATCATCATGTCTCCTTGTAATCGATCCAGGCTATCACAGGCCGTGGATAGACACCAACCAACAGCCTGCAAGCGGACTGCTCGGGCGTTTTCTCAGCTGACATGCCCAGCGTCGAGATGCCATGATTGACCGGCTATTAGTCGCTTCATTGTTTCCCGATCAGGATTGAATACGTCAGTTTCTCATTGATTGCCATTAAATTCCCGATTGGTAAATTCATTTTGCATTCAGGCCATGCTTGCGTCATAATTTCCCGAACGGGAATCAACGAGCGCCATCCATGATCAGCATCTCCACAGCCCAAACCCTAGGTGCCACGCTGCGCGCGGCCAGAAAGCGCATGGGCCTAACCCAGCCAGAGCTTGCGCTGGCCGCAGGTGTGGGGGTGCGGTTCATCGTCGAATTGGAAAGTGGTAAGCCCACGGTGCGCCTGGAGCTGGTGCTGAGGGTGATTGATGCCCTGGGAGGATCGTTGACGTTGACGGGTTTGGATGCCGAGGGTGCTCAGGTCAGAGAGGCCCCCCATGGTGCATGACATCTGCGTCTGGCTTTTTGACCAACCGGTGGGCACCTTGTCGCTGGTGGGCGGCCGACTGAGTTTTCAGTACCGGCCTGATTGGCTGACGCAGCCCAATACAGTTGCGCTTTCGCAGTCGTTGCCACTTGGCCCCGAGCCCTTTGATGACCACCAGTGCCGCGCCTTCTTTGCTGGTTTGTTGCCCGAGGGAAACTTGCGGCGGCTGATTGCACAGCAGTGTCAGGTGTCCAGCCAGAACGACTTTGCTTTGCTCAATGCGATTGGTGGTGAATGCGCCGGTGCCATCAGCTTTGGGCCGCTCGTGCAAGCCATGGCCACCACCGAAAGCGCTGGAGTCGAATGGCTGGACGAGTCGCAACTGAGTGCCTTGCTCGATGAATTGCCGCATCGCCCCATGATGGCGGGGCGCGATGGCATGCGTTTGTCATTAGCTGGCGCTCAAGACAAGCTGCCGGTCGTGTTCGACGGCAAGCGCATTGGCCTGCCCAAAGGTGGTCAGCCCAGCACCCACATTCTCAAGCCGGCCATTGCATCAGTGCAGGGCAGCGTCATCAACGAGGGCTTTTGCCTGGCGCTGGCGAAAGTCATGGGTATGCCCACGGCACAAGCGCAAATTTTTCAAGTCAATGACCGTCAAGTCTTGCTGGTGGCGCGCTACGACCGTCGCCTCGCCGATGATGATGGGCATCAGGTGCGCATCCACCAGGAAGACTTCTGCCAGGCTTTGGGCGTGGTACCCGAGATGAAGTACCAAAACGAAGGCGGCCCTGACCTGAAGGCTTGCTTTGAGCTGCTGCGCAAAGTCACCAGACCGAGCGCACCGCAATTGTTGCGATTATTGGATGCTGTTGTCTTCAATGCACTGGTGGGCAATCACGACGCTCACGCCAAGAACTTCTCCTTGCTCTACGCCACGGGTACAACCGCCACGTTGGCGCCGCTGTACGACATGCTGTCCACAGCGGTGTACGACCACCTCACACCCAAGATGGCGATGAAGCTGGGCGGCAAGTACAAATTCACCGAGGTGCAGGCCAAACATTGGGATCAATTCGCGCTGGAAGCCATGCTGTCCAAGGCACAAACCAAAAAGCGCGTGCTGCGCATGGCTCAGGCTTTGCCCGTTGCAGCGCGTCAATTGCAGGCCACGCCGTTATTTTCAGAGCAATCCATCGTGGCCAAGATCGTGGCCCTGATAGAGCAGCGGTCGGCACTCACCGCACAGCGAATTTTGACGGCGTACGGCGACACCGAGGCGCATGACAGTGATGAGTCCTGATCCATTTCTCGGCTAAGTTGGATCTACCCGTGGGTTGGACCCTGTTCTGTCAGAATGAAGAAAAAAACTGGAGACAACGGATGAATCCGACAATCCCTTTCATCAGAAAACTGGGCTTGGCGTTGCTGTTGGCTGGTGTTGCTCACACCAGCGTCCATGCGCGTGTGACACGCATCGTCATTGATGAAGTCAAGCCGATGCCCACCGATCCATCAGGGGGCCTGGCGACCGAGCAGATCGCAGGCCGTGCTTTTGGTGAACTGGATCCCCAATCGGCAGCGAATCGGATCATCAATGATGTGATGCTTGCGCGAGACTCGGACGGCAAAGTGCGGTACGTGGCCACCTTTGTCTTGACCAAACCTGTAGACGCATCCAAGGCCAGTGGCCTGATGTGGCATGAGGTGCCTAATCGGGGTCTGCGCAGACCCAATGTGGTCGCTGAGCGCAGCAACGGCGACGTTGATCTGACCAGCGCCTGGCAAGGCGATAACTCGGGCGCCACGGCGGTTCGTGCCACTGCCGAGGTAGACAAGTCGCACTGGCTCAAGCTGCCTATTGCGCGTCATCCAGATGGCAAGCCCGTCGCTGGCGAGGTGATCGGGCGCATTGTGAACCGGTCGGGTTTGCAGTCTCAAGCGCTCATCGTGCAGACCAATCCCGTTCCCTACATGCCAGCAAGTCTGGACACGCGAGACGCCAGGCTTGTTTCTCGGGTTGCGGAATCTACGCGTGGCGAGGTGATGGGGGAGGTCGACATTCCTGCGTCCGAGTGGGCTTGGGCCCGCTGCGATGCGGCTCACCCCTTCCCTGGGACGCCAGACCCGAAACAAATTTGCTTGAAGAATGGGTTTGATGCCAGCCGCTTGTATCAGGTGAAATTCACCTCGCACGATGCCTATGCCCTGGGTATCGGATTTGCAGCTTGGCGGGATGTTGGGCAGTTCTTTAAAACGGCACGGTCCGATGATGCTGGGACGGTCAATCCGGTGGCTGGCATGGTGACCCACAGCATTGGACGTGGCGTTTCGCAATCGGGCAATTTCTTGCGCGGTTGGTTGCACCTGGGCTTCAACCAGGATGAGACGGGCAGGCAAGTCCACGATGGCTTGTGGCCGATCATCGCTGGGCGGCGCATTGCGCTGAATTTCCGGTGGGCTCAGCCCGATGGGGTTTTGGAGTTGTACCAGGCCGGCAGTGAAGGGCCGCAGTGGTGGTTGCCTGAGCCCGACTCGGTGCGCGGCACGGCTGCGGCGGGCTTGCTAGACCGATGCACGCAAAGCCGGACGTGCCCCAAAATCATCGAGCATTTCGGGTCTGGGCTTTGAAGCTGACGCCTGAGTGGATTGGCACTGACGCTAAAAGAGATCTGCCATTGCCGCCCAATGTTCGCCGCTACTACATCGGCAGCTCCAATCACGGTGGAGGCGCCGGGGGCTTCAACAGCAGCTTGCCCGGAGCGGGCCTGCCCACTGCAGGGCCTGTTTGCCCTGGGAACAACTATGGCACTGGCGTGTTGCCTGCCAATCCGGTTGCGCACACAGAAACCGTGAACGCGTTGCGTGTGCATTTCAGAAACTGGGTCATGAAGGGCGTTGAGCCACCAGCGAGTCGCTGGCCCCAATTGGCGGACGGTACCTTGGTGCCCGCAAACAAAAAGGACATGGGTTTTCCGACACTTCCACAACTTCGCGCGACAGTGCCTGAACCCGACTTCATCATGCCGGTCATCGACTATGACTGGGGGGCAGATTTCAACCCCGTGGATGGCTCGGGTGTCGCCAGCAATGCGCCGCCAGCCATCAAGCAAGTTCTGAGCATGTTCGCGCCCAAGGTTGACAGGGACGGAAACGAGTTGGGCAGTGTTCCTGTTGTGCTCTTGGATGCGCCTTTGGGAACCTACCTTGGCTGGAACATCACGGCCGGTGGTGCACGCCCCTTTCATTCCGGCCAAATTTGCAATTACGTCGGCGGCATGGTGCCGTTTGCACGTACTGAGCAAGAGCGCAGGACGAACAACGATCCCAGACTTTCCTTGCAGGAGCGTTATGGCTCACACGATGGCTATGTGATGGCGGTGCGTCAAGCTGCCGCACGAGCCCAGGCGCAGGGCTTTCTTTTGCCCGACGATGCCGCGGCATTGATCCGGGCGGCGCAGGAGAGCTTGGTCTTGCGGTGAATTACTGGCATCAATTCCGACGGGAAGCGTCTAATCGGTTCGGGTCGATTCAGTACATGGTTCAGATGCCTTGTGATCCCGGGCTGAGTGTTCAGGTCAACATTACTCCTGTGCTGCGCTGATGGACAACCCAGGTCGTCTTCAACTGGTTGTGGTTTATGCAGCCCCAACACATCCTGCGCTTGTAGTTGACTTCGTTTGAGATTTCCATCCGCACTTTGCTTGGGGATGGAGTCTCCCACAACAGGGCAGGTATTGAAGGGGGCCTGCTTGTTATGATTACCAGGTGCTGATGGCTCCGTGATGAGAGAGTTTGAGTTTCTTGATATTGGATGAGAGTTGTTGGGCGTAGTGTTCTGTCTATGCCTTGTTCTGACGCTCGATTTGGGTCACACGCACAAAGGCTTTCACTTTGATCGGGCGGACCATGTTTTCTTTCAATAAATCCCAGTTGCTCGGGGCTGCGGCGCTGTTTGCTGCCTTGCTCGCTCCGGCTTGGGCCAGTGGTGATTTCCATCTCAATGCTGTCCCCTATATGCCTTCTGTGGGGGCGCGGCATGCGCTTGCCATGCTCGCCGATGAGGCCGATCTGGCCTTGGTTGTGACGCATTGGCCTCAGCCTGCCAATGCCGTGTATGAGGCGCTTGAGCGGCTCGATACATCCAAAGACAAGCCTTTGACTGAGACTTTGCAGCAAGCTCGTGCAGTGGTTCGCGCGGAGCTTCTTGCTTTGCAAAAAGGCTCGATCAGCACCACGCTGCGCAATCGCGCGGAGGGTTTTGTCGGTTTTGGCGACGATTACACCCCGGGCAGTTCTGTGCATGTACAAAGCCCCGTCTGGTTGGCTGGCAGTGCAGATGGCTGGCGAGTGTCTGGGCGCATCGCAGCCCGAATCGAGGACAACGCCAATCCGATGGTCGAGCACCCTTCGGGCATCGGTGGCAGCACGCGTGTTCAGTCCAGATTGACCGATTCGGCTTTGGTGGGCAGTTTGGGTGCGGTCAATGTGCAGATGTTTTCTCACAATACCTGGTGGAGCCCTGGTTGGCAAAGCAGCTTGCTGGCCTCCAACAATGTGCCTGCCTGGAACGCCATCGGTGTGCAGCGTGCTCAGTCCGGGCCCAGTGATGTGACCAGTCTTAAATGGCTGGGTCCTTGGAGCTACGAGTGGTTTGTCGCTCAGGCGCAAGATCCTAAAGTGGTGAGCTCGGGTCAGCCCACGGGATACCTTTACACGGGCATGCGCATCACAGCCAAGCCTTGGCCTTGGATGGAAGTGGCCGCCAGCCGAATGCTTCAAGGCAATGGCATGGGGCATTACGGTGGCGGTCTGAAGGGCTACATCAGTGGCCTGACGGGCAAAGGCTCCAACGCCGATACCACGGCCCAGCAAGCTGTCGATTCAGGTAATTCTTTGGCTGGATTCGATCTTCGACTCGGTTGTGGGCCGCTGGGCTTGCGTTGTGCTTTGTACGCCCAGGCGATGGGAGAGGACTCGGTCAGTGCTGGTTCGGGTTTGCCCATGCCTTACCGTTTTCTCACATTGGGAGGTCTTGAGACATGGTCTGCCGATGGTCGATACCGCTGGTTTGTGGAGTATGCGGACACGCATTGCATGGTGCGCGGCAACCCTAATTCAGGCAACTACCCCAGCAGCCGTTCGGGTTGTGCTTATGTCAATTACCAATACCCTCAAGGCGAAACCAACGCAACCCGTTGGCAAGGCTCGTCTTTTGGTGCGGACAGTGTGATGAGCACACTGGGTTGGTACGACGCTCAGGACCGGCGTTTGATCAAGTTCATGCGTGGCGCGGTGGGCACCAGTGTGGGCAGCTACAACCCGGCGCTTGGCAATGTGCCTCGTGGTCCTGCATGGGGTTTGAACATCAAACAGACGATGGACTGGCAGGGGGTGCGCTGGAGTCCAGAGCTGGCCTACATGCATCTGGCCAACGGTCAAGACCAAGTCAATTACAGAAAAAGCGATCTGCGCATTGGCGTGACCGCTTCCATGTCTTTGTTCGATCCGGTGCGCACAGCTGGTGCGGGGCTTTTTGGTGTGACCGATTCGCGTTATTCCTTGTGGTCTGATTTCACAAGCAGCAGCAAACAAGTCGCCGATCGGGTTTTCAGCTCCGAAGTGACGCCAGGTTGGGCCTGGGCTTTGGGTGGTGTCTTGGCTGCCCGTGCTATCGACCGGCGCGTTGACAACTGGGCCATTGACCACGCCACTGGCAGCTACAAAACAGTGGGGAAGGTGGGCTCTAACACGCCCATTTTGCTGGCCGGGGCTGTTGGGCTGATGGGCTTGGGGCTGGCCGATGATGAAAGCGCACGATTGGCGGGGGTGGCGGCCACGGCTTCGGTCATGGCGTTGGCAGGCAATACCGCTCTCAAGGTCATGGTTGGGCGTGCAAGGCCTGAGTTGAATCAGGGCGATGCGTCCTTCAATAACTTCAACACCAAGGCGATGAGCAGCTCGTTTGCATCTAGCCATACGGCGGTCGCATTTGCTTTGTTGACGCCGTTTGCTCAGGCCTATGACATGCCCTGGCTTTACGGTTTGGGCGTATTGACCGCGTTGGGCCGAATCCAGGAGCGCCAGCATTGGTTGTCTGACACTGTGGCCGGTGGTGCCATGGGGTATGCAATTTCGTCTGCCATGATGAATACCCAAGGCGGATACCATGTCGCAGGCGCGAATTCGACGGGCCCTCAAGTGTCTGTGATGCCCAATCGGGTTCAAGTGGCCTGGGCCATCAAGTAACCGTCCTTGCAGGAGCCCCATCCTTGGGGCTCCTTGGGGCTCCTCAGGGAGATAAGGTGGCGATCAGAGCGCAGGCTCTATCGTGGCGAGGGCGCTCCTTCTGCGGGAGGTTTATAATCAGCCCATTCCGAGGAGCGTTGCAGCGCCCACCAGCCCCAAGCTGGCAGCAGGCGTGAGGCTCGGAACTTTCACTCAGCAACGACGCTCATCCACTCGACGTGCGGTGAGCCTGTTTCCAAATTCAGTGCTTTCTCCACGCTTGTGGCTCATTCACATTGCTTTGGAGCGCACACATGAATGCACCTCTCAAAACCGCTGCGCAATTGACCACTTTGGCCGACTGCGTGATCGCCGACATTGGCCTGGCCGACTGGGGCCGCAAAGAGATCAAGATCGCTGAGACCGAGATGCCCGGCCTGATGGCCATCCGCGAAGAGTTTGCCAAGAGCCAGCCGCTCAAGGGCGCACGCATCACCGGCTCGCTGCACATGACGATCCAGACCGCGGTGCTGATCGAGACCCTGCAGGCCCTGGGCGCGGATGTGCGCTGGGCGTCGTGCAACATTTTCTCGACGCAAGACCACGCCGCCGCTGCGATTGCCGCCAAGGGCACACCCGTGTTCGCCATCAAGGGCGAGACGCTGGCCGAGTACTGGGACTACACGCACCGCATTTTTGACTTCGGCTCGGCAGGCACGCCCGGCGAAGGCCCCAACATGATCCTGGACGATGGTGGCGATGCCACACTGTTGATGCACCTGGGCAAGCGTGCTGAAAAAGACGCCAGCCTGATCGCCAACCCGACCAGCGAAGAAGAGACCTGCCTGTTCAACTCGATCAAAGCCAAACTGGCCGAAGATGCGACCTGGTACAGCCGCAAGAGCGCCGAAATCATTGGCGTGACCGAAGAGACCACCACCGGCGTGCACCGTCTGAAGGAGATGTCGGCCAAAGGCACGCTGATGTTCCGCGCCATCAACGTCAACGACTCTGTGACCAAGAGCAAGTTCGACAACCTGTACGGCTGCCGCGAGTCGCTGGTGGACGGCATCAAGCGCGCCACCGATGTGATGATCGCTGGCAAAGTGGCCGTGGTGGCTGGTTACGGTGACGTGGGCAAAGGCTCTGCACAAGCCCTGCGCGCCCTCTCCGCTCAGGTGTGGGTGACCGAGATCGACCCGATCAACGCCTTGCAGGCCGCAATGGAAGGCTACAAGGTCGTGACCATGGAATATGCCGCTGACAAGGCTGATATTTTTGTGACCACCACCGGCAACCGTGACGTGATCACCTTCGAGCACATGGCCGCGATGAAGGACCAGTCCATCGTCTGCAACATCGGTCACTTCGACAACGAGATCCAGGTGGCCAAGCTCGAAGAGAAGTGCCAGTGGGAAGAGATCAAGCCCCAGGTGGACCACGTGATCTTCCCGGACGGCAAGCGCATCATCTTGTTGGCCAAAGGCCGCTTGGTGAACCTGGGCTGCGGCACAGGCCACCCCAGCTTTGTGATGTCGTCTTCGTTTGCCAACCAGACCATCGCCCAGATCGAGCTGTTTGCACACAAGGACGCCTACGACATCGGCAAGGTCTATGTGCTGCCCAAGCACCTTGACGAAAAAGTGGCTCGCCTGCACCTCAAGAAAGTCGGCGCGATGCTGACCGAGCTGAGTGACGCGCAGGCCGCCTACATCGGCGTGCCAAAGCAAGGCCCTTACAAGCCAGACACTTACCGCTATTGAGATCGCCTCGAGCCCACACTGTAGGAGCGGCGCCCTCGCCGCGATATTCTGAACAGGATTGTTGATGCGCATTGACCAACTTCTCGTGGAACGTGGCTTGGCCGTGTCCCGCTCTCAGGCGCAACGCCTGATTGCCGGGGGCGTGCGCTGGCTGCAACCCAATGGGGCCTGGCGTGCCGTCAACAAGAACCGCGACGAGGTGCCTGTGGACGCCGAGTTGCAGTTGCTCGATGACGCCGAGTCGCGTTATGTGTCACGCGGTGGCCTCAAGCTCGAAGGCGCTTTGCGTGCCACGGGCGTGCAGGTGGCGGGCCTGCGTTGTCTGGACGTGGGCCAGAGCACAGGAGGCTTCACCGATTGCCTGCTGCAGCAAGGCGCTGCGCAGGTGGTGGGCATCGACGTGGGCCATGCGCAGGTGCATCCGCGCATCCAGGCTGACGAGCGCGTGGTCTGTATCGAAGGCGTGAACGCCCGTGAGCTGGCGCCGGACGATGAGCGCATTCCGGACGCGACGCAAGGCTTTGACCTGCTGGTGGGCGATGTGTCGTTCATCTCGCTCACGCTGGTTTTGCCTGGCGTGGTGCCGTTCCTCAAGCCGGGCGCTCAGTTGCTGATGCTGGTCAAGCCCCAGTTTGAATTGCAGCCAGGGCAAGTGGGCAAAGGCGGCATTGTGCGTGATGCCTCACTCTACGAGTTTGTGGAGCAGCGCATTCGAACGGCCTTGAGCGATCTGGGCCTGAAGGTGGTGGCCTGGCTGGACAGCCCGATCGAGGGTGGCGATGGCAACCGTGAGTTTTTTGTGCAGGCGCTCAAGCCTGCCCGTTGAAGGAGTGGCGCAATGAAGCTGCCCGTGAGTTTTGAATTTTTTCCACCCAAGACGCCCGAGGGCGCTGACAAGCTGCGTGCGGTGCGCGGGCAGTTGTACGCGCTCAAGCCCGAGTTTTGCTCGGTGACCTACGGCGCAGGCGGCTCCACGCAAGAGGGCACATTTGCCACCGTGGGCGCGATCATTGCCGAGGGCGTGCAGGCGGCTTCGCATTTCTCGTGCATTGGCGCGACCAAGGCTTCGGTGCGCCAAGAGCTGGCCACGCTCAAGGCCATGGGCGTCAAGCGCCTGGTGGCTTTGCGTGGCGATTTGCCCAGCGGTTATGGCGCGGGTGGTGAGTTCCATTACGCGAGTGATTTGGTGGCATTCATCCGCGCCGAGACGGGCGATGATTTCCACATCGAAGTGGCGGCCTACCCCGAGGTGCACCCGCAGGCCAAGTCGCCCGAGTCGGACTTGCAGGCTTTTGCCACCAAGGTGAAAGCGGGTGCGAACTCGGCCATCACCCAGTACTTTTACAACAGCGATGCGTATTTCCGCTTTGTGGACGACGCGCACAAACTGGGCGTGGATGTGCCGGTGGTGCCAGGCATCATGCCAATCACGAGTTCGTCGCAGCTGCTGCGTTTTTCGGATGCGTGTGGCGCCGAGATCCCACGCTGGATCCGTTTGCGCCTGCAGGCGTATGGCGATGACATCGCTTCCATCAAGGCGTTTGGCCTCGATGTGGTGAGCGATCTGTGCGAGCAGCTGATCCGTGCCGGAGTGCCTGCGCTGCACTTTTACACGATGAACCAAAGCGTTGCCACGACGGAGATTTTGCGTCGGTTGTGAAGCGCACAGATGGCGTTGCATTCCAGCTTCTTTTGACGCGCAGCAAACCCCTGCGATGTTGATGTCAGCCATGGTGCCAGGTTTGCGTTGGATCAAACAACGGCGTTGGTGGTCCGGTTTCAATGCGCTTGAGAGAGAGTTCTCTCGCGTTTGAAAAGGAACTGGAAATGAAAAAGCAAATCGTTGTGGCGGCTGTGATGGCTGCTTGTGCCGCGTCTTCTGTCATGGCGCAAACTGCTGCTGAAAGCCCTTGGCTGGTGCGTGTGCGTGCTGTCCATCTGGACATGGCCAATAAGGACAGCACAGGGCTGGGTCTGGCGGTCAACAACAAGACCATTCCTGAAGTGGATGTCACCTATTTTTTCACCCCCAATCTGGCGGCTGAGTTGATTTTGACCGTGCCGCAAAAGCAGACGGTGTACAGCAATGGCACCGACATTGGCACCTTCAAGCATTTGCCGCCCACGTTGCTGGCGCAATACCACTTCACGGGTCTGCAGGGCTACAAGCCTTATCTGGGTTTGGGCGTCAACTACACCGACATCAGCAAGGTGGATTTGCTCGGCGGTGCCGCCACGCTGGATACCGACAGCTGGGGTGGCGCGCTGCAGGCGGGGGTGGATATTCCGCTGGACAGGAACTGGTCGATCAATCTGGATGTGAAGAAGCTCTACATCCGCACCCATGTGTACTCGGGTGGTGCCAATGCCGGTACCTTGAAGCTGGACCCTGTGGCTGCGGCTGTGGGCATTGGTTACCGTTTCTGATTTGTAGGAGCGGCGCCCTCGCCGCGAAAGGGCCTGTGCTCCACGACGGCCTGATCGCCCCGAGGGCGGGGCTCCTACAGACTGGTTGTTTGTGGGAGCCAGCCCTGCTGGCGATTCAGCGCTCGTCGAAGCTCACGACCACCTTGCCGCTGGTGGGGCGTGCCTGGCAAGACAACACAAAACCGGCATCGACTTCGGGCTTCTCCAGCGTGAAGTTCTTGTCCATCTCCGTCGTTCCTTCAGTGACCTTGCAGCGGCAGGTGCAGCACACACCACCCTTGCATGAGTAGGGCAGGTCCAGACCCATGGCCAGCGCAATATCGAGGATCTTCTCGTTCTTGTTCATCGGCATCTCGTAGGGCTTGCCGTCGAGCACCACCGTGAGCTGCACTTCACCGCTGTCGCGTGTGGCCTTGTGGCCCAGCACGGCCTGGGCACGTTGTTCCGGGCTCAGGGCGTCGAGCGTGGGGGAGCTGAAGCGTTCGGTGCGGATGGCTTTGGCCGAGACGCCTGCATCCAGCAAGGTCTTCTCGGTCTCTTCGATCATGGCCTCGGGGCCGCAGATGAAGACTTCGTCCATGCTGCCTACAGGCAGGAAGGCGTCAATGATGGCGCGCACTTTGCCTGCGTCGATGCGGCCTTCGAGCAGCGGCACTTCTTGTGCCTGGCGCGAGAGGATGTGGATCAGCGTCAGGCGCGAGGGGTAGCGGTCTTTCAGGTCTTGCAGGGCCTCGTTGAACATCACGCTGTCCATGCGGCGGTTGCCGTAGACGAGTGTGAATTTGGACTCGGGCTGCTCTTCGAGCGTGGTCGCCAGAATCGACAGGATGGGCGTGATGCCCGAGCCCGCAGCAAAGCCCACGCGGTGGATGGCGCGGGGGCGTTGCACCACAAAGCGGCCATCGGGCGGCATCACGCGCAGGGTGTCGCCCGCTTTGAGCTGGCTGGCGGCCCAGTTGGAGAACACGCCGCCTTCGACCGGGCGGATGCCCACTTCGAGTTCGCCGCGTTGCAGTTGGCTGCGTGCCGAGCTGATGGAGTAGCTGCGACGCACATCTGCACCGCCAATGGTGGCGCGCAAGGTGAGGAACTGGCCGGGCGCAAAGGCAAAGGCCTCACGCAGATCGGCGGGCACGCTCAAGGTGATGGCCACGGCGCCAGCCGCTTCAGGGGCGACGCGGGAAACAGTCAGGTCATGAAAGCGCATGATGCATCGCTTCTTAGTAAGGTTTGAAGTAGTCGAACGGTTCCATGCAATCCAGGCACCGGTAGAGGGCCTTGCAGGCGGTGGAGCCGAAGTGCGATGTTTCGGTGGTGTTGGCCGAGCCGCATTGTGGGCAGTGCACCACCTCGGCTTTGGCGCCGCGTGCAGCGAACTGCACCACGTTGGCGCTGCCTGTTGAGGCGCTGGCGCAGGCATGCGGCGGGGCGATGCCGTAGGCGCGCAGTTTGTCGCGGGCGGCGTCGGTCATCCAGTCGGTGGTCCAGGCGGGCGCGAGCTGTGTGACCACGCTGGCCTGCAGGCCAGCGGTGGCGAGCGCGGCTTTCACGTCGTCCTCGATCTGGCCCATGGCGGGGCAGCCGCTGTAGGTGGGGGTGATGACCACTTCCAGACCTTGGGCACCTTCGCGCACATCGCGCAGGATGCCGAGTTCGCGCAGTGTGATGACCGGGATTTCCGGGTCACTCAGGCCTTCCAGCAATTGCCAGGCCTGCTCTGCGCGTGTCAAGGTCGCGGTCATCGGGCTCACCAGGTGGCGCCGGGGTGTTGGCGCGCCAGGCTTTGCATTTCGGCCAGCACGAAGCCCAGGTGCTCGGAGTGGATGCCTTGCTTGCCGGTGGGCACAAAGCCGCCTGCCGCGGGGCGCTGGAGCGTGGCTTCTTGCAGGGCCTCATCGACGATCTGGTTCCAGTCGCTTTGCAACGCGGCCATGTCGATGCCGGTGCCGTTGGCCAGCGCTGCCGACTCTTGCGGGCTGGTGGTCCAGAACTCTTGCGTGTAAGGCAGCAGCTGGTCGAGCGCGGCTTGTGCCTTGGCGTGCGAGACCTCCGAGCCGTCGCCCAGACGCACCAGCCAGTCGCGCGAGTGGCGCAGGTGGTAGCGCACTTCCTTGAGTGACTTGGCGGCGATCGCGGCCAGTTGCGCGTCCTTGGAGTTTTGCAGCTGGTCCCACACCAGCACCATCAGGCTACTGTAGAGGAAGTTGCGCACGATGGTCATCGCAAAGTCGCGGTCGCCCGCAGAGGTGGCGGCCATCAGCGGCATGTGCGGCAATTCGCACAGGGTGTAGTTGCGGAAGTCGGGCACGTCGCGGAAATACGCCAGCGTGTCCTCGGTCGCGCCCTGGCCCATTTGCTCGGCGGCGTGTTGGTACAGCAGGCGAGCCTGACCGATCAGGTCCAGGCTGTTGTTGGACAGTGCAATGTCTTCTTCGAGGATGGGGCCGTGGCCGCACCATTCGGCGTTGCGCTGACCGAGGATCAGTGCGTTGTCTGCGAGGTGCAGCAGGTAGTCAACGGGGGCGTTCATGGCGGCGCTCACATGTGTCCCACTTCTTCAGGGATCTCGTAGAAGGTCGGGTGGCGGTACACCTTGTCGCTGGCGGGCTCGAAGAACTCGCCTTTGTCGTTGGGCTCACTCGCCGAGATGGTGTTGGAGGGCACCACCCAGATGCTCACGCCTTCCTGGCGACGGGTGTAGACGTCACGCGCCATCTGCAGGGCGTGCTGCGCGTCAGACGCGTGCAGGCTGCCGCAGTGCTTGTGCTCCAGGCCTTGCTTACTGCGGACAAAAACTTCCCAGAGGGGCCATTCTTTCAATGCGGGCGAATTCATGAAATTTCCTTAATCAGTTGGTGACAGAGCTAAAGATCTGTCACGCAAATTTTTTGGCTTGGCGTTGCTGTTGTTTCTTGGCGTGGGCCAGGGCGGCTTCGCGCACCCAGGCGCCATCGTTCCAGGCCTTGACGCGGGCGCCCAGGCGCTCCTTGTTGCAGGGGCCGTTGCCGTTGACGGTGGACCAGAACTCGTCCCAGTCGATCTGACCGTAGTCGTGCGCCTGGCGCGCTTCGTTCCACTTGAGGTCGGGGTCGGGCAGGGTCACGCCCAGCACCTTGGCCTGCGGCACGGTGGCGTCCACAAATTTCTGGCGCAGGTCGTCGTTGGAAATGCGCTTGATGCCCCAGCGCATGCCTTGCGCGCTGTTGGGGCTGTCGGCGTCGGGCGGCCCGAACATGGCCAGGCACTTCCACCACCAGCGGTTGACGGCGTCCTGCACCATGGCTTTTTGCTCGGCAGTGCCTTGCATCATGACCAGCAGGGCCTCGTAGCCCTGGCGCTGGTGGAAGGACTCTTCCTTGCACACGCGCACCATGGCTCGGGCATACGGCCCATACGAGCAGCGGCACAGCGGGATCTGGTTCATGATGGCCGC
>Ga0213920_1000899_pt1 | contig 18607 bp, 15 predicted proteins | sample McNCre1117MG_FD_161054 | JGI IMG/M metagenome (GOLD analysis project Ga0213920, IMG submission 161054) | Freshwater microbial communities from McNutts Creek, Athens, Georgia, United States - 11-17 MG | ecosystem: Environmental > Aquatic > Freshwater > Creek | place: USA: Georgia | collected...
TGACCGCATCGCCCGCCACTGCATTTCCAGCCAAGGCCACTGCGATGCTTGTGCCATCCGCGGACTCTGCGGCATTAAGCACCCCGTCCGACAACTCACCTTGGCCGCGAGCACTCGCAGTCGCTGCAACATTGTTTGCCGATGGTCCTGTCAATGCTGCATCTGAAGAAATTAGGTTAGCCAAATTGGCATTGGTACCAGATTCAAAAATAGCAGCGCCATCGGCCAACATGCTTTGGCCTGTCGCACTCAGCGAAGAAGCAGCCATCTGCACCTTCAACGCTTCCACGGTATTGCTCACACCGCCCATGCGCGCATCTAGCCCAGACAATTTAGCCAGCACCCTTGCGTACTTTTGGGCATCCGTTGCCACGCTATCGTTGTAGCCAGCGCTCAGTACCGTTGTCATGCTGCCCAAAATATCAGGAATTCCAAACGCATTTGACACGGCCCCATTTTGTGCAACCACATCCGTGACCGTTTTCGTTGTACCTACCGTAATGCCTGCGGTTGTATCTCCCCCCGTGTCATTCAACAGCAATCGTGTAGCCAGCTCCGTCAATGGCGTCACCGATACGTTCAGCGTACCTGCGCCATTGGCAATAAACACGGCTCGCAAATCAGTTGTCAAATCCTTGGCCGCACCCGTGGCCTCATCAACATAGTCCATGCCGATCGATGCATCCTTTACCCGCACCAACACAACACCTTTGTACGTCGATGAAAAGGATGCAACAAAAATGCCATCAGCCCCAACCGCAGACTCAGCCACCAGCACCGAGCCATCTGCTTTGTACAACGTGACCTTGAGCCCGTGCCCTGCAGACACCGGCCCCAACGCCACCGAACCTTGCACATTCGTCAAACTTGGGTCATACGTGAATACGCCTCCTGAGACCTCTTGCGTACTAGCCCCATGCGTTTGGGTTGACGTCACCGTCTTATCCCCTTGACCCGATGCGTCAAGAAGGTTTTTTGAAACCGTAACGTTTGCATAACCTCGAACAACATCATCAACCGTCACGGCCTGTGAAATCGTTGTCTGCGGTGCTCCATTAGCCGTGCCCGACAACGTCAACCTCACCGTATCGCCTGCCACGATATTGCCCGCCAAAGCCACGGCAATTGTTGCGCCATCTGCGGACTCTTCTGCATTAACCACACCATCTGCCAATTCGCCAGAGCTTCGCGCAACGTTTGCCGCCCTCACGTTACCTGCCGATGGCGAGGTTAGTGTTGCATCAGCAGAAATCAAATTAGCCAAACTAGCCTCAGCACCTGACTCAAAAATAGCAGCGCCATCTGCCAACATACTTTGCCCCGTTGGACTCAACGCGCCAGTAGACATCTCCTGCTTCAAAGCATCTAAGGTATTGCCAACTCCGCCCGTACGTGCATCTAGCCCAGACAACTTCGCCAGCACCCTTGCGTACTTTTGGGCATCCGTTGCCAAGCTATCGTTGTAACCACTACTTAACACCGTTGTCATACTGCTCAACACATCGGTCACACCAAACGCATTTGCTACAGCTTTATTTTGTGCCGTCACATCTAACGAACTTTTCGTCGTGCCAACCGTCACGCCTGCATCTCTATCTCCGCCTACATCATTCAGCAGCAACCGTGTCGCCAACTCTGTCAATGGTGTGATCGACACATTCAGCGTACCCATCTCTCAGCTCTGAAGATTTAAGTGGCCCATGGTCTTTAGATCCGCTTCCTCGTCCCAAGATCAGCACACCAATCATTGATAACGATAGAGCGAGTGTCGAGGTGATGTACAAACTGGAATCGTCTGCTATTGGTGCTTACAGCGGCAGAACACTTTACTTTCTCATTAAAACTTCCGAAGGCTGGCGTATTGAAAACGCAGATGCCTATGAAATGTGGCCTCCCGCCAAAGGTAGCTCGCTCACAGAATGCCCACCGCACACGTACTTAACAACGCCTACTGCCGATCAAAAAAAGCGTGAGCCAGCAGGCTGTCGTTAATTTACCGACTTCATAACCCATCACCACCGAGGCCAAGCCCAGTGCAAGCGGCCACATCAAGAGCATGGCAGAGACGACTGCACGCTTAGACCAGGCCGCGCAAGCGCACGAGCAACTGGCCGACTGCAATCACTTTGCAGGGGAGTTCTCTGGCGAACCCACTGACAGGGCAAGAGACCATCAAATCGACAAAACGATGACTGACTTGCGCTGCAACAACGTAGAAGCAGACGAGAAAAAACTGCGCAAGAAATATCAAGGCAAGCCAGACATGTTGAAGTGGCTGAATGATCGTCCAGAATAATTGCCACAAAACCACCAGAAACGATCTATGAACCGACGTCTGCGGTCGCGTCAAAGTCGTCTTCCCTTGGGGCCGCGAACACCCGGCGCGTGAGGCTGGCTGCGTGAGTTATTCGGTAAGGACAGAAATGAAAAAAGGCCTCGAAAAACGAGGCCTTTTTTACTTTTATGGTCGGGGCGATAGGATTCGAACCTACGACCCTCTGGTCCCAAACCAGATGCGCTACCAGGCTGCGCTACGCCCCGATTCAGATATTGTAACTCGCAAATAGGGCATTTCTCGCGCCCCCCTCACGAAAGTCTTTTGAGCATGTTGATTCACAATTGAGCCGTGAAAATTGATTTTGATGGCATACAAGCCTTCGTGGTGACAGCAGAGCTCGGTGGCTTCAACAAAGCTGCGGATCAACTGCACATCACGCAAACTGCACTCACCCGCCGTGTGCAAAAACTCGAAGCCTATTTGGGTTTGAAATTACTCGACCGCACCACACGGCGCGTCGAAATGACGGCGGTTGGCCGCGACTTTTTGCCCCAAGCCCGCGCCATCGTGAATGAGATGACTTCAGCCGTGGGGCGTCTCAAAGACATGTCGCAACACGCCAAAGGCAACTTCACCCTCGCCTGCGTGCCCAGCATGGCGGCCCACATGCTGCCACAGCTGATCCGTCAATACGCCGATGTGTGTCCCGGCAACCGCATACGTTTGTTGGACGCCGCGTCCTACGAGGTACGCCAGTCCGTACTCAACCATCAAGCCGAAATTGGCATTGCGGTAAATGGCGAAACCCACCCTGACTTAATCGAAACGCCCTTGTTCGACGACCCGTTGGTGTTCATATGCCGCGACACGCACCCACTCCAAGACAAAGACTCTGTCACATGGGCAGATATGCGCGAAGCCGATTTGATTGTGGTGAGCAACTTCATGGCCACGCGCGTGTTCATGGACTACCAACTCGCCAAGCACGGCATTCGCCTTAATGGCAACTATGAAGTGCAGCACCATGCCACCGCCATCAACCTCGTGGCAGCAGGCGTGGGATGTGCCATCCTGCCTTCGTCAACGTTGATCGAAGGTGATCGACCGCATGTTCGGAAAATCACTTTGACAGGCCCGGTGGTGAAGCGAAAAGTTGCTTTGTTGAGACATAAAAACACCAGTCTCTCGCCAGCGGCCCAAGCGTTTTTTGAGCTGATTCAAAAAGAGCACCTCAAGACCAAAATACCCAAGAACACATTGATGCGAAAAACGAAATAATCAGACCCAATATTTCACTTCCCAACATAACTGTTTGCCCCGACACTCGCGGGCATGACAGAAAAAGAAAGAGCAAACCAACCCGATGTGTTGGTCATCGGAGGTGGCAATGCAGCCCTATGCGCAGCCTTGATGGCAGCTGAAGCAGGCGCCTCAGTTTTGATACTCGAATCTGCGCCACGCGAATGGCGCGGCGGAAATTCTGGCCACACCCGAAACCTGCGTTGCATGCACGATACGCCGCAAGACGTGCTGATTGAGGCCTACCCAGAAGAAGAGTACTGGCAAGACTTGCTCAAAGTCACGGGCGGTATTACCAATGAAAAACTAGCCCGCTTGGTGATCCGCGCATCCTCCACTTGCCGCGACTGGATGCGCAAACACGGTGTGCACTTTCAGCCCCCGCTCTCAGGCGCCTTGCATGTGGCACGCACCAATGCATTTTTCATGGGTGGCGGCAAAGCTTTGGTCAATGCGTATTACCGCAGCGCTGAAAAGCTGGGCGTGCAAATTCGCTACAACGCGCCCGTGGACAAGCTAGACATTCAAGAGGGTCGATTCATCGCCGCGTATGTGGGCGGCGAACGCATCACCGCCAAAACCTGCGTGTTGGCAGCTGGCGGCTTCGAGTCCAACCGCGAATGGCTGCGCGAAGCGTGGGGACAAAACGAGCGCGGCGAATGGCCTGCCGACAACTTCCTCATTCGCGGCACGCAATACAACCAAGGGGTCTTGCTCAAACACATGTTGGCCCACGGCGCTGACCGCATTGGCGACCCGACACAAGCACACATGGTGGCGATTGACGCACGTGCGCCTTTGTACGACGGCGGCATTTGCACCCGTATTGATTGCGTGTCACTGGGCGTGGTGGTCAACCGCGACGGCCAACGCTTCTATGACGAAGGCGAAGATTTCTGGCCCAAGCGCTATGCCATTTGGGGCCGCTTGGTGGCACAGCAGCCGGGGCAGATTGGCTACTCCATCATTGATGCCAAAGCGATTGGCCGTTTCATGCCGCCCGTCTTCCCAGGCGTGCAAGCCAACACCTTGCCAGAGCTCACGCAAAAACTTGGCTTGCCCGTCGACACCTTCATGCAAACCCTCAACGACTACAACCATGCTTGCCGTGAGGGCACGTTTGACCACACCCGCTTGGACGACTGCCACACCGAAGGCGTGATGCCTGCCAAAACACACTGGGCTCGCCCTATCGATACCGGCCCGTTCTTCGGCTATGCCTTGCGCCCCGGCATCACCTTCACTTACCTTGGCCTCAAGACCGATGAAACAGCTGCCGTGCGCTTCAACGATATACCTAGCGACAACCTCTTTGTGGCGGGCGAAATGATGTCCGGCAATGTGCTGGGCAAGGGCTACACCGCCGGAGTGGGCATGTCGATTGGTACGGCGTTTGGCCGCATTGCGGGCACGCAAGCCGCCAAAGCCGCTTTGGCATCTAAAGGAGTTGCACATGCAAACGCTTGATGCCCTCACCCGCGATGCCCGCGCTTTGGCCAATGGCGAAGTGGTGTTGTCAGCACCTGAAACCGAAGTGGCGCGACAGATGCAAATCTGCAACGCCTGTCGTTACTGCGAAGGCTTTTGCGCCATGTTCCCAGCCATGACGCGTCGTTTGGCGTTTGGCAAGGCCGACATCCACTACCTCGCCAACCTGTGCCACAACTGCGGCGCATGTTTGCATGCTTGCCAATACGCACCGCCACACGCGTTCGCCGTGAACGTGCCGCAAGCCATGGCGCAGGTGCGTGGACAAACCTATGCAGACTACGCATGGCCAGCCGCCTTGGGCACGCTTTACAAACGCAACGGCCTGACTTTGTCATTGGCGTTGGCTGCAGGCTTGTCGCTGTTCTTGTTGCTGGCCTTGCAGATGAATGGCACCTTGTGGTCTGCCAACTTGAGCGGCAACTTCTACAACTTGTTTCCTCACAACTTGCTGGTGAGTTTGTTTGCGCCTGTGTTTTTGTTTGCGGCATTGGCGCTCGCGCTGGGCGTGCGACGCTTCTGGCAAGACATCACCCCGGCGACCAGCGGCGCTGCACTCACAACACCTGCAACAAGTGAAGCCACGCAAGACGTGTTGCGCTTGAAATATTTGGATGGGGGCCACGGCGAAGGCTGCAACAACGAAGACGATGCCTTCACGCTGTCACGCCGACGCGCACACCATCTGACGTTTTATGGCTTCATGATGTGTTTTGCAGCCACCAGCCTGGCCACGGTGTATCACTACGCGTTTGGTTGGGTAGCGCCTTATGACCTGTCCAGCTTGCCCAAACTGTTGGGCGCTGCCGGTGGCGTGAGCTTGTTGCTCGGCACAGCAGGGCTGTTCAAACTCAACTTGCAACGCCACCCCATGCATGGGGATGCCGCGCAAAAACCGATGGACTTGGGCTTTATTGCCTTGCTGTTTTTCACGAGCTTGAGTGGCTTAGCTTTGTGGCTGGGTCGTGGCAGCGTGGCATTGCCTGCTTTGTTAGCAATTCATTTAGGTGTGGTGATGGCGCTGTTTGCCACCCTGCCCTACGGCAAATTTGCACACGGTATTTTTAGAACGGCAGCCTTGCTGCGCTTTGCCGTCGAAAAACGACAGCCCAACCCGATGGGTGTGGGCAGTGAATAACTTGAAAGGGACAACCATGAAAAAACGTAACTTCCTCAACGCGTGTGCCTTGCTGGCACTCGGGTTCTCATCTCTTACCGCACACGCGCAAGAGTTTCCACCGAAGAAAACCATCACCATGGTGGTGGGCTTTGCTGCTGGTGGTGCTGCTGATACGGCTGCACGCATCATCGCCAGAAAACTCGGCGAGAACATTGGTGCCGCAGTGGTCATCGACAACCGAGGCGGCGCAGGCGGCAACATCGCGCACCAGTTTGCGGCCAACGGCCCCACCGATGGCAGCACCATTTTGTTTGGCTCCGTAGGCCCGCTGACCATCGCGCCACACATGATGAAAGTGGCCTATGACCCAGTCAAAGACCTCTCCCCAATCACCATGGGCGTGAACTTCCCCAACGTTTTGGTGGTTCATGCTGGCACAGGCATCAAGACCTTTGCCGAGTACATCGCCTACGCCAAAAAGAACCCCAAGAAACTCGACTACGCATCCACCGGCCCTGGCTCGGCCTCTCACCTCGCGGGTGAATTGTTGGACGACATGGCGGGCATCGAGACCGTGCACGTGCCCTACAAAGGCGGTGCGCCTGCACTGCAAGATTTGTTGGGTGGCCGTGTGGCGGCCTATTTCTCGACCTATTCCACATCGCAGGCCTACATCGACAACGGCAAGCTCATCCCCTTGGCAAGCACGGGTCTTCAGCGTTTGAAGCAATTACCCAAAATACCAACCGTGGCCGAGTCTGGCTACCCAGGCTTTAGCGCGACCAACTGGTACGCCTTCGTCGCCTCATCCAAAGTACCCGCAGCCACGCTAGATCGCTGGAACACAGAGCTGGTCAAAGTTCTGAAGTCGCCCGATGTGGTGGAACAACTCAACAACCACGGTCTGACACCGCAGCCCGGCACGCGTGATGAGTTGGCCAAATACATCGCCAAAGAATCTGCCACTTGGGGTCGTGTGATTCGCGAACGCAAAATCACGGGCGAATAAACGAAATTAAAGAAGGAGACAACACATGACATTCACAACACGCCTCACCCGCCGCCTTGTCCTAGCTGGACTCGGCTTATTTTTGGTCGCGTCACAAGTCGCGCAAGCCGCTGAGATTCGCGTCATCACCTCGGGGGCATTCACCGAAGCCTACAAACAGCTCGTGCCTGAGTTTGAAAAACAAACAGGCCACAAAGTCATCAGTTCATTTGGCGCATCAGTGGGCAACGCGCCTGACTCCATCCCAACACGCTTCTCACGCGGAGAAAAGTTTGACTTGATTATTTTGTCGGACGGCGGCTTAGAGGCGATGGTTAAAAAAGGAAATGTCATCCCCGGCAGCCGTGTCGACTTGGTCCGCTCACAAATTGGTGCAGCCGTTCGTAAAGGCACACCCAAGCCAGACATCAGCACGGTGGAAGCTTTGAAGCAAACCTTGCTCAACGCCAAATCCATCGCCTACTCAGCCAGTGCCAGTGGCACGTATTTGTCGACCGAGCTGTTCCCTAAACTCGGTGTGGCAGAGCAACTCAAAGACACGGCCAAGAAAATCATGAGCGAGCGCGTGGGCGCCGTCGTGGCACGCGGTGACGCCGAGCTGGGCTTTCAACAAGTGAGCGAGCTGATTTATTTCAAAGAGCTGGATTTCATTGGCACCTTGCCCGAGTCGGTGCAGCAAACCATCTTCTTCTCCGCCGGCTTGGTGGAAGGCTCGACCGAACAAGAAACGGCCAAGCAACTCATTCGCTTCTTCCAATCCCCAGAAGTCGCTGACGTGATTCGCAAAACCGGCGTAGACCCAGTCGCCGCTCGATAATGGCGGGATGACCGCATCAAACAGCACACCTCAATCCCTCGCGCCCCTCAGAGGGGTGCGCGTTCTCACCCTCGCCCTCAATGTGCCAGGCCCTGCTGCGGTGATGCGGCTGCAGACCATGGGTGCTAGATGCACCAAGCTCGAACCCTTGGCGCCTGTAGGCATGAGCACAGCCGACCCCATGGGCATTTACAAGCCTGCGGCCTACGACGTGATGCACGAAGGGCTAAAGGTGTTGCAAGCTGATCTGAAATCTGAGCGTGGCCAAGCCGCCCTGCACAAACAACTGGCGCAAACCGATGTGCTCATCACATCCTTCAGGCCTTCTGCTTTGGTCAAGCTCGGCCTGGCTTGGAAAGAATTACACAAACGCTATCCCGCCCTGTGCGTGGTGAGCATCGTAGGCTCGCCTGGCGCTCGGGCCGAAGAGGCCGGCCACGATCTGACCTACCAAGCCGACAGCGGCTTGGTCAACGGCCTTGACATGCCGGCAAGCTTGTATGCAGACATGGGCGGTTCGCTGTTCACCACCGAGGCCGTGTTGCAAGCACTGCTCTTGCGCCAACGCCCAGGACGCGGCCAAGGCAAAGGTGTTTTCCATGAAGTGGCCTTGAGCGATGCCGCGGCTTACCTTGCTCTGCCACGCACATGGGGCCTGACTGCGCCCAATGGCGATGTGGGCGGCGCACACGCGGGCTACAAGGTTTACCCCTGCAAAAACGGGCGCGTGGCCTTGGCGGCGTTGGAACCGCACTTTGCCGTTCGCTTATGTGAAGCCGCAGGTTTGCCAAAACAAGCAGCGTCACAAATGCACAAGCGCAGCACACACGAGGCCATTGCGTTGTTTCTTGCTTCGCAAACGCGCCAACAACTCGACAAGCTGGCCAGCAGCAAAGACATTCCGCTGCACACGTTGCCGCGTTGATATCAGCTTAAGTAACGCAAAGGATGCACGGTTGCGGGCCAAGGGCTTTCAAAAAATGGCAACACCATCTCGGGCGTGACATCGGCAATGCGAGCGGGCTGCCACTTGGGTTGATGGTCTTTGTCCACCGCTAAGGCACGAATACCTTCCACTGTTTCACTGCTCGCGCCACGACGCGACAGATGATCAGTTTGGAAGCAATGACGCACCATGTCACGCTCCATGCGAAGGTCTTGCGCCAAAGTCATGTGGCGTCCGCGGCGAATTTGCTCCAACGTGACGCACAACATCAAAGGCGATTGGTGATGCAAAGCTTTGAGTGTTTGCACCGACCATTCATCCTTACCTTGCAAGGCGTGTTCCATTTCCGCCACCGTCGCCAAACCAAACACCGCATCAATTGGCGCGCTGTGCCATTTAGGCGTGATAGCCAAAGCGTGTTCTGTGGCGGCTTTGCTTTGTTCGCGCAGCCACGCCACCACGGCCTCGCCGCTTGCCCAATCTTGCTGACGCAAGCCATCCCATAAAGCAGGCAACGCAGCCGCGTCCACACACACATCGGCCAAGCCCACATGCAAAGCTTCGCCACCACGCAGCACATGGCCCGTCAGCGCCAAGTACTCCCCCATGTGACCGGGACAACGGCTCAAAAAGTAGCCGCCGCCCACATCTGGGAACAACCCAATGTGTGTCTCTGGCATGGCCATCTTGGTATGGTCGGTCACCACACGCAAAGCTGCGCCTTGGCTAATGCCCATACCGCCTCCCATCACAATGCCATCCATCAAGGCGATGTAGGGCTTGGTGTAGTTTTGAATCAAATGGTTGAGGCTGTACTCTTCGGTGAAGAAGTCTTCCAGCCTCACATCACCGCTGAGTGCCGCTTGGTGGAAATAGCGAATGTCGCCACCTGCACAAAACGCACCGAACGGGCCTTCTTTGTTGCTGCCGCGCACCACCACGGCCCTCACCTGCGAATCGTCTTGCCACTTCAGCAGCACATGGCTCAACTCACGCACCATACCCAGCGACAAAGCATTCAAGGCCTTCGGGCGGTTAAGCGTGATCAGGCCTAAGTGGCCGACGCGTTCTGAATAAACATCAGGGGTGTAAGTTGACATGTGGGGCTCTCCTAACTCGCTAATTTCTAGGCTGCAATTTCTCACATTTTCATCAATGCTGTGCGTTAAAAACGCGCTGGTATGAACCCACGCGACACGTAAAAAAGCCGAGGTCAAAACCTCGGCTTTTCGTGCCAAACAAGTGAATTACTTGTTGCGCTTGCGCTCGTGCTCTTTCAAGAATCGCTTACGTAGACGCACGCTCTTGGGTGTGATTTCAACCAACTCGTCGTCGTCGATGAATTCCACGCCGTATTCGAGCGTGAGGTCAATCGGAGGCGTGATCTTGATCGCGTCTTCTTTGCCAGACACGCGGAAGTTGGTCAGCTGTTTGGTACGTGTGGCGTTGACCACCAAGTCGTTGTCACGGCTGTGGATACCCACAATCATGCCTTCGTACACAGGGTCGTTCGCCTTGACGAACATACGGCCACGGTCATCCAACTTGCCCAAGGCGTAGGTGAAGATTTCACCGTCGTCCATGGAAATCAACACACCGTTTTTGCGGCCACCGATTTCACCTTTGTGCGGCTCGTAGCTGTCAAAAATGTTGGAGATCAAACCAGAACCACGTGTCAAGTTCAAGAACTCGTTGGTGAAACCAATCAAACCACGCGCAGGAATGCGGTATTCCAAACGCACGCGACCACGGCCATCGGGTTCCATGTTCACGAGTTCGCCTTTGCGCTCGCCCAAGGCTTGCATGACGCCGCCTTGATGGGTTTCTTCGATGTCAGCTGTCACCAATTCGATGGGCTCGTGGCGCACACCGTCGACATCGCGGTACACCACGCGTGGCTTAGACACAGCCAACTCGTAGCCTTCGCGGCGCATGTTTTCCAACAAAATGGTCAAGTGCAATTCACCGCGACCTGCGACGTCAAACACGCCTTCTTCATCGGTTTCTTTGACACGCAAAGCCACGTTGTGTTGCAGTTCTTTTTGCAAACGGTCCCAAATTTGACGGCTGGTGACGTACTTGCCTTCACGACCGGCCAAGGGGCTGGTGTTCACGCAGAAGTTCATGGTCAGCGTTGGCTCGTCAATCTTGAGCATCGGCAACGGTGCAGGGCTCGTTGGGTCAGTCACCGTCACGCCAATGTTGAGGTCGGCAATGCCGTTGATCAACACGATGTCACCAGGGCCGGCTTCGGTCACTTGCACACGGTCCAAACCGTGGAATTTCAAAACTTGGTTAACGCGACCTTTGGTCACGTTGCCGTCTGGACCTTCCATGACCATCACGTCCATCATGGGCTTCAAAGTACCTTGGCTGATGCGGCCCACGCCGATACGACCCACGAAGGTGGAGAAGTCGAGTGCAGAAATTTGCAATTGCAAGGGTGCTGCTGGGTCACCCTTTTGGGGTGGTACGTGCTTCAACACGGTGTTGAACAGGGCCGACATGTCTGGACCCCACTGCTCACCGGGTGCACCTTCTTCCAAAGAGGTCCAGCCGTTGATACCCGAGGCGTACACCACAGGGAAATCGAGTTGTTCGTCGGTCGCACCGAGTTTGTCGAACAAGTCAAAAGCGGCGTTCACTACTTTGTCTGGGTTCGCACCAGGCTTGTCCACTTTGTTCACCACGACGATGGGCTTCAAGCCCAAAGCCAAAGCCTTCTTGGTCACGAAGCGCGTTTGAGGCATGGGGCCTTCTTGCGCGTCGATCAACAACACCACACCGTCGACCATAGACAAAGCGCGCTCCACTTCGCCACCGAAGTCCGCGTGACCGGGGGTGTCGACGATGTTGATGTGTGTACCTTCCCAGCTCACGGCGCAGTTCTTGGCCAAGATGGTGATGCCACGCTCGCGTTCGATGGCGTTGTTATCCATCACGGTGTCGACCACTTTTTCGTGGTCAGCAAAGGTGCCGGATTGACGCAGCAACTGGTCAACCATGGTAGTTTTACCGTGGTCAACGTGGGCAATGATCGCAATGTTACGGATTTGTTTACTCATGCTTCTCTCTTCCTTTATGCCTGATGGGCCAGCACTGGCTGGTTCACAGACGATCTTTCCAAAATTTGTTGAATTTCAAGGGGACTCAACAATCGTCCCGGAATCAGTTCCCCAGCTTTCACATGGGCGCTGCCCAGCAAAGCTTGTGGTTTTTCTCCAAACACACTGACGCGGTCCTCATCAGACCAAGGGCCACGACGACGCACGCCGCTTAAAAAGCGCCCTGCATTTTCAGCGTCCAACGTGACAGCGGTGTGATCAGCCAACAAGCACTGCACAGGCATCAAACGCGCTTCGCGTTGGGGCTCGTCCATGGCGGTTAAGTCTTCCAAGGTCACGCACGCCGAAACTTCAAATGGTCCTGTCGCCACACGGCGCAAGGAGCTCAAATGGCCACCACAACCCAACGCCTCGGCAATGTCTTCGCCCAAGGTGCGGATGTAAGTGCCTTTGCTGCACGTCACGCGCAAACGCAAAAACGGCGTATCACCGACGAGCTGCATGTCGAGCAACTCTAAGTCGTGAATCACCACATGGCGTGCCTCGCGCTCAACGGTTTCACCCGCGCGCGCATATTCGTACAAAGCTTTGCCGTCCTTTTTCAAGGCGCTGTACATGGGCGGCACTTGCGTGATCGGGCCCATGAAACGGTCCAGCACTTCCACCACTTGACCCACGGTGCAAGTGACGGGACGCTCTGCAATGACTTCACCTTCGGCATCCGCTGTGCTGGTTTTGACACCTAAGCGCACGGTGGTTTCGTAGGTTTTGTCAGCATCCAAATGGAGCTGACTGAATTTGGTGGCGGCACCAAAGCACAAAGGCAAAACGCCCGTTGCCAAGGGATCTAGCGTGCCCGTGTGCCCTGCTTTTTCGGCGCGCAACAACCACTTCGCCTTTTGCAAGGCGTCGTTGCTGGAGAGTCCGTAGGGTTTATCAAGCAACAACACCCCGTGTACAGGGCGGCGCTGCACCCTGGTGCGGGGCGCATTCATGCTCAATCGTCCTTCGCTTTGGAAGCAACTGCCTTGGCAATCAAAGCGTTCATGTCGGATGCTCGCTCTGGCGTGCGGTCATACACAAAGTGCAAGGTGGGCACGGTGTGAATGTGCAAACGCTTGAACAAGCCATTGCGCAGGAAACCTGCTGCTTGATTCAAACCCTCGCCTGTTTTCACAGGGTCGCCATTCAACACGCTGAAATGCACTTTGGCATGGGCGTAATCGGGCGTAACTTCCACGCCTTGCAGCGTGACCATGCCCACGCGCGGGTCTTTCAACTCACGCGCGATCAACTCGGCCAGATCACGCTGGATCTGGTCGGCCACTTGGTAGCTACGGTTGGGGGTGCTGCTCGGTTTACGTGCCATGCTTCATTGCGTGCACGCTTTACAGCGTACGTGCCACCTCTTTGATTTCGAAGAATTCCAACACATCGCCTTCGACGATGTCGTTGTAGTTCTTGATGGTCAAACCGCACTCGAAGTTTTCTTTCACTTCTTTGGCGTCGTCTTTGAAACGCTTCAAGCTGTCGAGTTCGCCCGTGAAGGCCACCACGTTGTTGCGCAACAAACGTAACTTGGCGTTGCGACGCACCACGCCTGAGGTGACCATACAACCCGCGATCGCACCAATCTTGCTGACGCGCAGTACTTGGCGAATTTCGGCGGTACCAATGACTTCTTCTTTCTTGTCGGGTGTGAGCATGCCGGACATAGCGGCTTTGAGTTCGTCCACAGCGTCATAAATGATGTTGTAGTAACGAATATCCACGCCATTGCTCTCGGCCAACTTGCGTGCCCCGGCATCAGCACGGGTGTTGAAACCAATGATCACGGCTTTAGAGGCGATCGACAAGTTCACATCGCTCTCGCTGATGCCGCCCACTGCGGCGTACACCAGCTGAACTTTGACCTCTGCCGTCGACAACTTGAGCAGCGACGCGGCCAAAGCTTCTTGCGAACCTTGCACGTCGGCCTTGACGATGATGGGCAACAGCTTGACTTCGCCAGACGTCATGTCGGAGAACATGTTCTCCAACTTCGACGCTTGTTGCTTGGCCAGCTTGGTATTGCGCACTTTGCCTGCACGGTAAGTGGCGATTTCGCGGGCACGACGCTCGTCAGTCATGACCATGAATTCATCACCCGCTTGCGGCACTTCGACTAAACCTTGAATCTCGACAGGAATCGATGGACCAGCTGATTTAATGGGCTTGCCGTTTTCATCCAACATGGCGCGGACGCGGCCATAGGTTTGACCGCCCAAGACCACATCGCCAACATTGAGCGTACCGGACTGAACCAGCACCGTAGCCACAGGACCACGACCTTTGTCCAAACGCGCTTCAATTACCAAGCCTTTGGCCATAGCGTCGACTGGCGCTTTGAGTTCGAGCACTTCGGCTTGCAAGAGCACTTGCTCCAACAACTCGTCAATGCCAGCGCCGGTTTTGGCGGAGACTTCACAGAACGGTGAATCACCACCGAACTCTTCAGGCACCACTTCTTCAGCCACCAGTTCACCTTTGACGCGCTCAGGGTTGGCACCGGGTTTATCAATCTTGTTGACCGCCACCACGATGGGCACACCCGCCGCTTTTGCGTGCTTGATGGCCTCTTTGGTTTGTGGCATCACGCCGTCGTCCGCCGCCACCACCAAGATGACGATGTCGGTAGCTTTGGCACCGCGCGCACGCATGGCCGTGAAGGCCTCGTGACCGGGCGTATCCAAGAAGGAAATCATGCCGCGTGGTGTTTCCACGTGGTAAGCACCAATGTGCTGTGTAATGCCACCCGCTTCGCCCGACGCGACTTTGGCGCGACGGATGTAATCGAGCAACGAAGTTTTACCGTGGTCCACGTGGCCCATGACCGTCACCACAGGGGCGCGTGTCAAGGCTTCGGCTTGGTGACCCGATGCTTCTTCTTCTGTAAATGCTTCTGGATCGTCCAGCGCAGCAACAACTGCTTTGTGGCCCAACTCTTCCACCAAAATCATGGCTGTGTCTTGGTCCAAAGGCTGGTTGATGGTGGCCATTTGGCCGAGTTTCATCAACTGCTTGATGACTTCAGACGCCTTGATCGCCATCTTGTGGGCCAACTCGCCCACGGTGATGGTTTCTGGCACGTGCACTTCGAGCACGCGAGCTTCGACCGGTGCTTGTGGCGCACGGTCATCATCACGGTCGCGGTCACGACGGCCTTTGGGGCCTCCACGCCAACTGTTGCGACCCACGCCACCACTTGAATCGCCACGTGTTTTGATGGCTTTCTTTTTGGCTTGTTCATCGGCCCAGCTGGAGGACAGCTTGGCGCTCTTGACTTCTTTATTGCCTGGTGCCGCAGCAGCACCAGCCGCAGCGGGTGCACCAGGACGTGCGGCAGCGCTAGGCGTACCTGCAGGTTTGTGCAAGGTTCCTTTGATGGCCTTGGGATCTGGCACAGGCTCAGGCTTTTTGGCCACCATGGTTTTTTGCGGCGTGCTCATCATCAAGCGAATTGCTTCGGCTTCAGCCAAAGCTTTACGACGACGACTATCCAAATCAGCAGCACGGGCCGTATCTTCATCGGCACGGGCTTTGGATGCAGCAGCCGCTTCCACACGTGCGGCTTCTGCTGCAACAGCTTTCACGTCAACCACGGGTTCAGCAGGTTCTGCTTTGACTTCAGGTGCAACTGCGGATTCAACGGCCTTGGCTGCAGCAGCTTGTGCTTGCGCAGCTTTGGCGGCTTCTGCCTTGGCGTGTTCTTTGGCTTCTTGCTCTTCGCGCAAGCGACGCTTTTCAGCCAACTCTTCTTCTTGACGGCGGATCAGCTCAGCTTGGCGGCGTGCTTCTTCTTCACGACGGGCCAATTCAGCATGGTCAATCACAGGGGCAGCAGGAGCTTCCACGGCAGCAGGCGCTGCAGGTGCAGCTTGCACCTCTGCGGTTTCCTCTTCATCACGTTTGATGAAGGTGCGTTTTTTACGCACTTCCACTTGGATGGTGCGCGCCTTGCCTGTGGCGTCAGCTTGTTTGATCTCCGTGGTCGATTTCTTGACCAAGGTGATTTTTTTGCGCTCGGGCGATGAAGTGCCATGGCTGGCCTGCAAATGGCTCAAAAGCATTTGCTTGTCGCCATCGGTCAGCGCATCGCTGGCCGATGATTTAGCAACACCGGCTGCCTTGAGTTGCTCAAGCAGGGTGTCGGTTGATTTTTTGAGTTCGTTTGCAAACTCGGCTACGGTCGTACTGGACATATCTGATCTTCCTCGCCATGACCGTTACTCTTGACCCGTGAACCAATGTTCACGTGCCTTCAAGATCAGGGCTTTGGCCTCTTCTTCGCTTTGGCCTGTAATGGCTGTGAGCTCGTCTACGGCCAAATCGGCCAAATCGTCACGGGTGTGTACGCCGCTCTCAGCCAACTGGGGCAAGAACTCCGCATTCAATCCTTCGAGGTCGCGCAAATCTTGCGAAACTTCTTCGACGCTCTCTTCGCGTGCAATTTCCATGGTGAGCAGCGCATCCTTGGCACGTGTGCGCAACTCGTTGACGGTGTCTTCGTCAAAGCTTTCAATTTCCAACATCTCTTGCAATGGCACGTAGGCCACTTCTTCGAGGCTGGTGAAGCCTTCTTCAATCAAGATGTCAGCGACTTCTTGGTCCACATCCAACTTGGCCATGAACAATTCGCGGATGCTAAATGTTTCATCAGCTTGCTTCTGAGCCGACTCAGCCGCATCCATGATGTTGATTTTCCAGCCGGTCAATTCAGCCGCCAAGCGCACGTTTTGACCGCCACGACCAATGGCGATGGCGAGGTTTTCTTCGTCCACCACCACATCCATGGCATGACGCTCTTCGTCCACCACGATAGAGCTGACGTTGGCCGGAGCCAAAGCGCCAATCACAAACTGAGCCGGGTCTTCACTCCACAACACAATGTCCACGCGCTCACCAGCGAGCTCGGTGGTCACGGCGTTCACGCGGGTGCCACGCACGCCAACGCAAGTGCCGATGGGGTCTACGCGCTTGTCGTGAGAAATCACCGCGATCTTGGCGCGTGAACCGGCGTCACGGGCGCAAGATTTGATCTCCAACATGCCTTGTTCGATTTCTGGCACTTCGTGGCGGAACAACTCGACCATGAACTCAGGCGCAGAACGCGACAAGATGATGGGCGCACCGCGCAAAGTGAGGTCCACATCCATGATCATGGCGCGCACGCGGTCGCCACTGCGGAAGTTTTCCTTTGGAATCATTTCGCTGCGGCGCAAGCGGCCTTCCACGCGACCAGACTCAACGATGAGATCGCCCTTGTCCATGCGCTTGACCGTGCCCACAAAAATCTTGTCGCCACGCGACATGAAATCGTTGAGCAACATTTCGCGCTCTGCATCACGGATCTTTTGCAAGATCACTTGCTTAGCCGCCATCGCACCGATACGACCAATCGGCAAAGACTCGATGCCTTCTTCGATGTATTCGCCTTCTTCGGCATCAGCCACGCGTTCGCGGGCGTCCATCAACATTTCTTCGGCTTCTGGGTTTTGCAAACCAGCTTCGTCAGGAACAACCAACCAACGGCGAAAAGTTTCGTATTCACCTGTGTCGCGGTTCATCGCCACACGGATGTCCACTTCACCTTCGTATAACTTTTTGGTGGCTTGGGCCAACGCCAACTCAACGGCGCCAAACACCACATCGCGTTCGACGTTTTTCTCGCGCGAGATCGCCTCGACCAACATCAACATTTCGCGGTTCATGATCGGTTACTCCTTCTCTTACCTACGTTCAACGGGGCTTTTTGCCCTTGAAATCCACTATCGGAGCCAGACGTGCTTCTCTCAGCTCATCCAGCGTGAAACCCAGCGCGTGCACTGGCATTTCGGCTAATCTTTTGGGGCTAACTTTTTGACCAGGTTTGGCCTTGACTTCATCACGCCAAGTGATTTGCCAACCTGCGCCATCGTCGGTACGTTCTAAGGTGCCACGGAATTTTTTACGGGTCGCTGCCACTTGGCCTGCTGCTGCAGCGCCAATGGGGGCTTTGAGTGTGAGGTCCACTTCCTCACCCACAAAACGCTCGAAATCCACTTGATGACGCAAAGGACGGTCAATGCCGGGCGAAGACACCTCTAAACGGGAGTATTCGGCGCCATCAACTTCCAGCGCAAATTGCAACTGGCGGGTGACGCGTTCGCAATCTTCCACATTGATGGGCTGCACAGGCTTGTCAGCAGCCCAAGGCATATCGATCGTGATGCGCAAGAGTCCCCCGGCGGAGCGTTCAATCTCTACCAGGTCGTAACCTAAGCCGGTCACTGTTTGTTCTACGGTTTGCTGCAAACTCACGTCGAAAAATAGCCTTCAAAATCAAGTGTTCAAAAAACAATCGACCAAAAAAAACGAGCGGTAATTACCCGCCCGTTTGGTCGTGAAGCGCACATTGTAGCGCCTAAATCCTTGATTATCAAAGGCGTGTATTGGTCCAATACATTCTGGACTGTGGATGTAACTTGAGCAGGAATTCTATGGGGGCAACCGGGAGGTTAGTCAGTGAAGCCGTCTTCTTTGGATTGGGCTTGGTGGATAAGTGAG
>Ga0213920_1000903_pt1 | contig 18565 bp, 20 predicted proteins | sample McNCre1117MG_FD_161054 | JGI IMG/M metagenome (GOLD analysis project Ga0213920, IMG submission 161054) | Freshwater microbial communities from McNutts Creek, Athens, Georgia, United States - 11-17 MG | ecosystem: Environmental > Aquatic > Freshwater > Creek | place: USA: Georgia | collected...
TGTGCCGCAACCGCCGGTGGCGATGTCTGGTGCTGGGGCGATAACACTGTTGGCGAGCTGGGTCTCGGAAGCACCGACGCCCAGATTGGAGCCGTTCAGGTGAGCGATATTGTGGGAGCCACCACCGTTTCGGTTGGCCTCATGGATGCCTGCGCGCTGCTTGCCGATGGCACGTTAGAGTGCTGGGGTCAGAACCTCCAGGGTGTTGTACCGGACTCGACAGTGATTGATTCGCTAAGCCCGGTCGCCATCGATGGCATCGCAAACGCCACCGATATCTCGGTTGGTTTGGATCACAACTGTGCTGTTGTGGGCGAGGCATCGGTGGTTTGCTGGGGCGCTAACACCAAGCCAAACTACGGCGATGGCACAGCGGCCGGAGCGAACGACTACGCGATTCACAACGTGGCGGTCACCTACAATGGCGCCATTTTGCTAACCGATTCGGATGCCGGCACCTACCTGGTGTTTGGCACCACTGCCACCAACGCAATCGGCGATGCAGCCTGGTTCACCGCTAGCACCGGACTGGTGCAGTAGCCGCACAGCCAAGTTAAACTAATCGGCCGCCCAGAGAGAGATTGGGCGGCCGATTTGTTTTGGCTGCTAGCGAAGGGTTACCTTCACAGGCATGCGCTTGATTCCGTGAACGAAGTTGGACTGCAGGTAGTCAACCTCGCCGGTGATCTCCATCTTGTCGATGCGCGAGATCAGGTCTTCGAACATCACGCGAAGCTCAATGCGAGCCAGCGCGTTGCCCAGGCACATGTGTGGTCCGCCACGGCCGAAGGTCATGTGCTCGTTTGGGTTGCGGGTGACGTCGAACGCGTTTGGGTTCTCGAAGATTGTTTCATCGCGGTTGCCCGAAGCGAACCAGGTGACAACCTTATGGCCCTCCTTGATTGACTGCCCGTTAATGACGGCGTCCTTGGTGGCGGTGCGACGGAAGTGGTAGACAGGGCTGGCGTAGCGCAGGAACTCCTCAACTGCCCAAGGAATCAGCGATGGGTTCTCCTGAAGGATGGCAAGCTGTTCCGGGTGCTGAATGAGGTTGCGCATGGTGTGGGTGATGGTGTGACGAGTGGTCTCGTTACCAGCCACAACCAGCAGCAGGAAGTTGGTGTGGAAGTCGCGCTCGGATAGCGGGATTCCATCGGTGGGTTCGCTGTTAATAAGCACCGATACGAGGTCGGTTCCGTTCTTGCCCTTGCGCTCGCGGGCCAGGGCGTCGCCGTACTCGAAGACCTCGAGAGCTGCCGGCGAACGGAATGGCACGAGGCGGTACTTCTCGGACTCCGGGTCGTCGAACATGATGTCCGCGTGCTCTGGGTCGGAGAAGCCGACCATGCGGTTACCCCAGTCGATCAGCTTGTGGGTGTCCTCAACCGGGACGTCCAGCAGGCGCACCAGCACGTTGATTGGGAAGTCGGCGGCAACCTCGGAGACGAAGTCGAACTCGCCCTTAGCGAATGCGTTGTCGAGGGTTGTTGCGGTGATGCCGCGCAGGAAGGTCTCGTACTTGGCAACGGCTGCCGGAGTGAACTGGCCTTGAAGGAGGCGGCGCAGTGCGCGGTGGCGGCTGCCATCGGTTTCCAGAAGGGAGCGGCGAGCGTTCTCCTGCTCGGCGTCCACTTCTTCCAGGTTGGTAAAGCGCTCGCTTGTGAAGGTCTCACTGTCGCGAAGAACGCGCACGATGTCGTGGTAGCCCAGCACGCTCCAGAAGCCGCTGTTTGGCGCGTCTTCGTCGCTCCAGTGAACCGGGTTTTCCTTGCGCAACTGTGCGAAGGTCTCCCACGGGGCGCCATTGGCGAAAAGATCCAGGTTGGATAGGTTGATGGTCGACGATGACATCCGTGCTCCCGTACCGAAAATTATGATTGTTTGGACACTAACAATCTCACACTAGCGGGAAATCGTTTGGTATCGAATGATTTACTCAAATCGTTATGTTTGGCCCTAATAATGGGCTCCGCGGCCGCCAGTTTGGCCCTAAATTTGAACTGAAAGGTGGCGCAAATGAGCACCAAATACGATCTTGATCTGGCCTTTGGCGAGGAGCCTGAAATCACCCTGGATGGCATCGATGAAGCCACGCTTGCGGCACAGGTTGCCGCACTTCCGGCGGCGCTACGTGATGTGGCGTTTGGGCTACTTTTGGAAAAGCGCAGCATGAGCGATGTCTCGCAGGCGCTATCGATACGCCAGAGCGAGTTGGTCACCCGCCTCCACCGCGCCAAGGCTCAGATTGCCGAGAACCTCGGTCTTTAGGCGCGGGCAAGTTTCCACAGCGGCAAATTCGCAAGTTTTGTACACAATGGCTTGCGCAACAACACCGGCTATCCACCGATGAATAGGTTTAGAAAATGACAACAAAAGCGAATCTAGTCTTCGATTCCTGCGGCAGCATCGAATCCCCCATCGGCGCGGTTTCCGTGTACGAACGCGGTGGCAAGGTGGTCTTCCTCGAGATGGGCGGCCACGGTGCACCAAACGATAAGCACTCCGAGGCAGTGGCCGAGGCGTTAGGCCAACTCGGCGAGTATTTCGCCGGCGAGCGCCGCGAGTTTACCGTGCCGGTGCAACTCGATGGCACCGAGTTCCAGCGCCAGGTATGGCAACAAATTGAGCAGATCCCTTTCGGCCAAACCGTGAGCTACGCGCAGATTGCGGCGGCCCTTGGTAAGCCGAAGGCATCGCGGGCAGTTGGTGGCGCCGTTGGATCCAACCCGGTTGCCCTTATTGTGGGTTGCCACCGAGTGATGGGCGCCAGCGGGCGCATCACAGGCTACTCGGGTGGCGATGGCATCCCCACCAAGCGCTGGCTTTTGGCCCACGAATCCATTTCGAGCGCCGACTAATGGCGCACTTCAGTTCTGATTACCCCGATGGCCGCACGCGCTGCAACTGGCCGCAGGGAGATGCCCTCTACACGCACTACCACGACACCGAGTGGGGCGTTCCGCTCGTTGGCGATGACGCCATGTTTGAACGTGTGGCCCTCGAGGGCTTCCAGGCCGGTTTGTCTTGGATCACCATCTTGCGCCGCCGCGATGGCTTCCGCCGTGCATTCGCAAACTTTGAAATGGCCGAGGTTGCCAAACTCTCCGAAGCGGACGCCGAGGAGCTCATGCTCGATGCTGGCATCATTCGCAACCGCGCCAAGATCAACGCAACCATCAAAAATGCCAAGTTGGCCATGGACCTCGAGGGCGGCCTGAGCAACTTTGTGTGGCAGTTTGCCCCCGATCGCGGTTCGCACACAACCTCCATTGACGGCTTTGAGTGGCGCGCCACGAGCCCCGAATCCGTTGCCATGAGCAAGGCGTTGCGCAAGGCTGGCTTTGGCTTCGTTGGTCCAACCACCATGTATGCGCTCATGCAGGCCACAGGCATGTACAACGACCACTCCCCCGAGTGTTTTAGGAGACAAGAACTTTTGTAGTTTTTGTAATTTGGCGATCACCAGCGACATTAGTCTTTTGAACAGGTGGGAATCCCCGCCGGCAGCGCACCGATGGGGGACTCGTGACACCGGAACAGCTGGAGTTTTCGCAGCGGCTCGGCCCCTACATTCGGCGCTTAGATGCCTTTGTGGCCAGCCGCGTAGCTGGCCAACACGTTGATGATATTTGTTCGGATGTAATTGCTATCGCCTGGCAAAAACGGGCCAGGCTTCCGACATCAGAGTTGGATGAAGAGCGAGACCCGCTGCTGGGCTTCTTGTTTTCTACCGCCAAGTTTCAGATTCGCAACCTGGAGCGTCGCCTAAAGACCAGCCACAAGCACCTAGATCACTTCACCACTGCCGCAATCGCGGACTCTGCGGAAGCGCTGGCGCTACGCGATGACGCCGCCATCGAAGCATTCAAAGCACTCTCGGTTGCCCAGCGGGAACTCATCATCATGGTGGCCTGGGATGGCCTTGGTGTTCCCCAAATAGCCAACATCCTGGGCATAAGCGAGAACAATGTGAGCGTGAGGCTAACTCGAGCGAGGGCTCGCCTCGCCGCTGCGCTTGCCGAACAAGACGCCCGAATTGAAGGCAGCTGAAAGAATGCGAAAGCCAGTAACGGTAAAAAATATGACCAAGTCTGAGATTGAGCGCATCGAGCGCCTTAACCCACACACCAACCGCGTTGTGGATGAAGACGCAATGCTGCGCGCTGCCATGGCCTCCAACCCCGAGAAGGCGAGCGCGCCATACTCTGGACTGCTTCGCTTCGGCGGTTGGAGTGCCGCGGCTGCCGGCATGGCCGCGGTGATTGCGGTGGCTGGTGGTGTGGTTAACCAGCCGGCGGATCCCCAACTGGTTGCCGCTACCCCGAGCACAGGCTCATACGCACCCTCAGACCCGAATCCAAACGCACTTACGGCAGCCCACGCACCAACGTACCTTTTAGATTCAGTACTCGTGAGCGGGCGAACCCAGGTTATGCCGCCCATTGTTGGAGATATTTACGCGGCCAGCCTCGTAGTCAACGCATACCCAGACCACAAGACCAGCTACGTTGCAGCGCTGCCGGCCACCGCAAACGCAAAGACCGGTCACATCTACCAGCTGCGCGCTTTGGCAAAAACCGGGGAGTTGGCCGTGCGCCTGGCAAAAATCGCGGCAATCAACAACCTCAAATTGTCGAGCCAGCCGGGTAGCAAATTTGAAAACTATAACGCGCAGGCCGCCGCCGATGGCACGCGCAGACGCAATGGCTATGCCGGTCCGGTCGAACCAAAGGTCGGGCAAACCACCACACCAACCCCTCACGCCGATAACTACTGGGTGAGCACGGATCGCTACGCATCGATTTCTGGAGAAGTTGGCTACCAGCAGCGATTTGACTACAACGACAACCGCGCATACGCCTGGCTAACCTGCCACCAGAGCAAACTCCCCTATGCATCCGGCTGCACCAAGATCCAAAAAGAAGCGCTGCCTAGCCTACGAGTTGCAACTTCCTACGCCAAATCCGTGCTCAGTTCGTTGGCAATGGCAAGCGGCACAACCCTGCAAAACACCCCCGATGGTGGTTACCTGCTGAAAGCCTCGCCAAACTTCAAGACTTCACTTGCGGCCGGCGCGCTAACTTCGGGCGACTCTGCAGGCAACACCGCAAACAGAACTAAAGCTGTTTCAGTCATTGGTAACCTCGTGGTTGGCGGGCATGTCACCTCGGTAGAAACCTACTTCTACTGGTACGAGGGTTCGGCGCGCGTGGCCAGCTTTGGCGGCACACTGGCGAGCGTGAAAGACTACGGGGAATTTCCAACGGCTACTTCAAAGGCAACCGTTTCGCGCATGCCAAGACTCGCATTTTCGGGCAGCGCAAACCTGCCAGAGACTATCTACTGGAGCCGCTCCAGCTCCAATGGCCTAAACGAGCCTGGCTCCGCGTTGACCAAGCGGCTGTGGGCTTGCGCCGCAACCGAGCCGCGTTACAGCGGAGTTGTGCACCAACAATGGGCCTTGCGCCGAGCAGCCGGCGCTCACTGCACCTTCAAAATGGTGGACGGCATTCCGCAAATGCTGGTTCGAGTCACCCGAGCGCAGCCAAACCTGCTGGCAATTGGCGATACCAAGAACCACACCTGGCTTGTGCCCGGCTTCAACTTCTACGACCCAACCGGCTACCTGGGCAGCGTCTATTCGGTGAAAAAGGGACTCATCCAAACTATTCGCTAAACATTTTTGTAATTCAGAACCCACCCGCCACATTATTCTTTGAGATATCCAAGGTGGGCAGGTGAGTGACGGAAATGACTCCGGAGCAGTTAGAGTTTTCGCAGCGCATCCGGCCGCATCTAGGTCGGCTCAGTTCCTATGTTTCCAGCAGGGTGCAACACCAATTCACCGATGACATCTGCTCAGAGGTAATCGCCATCGCTTGGCAGCGCAGGGCCGACATCGCGGTTTATACCGAAACCGAAACCGATGCCATCCTTGGGTTCATGTTGGCAACCGCTCGCCTGCAGATCCGCAACCTCGAGCGCAAGCAACGAGTTCGAGAGCATTACCTTCAGCACTTTTCGGCTGGAACCGTGGCCGAGTCCGCCGAGGATGCAGCCATCCGAGATGAATCGGTGATCGCTGCGTTCAAGCGCCTGGCGCCCAAAGAGCGCGAGATTTTGCTGCTCAGCGCCTGGGATGGCCTCTCCCCCGCAGAAATTGCGGTTGTGCTGCGAGTAACCACCAACAACGCGGCCGTTCGCCTCAGCCGAGCCCGCACCAGACTCGAGAATTTCCTCAAGATCGAAGACGAACGTAATTCCTAGGCCGAAGGGAACATCCCAAATTATGAGCAAAGAAACTAAACCAGCTTCGGCGGAGGACCGCATCGCAGCATTCAAGCCTCAAGACCCCACCGATGGCATCGCGCATCACGTGGTTGAGCGAGCCATGAATCGGGGGCCAAAACTGGCAGCCAGGTTCAACCTGGGTCGTGGTGGTTGGGCCGCTGTTGCTGGAACCGCAGCGATGGGCATCGTGGCAACCGCGATCTTCCTTCCAGCCCTAAACACCGGTGCAGCAAAGCATGGTGGCTACCTATTTGCAACCGGCGGCGGCACCGCCCCCACCGCCGACGGCGCGAATTCGAAGATGAGCATGGGGCTTGCGACGCCCTCGTTCATCAGGCACCTCGTTCCCGGCGATAAACTCAGCAGCCAGGCATCAACCGGACACATCTACCAACTCAAGCCGGCAGGCGACGCCGCGCAAATGGTGAACCAGCTGGCCGATTACCTGGGCGTCACGGGCGAAACCACTTTCGTCAAGGGCTCAGGCATCGGTGGCGACATCGGCACCTACCGGGTTGGACCAAAGCAGGACACGGGCAGCGGCAGCGGCTCTGCCGGAGGCACTGGAACGGTTAGCTCTGGCACTGTGAGTTCCGGGCCTGCTAGCAGCGGCGATGTTTTCCCTGCCGTGGTTCAGGATCCGGACGTTTCCGTAGTCGAAACCCCCTCAGCAAACCAGATCTCATACTGGGCACCGATGGCGGACGAGTGGTCCACCTGCCACATGGGCATGACGCCCCTGCCTGAGGAGTGCACCAACCTACCTGCTGGCGCGGACATACCCACACCGTATGCCGGAATGATGGAGGCCAAGGCGATTCTGGCCAAGATCGGTATCACCGCAGGCACCAACCTTAGCAACCTGAGCGACGGCGACTACCTGCTCACCTATCTGGAACCAAACTCCGTTGCCGAAATCTCGGTTGACCACGCCGGCACATCCAACGCTCCCATCACAAAGGCTGAGGCCATTCAAAATCTTTTGGTGAACGCCGCCCTGATTGTTGAAGGCAAACCAACCGCGATAACGATCGACTTCAACTGGTCCTACGGCTTCGCCAAGATCGCGTCTATCTACGGCTCGGTCTCGCAGGCGGTAGACCGCGGCAGCTACGACACCTTGTCCGAGGTAGATACCGTAAAGCGCCTGGAAGCTTCGTCAGGCATCGCCAACGACTACTATGGCGCCAGCTATCTTACGGTGAACTCCGCTACCTGGAACAACGATCATGTGCTCTGGAGCAAGTACACCTACATGGGCTCGCACACTACCTACGGCGGAGACTTCCTGAAGGCAGCCTGGGATTGCCAGAACCCCGATGCAGTCAACACGTCCGGCGAGAGTTCAGCTCCCGGTTCGGCCCCGGATTCAGGTTCCAGCGCTGGTTCTGTTGGAGTGGCCACAGGCGCTCCCGCACCAGCCCCCACCGACGCCCCAGTGCCAACCGAAGCACCGAGTGCAACCGCGGAACCCCAACCGAGCCCAACATCGGTGACCTGCCCCTACCCTGTTCAAGACCACGTGGCAGTAGTAACCGTGACGGTTGAAACAGCCAAGAGCACACTGCTTGCCCTATATGCCAACGACAACACTCAGTGGCTCGTGCCTGGCTTCGAGCTCTTCGACGAAGATGGTGGCTACATTGAGTCTGCGTTCAGCGTTGTAGACGGCGTGATCGACGTAAGCCAGCCAAACATCCAGCCGATGACTCGCTAGCGTTCGCCCTTCTTGATTTGGTCGGTAACCAGTACCAGCTGGTTACCGACCTCATCGTTTAATAGCTCCATACCTGCCGACGCCGCGATTTGCACCAGATCCGCAATCGACTCCGGCGCTACGGGTGTTTCCAAAACTGCACGCACAAACAGCCCCTTCGCGCGTTTGTTGAAGTGGTTTAGTGCACGCAGCTGACCGCTGCTCTCCCTGCTAACAACCTCCACCCGCAGGTGCGGCACCGATTCGGGAATCGGCGCAAGCTCTGCATATGCCTTGCTGCGCATGTCGATGATGAGCCCCTGATTAAGTCGCCCAAAAATCGGTAGGTGCGCCTGCGCCCAAACCTGCTTCAACCTCAACCCTGGCAACGAGACCCCAGCTCCAAGTCTGTAATCCGGGATCAAATCGGTGGCAGGAATGAGACCAAACAGGCTGCTTTGGATCAGAACCGACTCCTTGGCCCTTTTCCAAGCAGCAGCGCTTAGCGGCTCATCTGTGCCGGTGTAACCACCGTGGATGGCATCGTAGAGCGTGCCGGTATAGCGCGAGAACGCGCGCATGGTTGGGGCGGTCTGCACAGCGCGATTCACAGCTAACTCCCCCAGCTGCTTTGGGCTTAGCCCCAGGCGCTTCGCGGCAAGCGGTTCATCGGTGCACAGCTGCAAGAGCGCCGAATACACCGCGTTGCGTGTGGGGTTAAGACCACCAAAAGTTAGGGCAACTTCACCGATGGTGAGTGCGCCGCCGCCTTTGGCTTTGGTTTCACTCGGGGGTAACAGGAACAACACCATACAAGCCTAAACTTGAAGCCATGGTCAACCTCACCAAGATTTATACCCGAACCGGCGACGAAGGCATGACTGGCCTCTCGGACTTCTCACGCACCCGCAAAACCGACCCACGCATTGAGGCTTACGCAGATGTGGACGAGGCGAACAGCGCAATCGGTGTGGCCGTTAGCCTGGCCGCAAATGAGTTTGACGAACAGACCCTGGCTCTACTGAGCCAAATTCAGAACGACCTGTTCGACCTCGGTGCGGACCTCTCGAACCCGCTTGCGGAACAGTACGAATACGAACCACTGCGTGTGGACGAGAAGTGGATCACGGCTTTGGAAGAGGCGATCGACAACTACAACTCGGGCCTTGGCAAGCTGGATTCTTTCATTCTGCCCGGTGGTTCGGGCCTAGCCGCAGGTCTACACCTGGCACGCACAGTGGTGCGCCGCGCCGAGCGCGCCACCTGGCACGCCATTGAGGCCTACGGCACCGAGCCTGCCAAACGTGGCACCCACAACGGTGGGATCAACATTTTGGCGGCACGCTACCTCAACCGTCTAAGTGACCTACTCTTTGTGCTCGCGCGCTATGCAAACGTGAAGCACGGCGGCGACGTCAAGTGGGTGCCGGCTGCAAACCGCCGCACTGCACCTCTTACCCGCCGCGATGACAAGGCACGTCGCCTAGAGTAGGGTCCACTAAACAAAAATCCCCGAGACCATTTCCGGTCTCGGGGATTTTTTAGTTCTGCTTGGCTAGGCCAGCGAGGCCTTGCGAGCAACGATGGTGACAACGTTGTTCTCAACCGAAAGGAAGCCGTCCTCAGCCTTAGCCAGGATGCGCTCGCCTTCCGGCAGGGTGATACGAACTTCACCCTCCGAGAGGATTGCCAGCAGTGGCTCGTGACCGGCCATAAGACCAATCTCGCCTTCCACGGTCTTGGCAATGACCAGCTTGGCCTCGCCAGTCCATACGGACTGGTCTGCCGAAACTAGGTCTACGCGCAAAGTGCTGTTAGCCATGGTTACTTGCTTTCCAGCTTGATCTGCTCGTAGGCCTTGAAGATGTCGTCAATGCCACCGATGTTGAAGAATGCCTGCTCTGGGATGTGGTCGAACTCGCCGGCAGCGATCTTGCTGAACGCCTCGATGGTCTCCTTGAGAGGAACGGTCGATCCTGGAACACCGGTGAACTTGGTAGCCATGTAGGTGTTCTGGGAAAGGAATCGCTGGATGCGGCGTGCGCGCGAAACGGTAACCTTGTCCTCTTCCGAAAGCTCGTCGACACCGAGGATGGCGATGATTTCCTGAAGTTCCTTGTTCTTCTGCAGGATCGACTTAACCAGGGTCGCGGTCTGGTAGTGGTCCTGGCTTACGAAGCGAGGGTCCAGAATACGCGAGGTCGAGGCCAGTGGGTCCACAGCTGGGTACAGACCCATCGATGCGATTTCACGCGAAAGCTCGGTGGTTGCATCGAGGTGGGCGAAGGTGGTAGCCGGGGCTGGGTCGGTGTAGTCGTCCGCAGGAACGTAAATTGCCTGCAGCGAGGTGATCGAGTGGCCACGGGTCGAGGTGATGCGCTCCTGAAGGAGACCCATCTCATCGGCCAGGTTCGGCTGGTAACCCACGGCCGAAGGCATACGGCCCAGAAGGGTCGAAACCTCGGAACCGGCCTGGGTAAAGCGGAAGATGTTGTCGATGAACAGAAGAACGTCCTGCTTCTGTACGTCGCGGAAGTACTCGGCCATGGTTAGGGCCGAGAGAGCAACGCGCAGACGGGTGCCAGGTGGCTCATCCATCTGACCGAACACGAGGGCGGTCTTGTCGATAACGCCCGACTCGGTCATTTCGTCGATGAGGTCGTTACCTTCACGGGTACGCTCACCAACACCGGCGAATACCGAAACACCATCGTGGTTCTCGGCAACGCGGTAGATCATTTCCTGGATCAGCACGGTCTTACCAACACCGGCACCACCGAACAGACCAATTTTTCCACCCTGAACGTATGGGGTCAGGAGGTCGATGACCTTGATGCCGGTCTCGAACATAACGGTCTTCGACTCAAGCTGGTCGAACGCAGGTGCGGCACGGTGGATTGGCCAGGTCTCGGTGACCTCAATCTTCTCGTCTGCCTTGGCGTTCAGGATCTCACCGGTTACGTTGAAAACGTGACCCTTGGTTACGTCACCAACTGGCACCGAGATAGGTGCGCCGGTGTCGGTTACGAGTCCGCCACGAACCAGACCATCGGTTGGCTTCAGTGCGATGGCGCGAACGAGGTCGTCGCCAAGGTGCTGAGCAACCTCGAGAGTCAGAGTGGTCTGCTCGCCGTTCAGGTCGATAACGGTGGTGAGAGCGTTGTAAATCTCTGGGATTGCGTCGTGAGGGAACTCGATGTCCACAACTGGACCGGTCACTCGAGCGATACGACCCTGAATGTTCTTCTCGGCCATGTCTCTTTCTTTCTCTTAGTCTTCGCTAGTGGCTGCCATTGCGTCGGCGCCACCGACAATTTCGGAAATCTGCTGGGTAATTTCGGCCTGACGAGCCGCGTTGCTGAGGCGGGTGTAGTTGGTGATCAACTTCTCCGCGTTGTCGGTTGCGCTCTTCATGGCCTTCTGGCGGGCGGCGTGCTCGGAGGCAGCCGACTGCAGCATGGCGTTGAATAGGCGGGTCTCCACGTATACCGGTAGCAGGGCGTCGAGCACCTTGTGGGCGTCTGGCTCAAACTCGTAAAGCGGGAAGACTTCGCCCTGTCCGGCCTCGGCCTCTGCCAGCTCGAGAGGAAGCAAACGTACTACCTCTGGAACCTGCGAAACCATGCTGATGAAGCGGTTGTAGATGAAGTGAATCTCGTCTACGCCACCGGCAGCGGCTGGAGTGGTGAAGCTCTCGATAACGGCGTCGGCAATTTCCTTCGCGGTGTCAACGGTTGGGAGGTCGGTGCCGCCCACCCAGTTGCGCACATACGAACGACGGCGGAAGGTGAAGTACGTGGCTGCCTTGCGGCCAACCAGGTAGTAAACAACTTCCTTGCCTTGCGAAACCAACAGCTTCTCGAGTGCTTCGGCTTCCTTGAGCACAGAGCTCGAGAATGCGCCTGCAAGACCGCGGTCCGAGGTGAAAATCACTACGGCTGCGCGCTCGATGACTGCTGGCTCGGTGGTAAGCGGGTGGTCTACATTGCTGTAGGTTGCAACCGCAGAGACCGCGCGAGTTACCGCGCGAGCGTATGGGCTGGCGGCGGCAACACGCTGCTGCGCTTTGTAGATGCGCGATGCCGAGATCAGCTCCATGGCGCGAGTGATCTTCTTGGTCGTCTTGGCAGACTTAATCTTCTGCCTATAGACCCGAAGTTGCGCTCCCATGTCTCTCCTAGTTCCTTAAATCCGATAGAGGTTCGTCAAGAATCGCTTAGCGACCCTTGACGATCTTCTCCTGGTTAACTTCGCTCGCTGCAAGAGCCTCCACGCCTACCGAAGCAAGTGCGGTTCCTTCGTGAGTTGCGAAGGTCTTCTTGAATGCGACCAGGGCGTCCTCGAGGGCAGCGGTGGTGTCGTCAGCGAGGTTGTTGGTCTCACGGATGGTGGTCAGGATTGCGGTGTTACGACGCAGGTAGTCGAGGAGCTCAGACTCGAAGCGCAGTACGTCGCGTACTGGAACCTCGTCGAGCTTGCCGGTAGTACCTGCCCAGATCGATACGGTCTGCTCTTCAACTGGGTATGGCGAGTACTGTGGCTGCTTCAGGAGTTCCATCAGACGTGCACCACGCTCAAGCTGCTTGCGGCTTGCGGCGTCGAGGTCGCTTGCGAACATGGCGAATGCCTCAAGTGCGCGGTACTGAGCGAGCTCGAGCTTTAGGGTACCCGAAACCTTCTTGATGCCCTTCACCTGCGCTGCACCACCAACACGCGAAACCGAGATACCTACGTCGATAGCTGGGCGCTGGTTGGAGTTGAAGAGGTCGGACTGAAGGAAGATCTGACCATCGGTGATGGAAATCACGTTGGTTGGAATGTAGGCCGAAACGTCGTTTGCCTTGGTTTCGATGATTGGAAGACCAGTCATCGAACCGCCACCGAGCTCGTCGTTCAGCTTTGCACAACGCTCAAGCAGACGGGAGTGTAGGTAGAAGACGTCACCAGGGTAAGCCTCGCGGCCTGGTGGACGACGAAGAAGTAGCGATACCGCACGGTAGGCCTCGGCCTGCTTCGACAGGTCATCGAAGATGATGAGGACGTGCTTGCCACCGTACATCCAGTGCTGACCAATGGCCGAACCGGTGTAAGGAGCGAGGTACTTGAAACCTGCTGGGTCGGATGCAGGAGACGCCACGATGGTGGTGTACTCCATTGCGCCGGCTTCCTCAAGCGCACCCTTTACGGCTGCGATGGTGGAGCCCTTCTGACCTACGGCTACGTAGATGCAGCGAACCTGCTTCTTAGGGTCGCCCGACTCCCAGTTGGCCTTCTGGTTGATGATGGTGTCAACCGCGATGGCGGTCTTACCAGTCTGGCGGTCACCGATGATGAGCTGACGCTGTCCGCGACCAACTGGAATCATGGCGTCGATTGCCTTGATGCCGGTCTGTAGTGGTTCGTGAACCGACTTACGGGCCATTACGCCAGGAGCCTGAAGCTCGAGTGCGCGGCGACCCTCGGATGCAATCTCACCCTTGCCGTCGATTGGGTTACCCAGCGGGTCTACAACGCGGCCAAGGTAGGAGTCGCCTACTGGAACGGAGAGAACCTCGCCGGTGCGGCGAACTTCCATGCCCTCGCGGATGCCCTCGAAGTTACCGAGAACAACAACACCGATCTCGCGCTCGTCGAGGTTCAGTGCAAGGCCCAGGGTGCCGTCTGCAAACTGCAGAAGCTCGTTGGCCATTGCGCTTGGCAAGCCCTCTACGTGTGCGATACCGTCACCGGCGTCGATCACGTAGCCAACTTCGTCGCGCGAAGCAGCGGCTGGCTTGTAGGACTCAACGAAGTCCTTCAGAGCGTCGCGAATCTCGTTCGGGCTGATCTTCAAATCTGCCATCTCGTTCCTCTTCTTCTGGGCCCAGAAATCTGGGATCCGGTTGATCTCTTATGCCGGCTTTAGGCCAGCGAAAGCTTTGCTTGGTTCAGGCGAGCAACAACGCTGCCATCGATGATTTGGTCTGCGATCTGAACGCGTACGCCACCGAGCATGGTTGCGTCGTGTTCGATGTTCAGCTTCACGCTTGCGCCGTAGGTCTTGGCCAGTGCGGCGCGCAGGCGGTCGAGCTGCGCAGGGGTGAGGTCTGCTGCCACGGTTACCTTGGCAACGAGTGCCTGGGCAACCTGGGCGATGATCTTGCTGTACGACTCAAGTACGAGCGAGGTGCGGCGCTTACCCGAGGCAACTACTGCCTCACGGATGAGGGCGGCGCCTTCGGCGCTTGCCTTGGAACCGAGCAGGGAGTCAACCAACTTGAGGCGAGCCTCGGTGCTGGCGGTTTTGCTCGCAAGGGCGAACTGTAGGTCCTGGTTCTCTTCGATTGCCTGCTGGAAGGCGAAAACTTCGCTTTCAACTGCATCGATGTTGCCGGCCTTGGCGGCGATGTTTGCAATAACGTGCACACCCAGCTGCTCGAGGGCACCGACTAGGTCGGAACCCTTCGACCAACGGAGTGCAACCAGGCTAGTCACGAAGCCAAGGACGTCGGCCGAAACGGTTTTACCGAATACGGCGGCGACGGCGCCCGACTTTGCGTTGGCCTCGGCGGAAGGGTCCGATAGGAGACTACGCAGTTGGGCCGAGCCGGCTACGGCACCTGCTACTGAAAATAGCGAGGTGGCGAAACCGAGGTCGGCTTTTGCGAGCAGTGGCTCTAGGGCCAGCTTTGCGCTCGCTAGTGACTGCCTGGTTGAACTTGCCATTGATTTACTTCTTTACTTGCTTGCTTCGAGGTCGGCCAGGAACTGGTCTACAACGCCCGATGCAATCTTGTCGTTCTGAAGGCTGGAACCAACCACGCGTGAAGCGAGGTCGATTGCGAGGCCACCCACTTCGGCACGGAGCGAAACGAGTGCTGCCTGGCGCTCTGCCTCGATCTGTGCCTTTGCGGTTGCGGTTAGACGTGCTGCTTCCGCTGCGGCCTGCTCCTTGAGTTCAGCCAGAATGACTGCGCCCTCGGCACGTGCCTGCTCGCGGATCTGCGAGGCTTCGGCGCGGGCTGTCGCCTGCTCTGCCTCGATGTTGGCGGTCTTGGCTGCTGCATCTGCCTGAGCCTGCTCGGCGGCCGCTAGGCGACCCTCGATGGCTTCGGCGCGGGCATCCAAGTTCTTCTTGAAGTTAGGCAGAACCTTGGTCCAGAAGAAAACCAGCAGGACGGCAAAAACCACGGATGACCAGACGAGGTCGGGCAAGCCTGGAAGCAGCGGGTTGTTTCCGCTACCCTCAGCCGCGGCCGCGACAGTGCTGTGAATCATCATGATTTATTGGTTCCTGACTGGATTTACTTTAGGAAGAATGGGGTGGCGATTGCGATCAGAGCAAGTGCCTCGGTGAAGGCGATACCCAGCCACATGGTGGACTGCAGGGTGCTGCGAAGCTCTGGCTGACGAGCGATCGACTCGATGGTCTTGCTCACTACGAGGCCGATGCCAACGCCTGGGCCGATTGCTGCGAGACCGTAGCCAACAACTGCGAGGCTGCCGGTGACTCCTGCTGCGAGGATGGTTGCGGACATTTTGTTTTCCCTTCCGTGATTAGAGCTAAACGGTTATTTAGCTCTTAGTGCTCGTCTGCCAGTGCCAACTGAATGTACACAGTGGTCAGAAGAGTGAAGACGTATGCCTGGAGGAATGCCACCAGGATTTCGAACAGGCTGAAGATAAAGCCAAAAGCAAAGGTGCCGGCACCGAAGAATTTGAACCCGCCTTCGGTGTTGAGCAGGAAGAAGCTGGTTGCGCCGAAGCAGAGAACTAGTAGAAGGTGTCCGGCAATCATGTTCATGGTCAAACGCAACGAAAGCGTGATTGGGCGAAGAACAAAGGTTGAGAAGAACTCGATTAGGAATACCAGAGGCAGAATAGCGCCTGGCACACCTGAAGGAAGCAGTGCGGCTTTGAAGTAGCCTGCACCATGCTTGCGAACACCTGCGTAGATGAAGGTCACGTAAGCGGCAACGGCCATAACGATTGGGAGGCCGATTAGCGAGGTACCAGCGATATTGAACGAAGGGATGATACCCGTGATGTTCATGCCCAGGGTGGTGAAGAAGATGGTGGCCAGAAGCGGCATAAAGCGGTTGCCGTCCTTTTCGCCGAGCTGCTCGTACGCAATCGACTTTCGAACGAAGTCTAGGGAAATCTCTCCCATTAGCTGGAAGCGGCCAGGTACAACGTTCCCAGTCTTAACAGCGTTCTTGAACTTTCCAGCCCAGAGGGTGAATACAACCAGCAAAACAACCATGATGATCAGGCGGATAGCCATGATGCGGTTGATTTCGAATGGAGTGCCCTGGAACAGCAGCGCTGCAGGGTAGAACTCGTTGATGCTAGGAGCCTCAAAGCCGGCATCGCCGGAAGCGACAACACCTGGAAGGATCAGGTTTAGTGCGTGTACCAAGGGCTTGAACTCCTGTGTCTAGGGCGGTCTAAAACTGCCAGCTCATGCGGCAATCTAGGCGTGCTAAACCCCGTGCCGACAGCACGGGTTATGCCAATAGTTTACAGGCAAACTTAAGGTGTTTTGAGGGCTTTTTTGGCGCACGGCCATGTTTTAACAAAATAGTTGGGATTATGCCTAGTTACTGCGGTTCGATTGGCAATCGCGCCTTGATAAACAACCATGAGTCGATTGCCAGCGACCCCAAAATACTTGCAACCAGGGTGAAGAACAGCACCGGGCCATTGACCCATGGCGCCTTGTGGAGTACGCCAACTACAACGATGAACAGCACGAATTTGGCAATCCATCCGCCCATTACAACGCCGTAATAGCCAGACAGCGGCAGCTTCCCTCCGAGCGAAACACTCAACGCAGTTACCGATACAAATACCAGAACCATTCCAGCACCAACCAGGGCGCTCAGCAGGCCATCGGAGCCGGCAATAAACCAGCCAAGCAGGCTGGCCACCAGCGCAATACCACCGATGAGGGCGGAGCCCCATCGCAGCACACGACCAAAGAGCTGTGAAACACCGGTGGTTGGGGTTGCCATTATGCGGTCTCCTTAGGGCCTTTGAATACCGGCCAAAGCGTGTAACTGAGGGCAACGATCAGGCCTGGCCCGAAGAACCAAACCACCTGATTTGCCGGAATTAGGAAGTAGAGCAGGCAGGTCACCGAAATCAGCGCCGTCCAAACGTAAAACACCAGCACCGATCCCAGGTGGCTGTGCCCAAAGTCTTGCAAGCGGTGGTGAATGTGGTTTCTGTCGGCGGCAAATGGGCTCTTGCCCGCGCGCAGGCGGCGAAGCACCGCGAGCGTGAAATCGAGTAGCGGCAGCACCAGGATGGCGAGCGGCAAAATAAGCGGCAAGAACGCCGGCACCGAGTTGGTCTTGGTGGTGATGGTTGGGTCAATTTGACCTGTCACGGTGAGGGCAGAGGCGCTCATCAGCAGGCCGAGCAAAAGCGCGCCGCCATCGCCCATGAAGATCTTGGCTGGGCGCCAGTTGAAAGGCAAGAAGCCCACGCAGGCGCCAATAACGCAGGCCGAGATCAACGTTGCTAGGTTGAAGTAGTTAGTTGGGGTGGTCTGCTGGGTGAGCAGGTAGGCGTAGGCAAAGAAAACGGTGGTGCCAATGAGCACAACTCCCGCAACCAGGCCGTCGAGACCATCGATGAAGTTGACTGCGTTCATCACGAGCACAGTGATGAATACGGTTACCACCAGCGAGACGCCGAAGCTGCCGATGGTGAGGCCATCGATGGGAAGCGAAACGATTGTGACGCCCTGCCAGGCCAGGAGGCCAGCCACGAGGAACTGGCCGGCGAGTTTCAGGGTCCAGTCGAGGTCGTAGAGGTCGTCGAAGAAGCCAACGAGGTTGATTGCAACTGCGCAAACCAGAATGGTGATGATCTTGGTTGGGTCTACAAAGACACTGTGGAACCATCCCAGGGTGCTTGCAACACCGATTGCCACAGCGATGCCGAACATCATGGCCACGCCGCCGAGGCGAGGGGTTGGTCGACTGTGGGCATCGCGGGCACGAATGGCCGGGTAGATCTTGTACTTGTGCGCGAGCTTGAGCACCAGCCAGGTTGCCAGGAAGGTAACGACGGCGGCTACGAGCGCAATCAGCAGATAGGCGCGCACTAGTCCTCCAGGAGGTCGCCGGCGATTAGCGAGATCTGGGCGCGAGTTAGGGCACCCTGGCGAACAATGCGCACCTTTCCGGTTGGTTCGCCATCGGCGTTCACAGCCACCGATGTGAGGTCGAGAATGGTGCTGGCCTCACCCTTTGGCGATGGGCCGGCGTTTAGGTAGGTTGCCACAGAGTTCCCTAGGTACTCGGCCGCTTGCTCACAGGTGGTTGCAGCTGGCTGGCCAGTTAGGTTTGCGCTCGAAACAGCGAGCGGACCGGTTTCTTCCAGCAGTGCCAACGCAATCTTGTGGTCTGGTACGCGAAGAGCAACGGTGCCACGGGTCTCGCCGAGGTCCCAGGCCAGGCTCGGCTGTGCGTGCAAAATCATGGTGAGGGCGCCTGGCCAGAAGGCCTGAGCGAGCTTTTGGGCCACCTCGGGAACATCGGTGGCAAGGCCAGCCATGGTTGCGGCGCTCGGGATCAGCACCGGTGGCGG
>Ga0213920_1000904_pt1 | contig 18564 bp, 29 predicted proteins | sample McNCre1117MG_FD_161054 | JGI IMG/M metagenome (GOLD analysis project Ga0213920, IMG submission 161054) | Freshwater microbial communities from McNutts Creek, Athens, Georgia, United States - 11-17 MG | ecosystem: Environmental > Aquatic > Freshwater > Creek | place: USA: Georgia | collected...
CGAAGGAGGGGGCATGAAGATCGACATCGAAGTGGGTGAGTTTCCCGACCCGATGAAGACACGCGTCGGCAACGTCTACGCGGTGCGCGGCGGGCGTGGCGCACGCTTCGGCCACATGCAGGTCGTCGTCGGCATCAGCGACCCGCCGAACTGCTTCAACGACTCGGTGGTCTCGATGATCACCGTGAACAAGCAGGGCGACATCGTTGGTGCGTCCAGCTACGCGCTGAACTACATCGAGGGCAAGCAGCCCATCGCGTTCGTCGACGGTCTCGACGAACTCACCCTGCGCATGCGGAGCCTGTGATGCGGTGCCTCCGATGCGGCACGGCCGCGCCGAGACCGGCCAGCGAGTATTGCAGCGGCAGCGGGCAGTTGCCTGACGAGCACTACATGGTGGCCGACGGCATCTACCTCCAGCACGAGGCGCTGCGCGAGTGGCGTCGCGCGAAGGAAGAATACACCCTCGCCGAGGCGGCGTGTCTCAAGGCGCACGAGAAGCTGAAGCAGGCCGAGGCGCAACTGATGGAGAGGGCACGATGAAGTACCGCAAGAAGCCTGTCGTGATCGAGGCGATGCGTTGGGACGGCAGCATCCACGGCGACAGCGGCGCTGATGTCATCGAGAAGTGGAGCGGCGGCATCACGAAGTGCCGAGGCTTTGGCATGGACCGCGCGCCGTTCGTGAAGCCGCTCCAGTTGTACATCGAGGTGATCACGCCGCACGGCAACATGGTCGCCGTCGAAGGCGACTGGATCATCAAGGGCGTGCAGGGCGAGTTCTACCCGTGCAAGCACGACGTGTTCGTGGCGACCTACGAGGAGGCGGGGATGAGTGATGCCGACGCGCTGGTGGAGAGGTTGCGGGCGCGCGCCGACGAGCAGGAGCGATGCAACAGCTACCCTGTGGACCGTGCGATGGACCGAGAAGCCGCCGACACCCTCGCCGCGCTGAAGGCTGAGGTGGAAATGCTGTCGGGCGTTTTGGCCCGTCACATCATCAAGCGTTCAGAGCAGGCCGCCCGGATCGCCGCGCTGGAGGCCGGTGTGAAGGAGGCGGGCGACCAGTTCGCGTTCTACGCCGATCAGCACCGCGCCAAAGGCACGGACGACGGCAACGCCAAAGCCGCGACCAACCAGCAGTGGGCGGATCGCCTTCGCGCACTAGGAGCCTCACGATAATGAACAACTGCAAGCACGACGTGTTCGTGGCGACCTACGAGGAGGTGACGTGATGGAAGACCTCTGCGACGCCATCTTGCTGGAGCGGACGTTCCGCATGAGCGACCACACCGACCGCTGCGCGTTCCTGCGCGACCACTTCCCCCACAGCTACCGCCAGTGGCTGACGCGCCAGATCAAGCTGATGGACGGTGGCCCGTGATCCGCCTCGCGATGAACATGCTGGCCGAACTGCGTCGCATGTACTGGGAGGCAGTGACGAGCAAAGCCGATGCGGAATTGGTCGTCGAGGCGTTCAACCGCGCCATCGACGAAGCGGCCAGCGTCGCCGATGCAAAGGCATCGGAGGGCTGCGGCTGCTGGTGCGTCGGCAAGGCGATCAGGGAGCGCAAGGTATGAGCGTCGTTGCGGTCTTCGTCGGCGGTCCGCTCGACGGCGAGAAGCGCGAGTTGCCGGACCACGAGGCGCGCATGTACTACGACGTGCAGCGCCGCCTCGATCCGGCGTGGATGCCCAACAACGAGACATCCGAGGACATCGTCTGGCGCGTGCGCTACACGCACCGCCGCTTCCTGCCGCAACCCGAACAGGCCGCCCTGCCCTTCACGGTCTACGCCGAGGAGAGCATCTCCAACACCAAGATGATGGAGCGGCTCTTCGAGCACTACGCTCCACAGCAAGACGAGTGACGATGAGCGAGTTCCTCGACGACGTGCGCCGCGCTCGTCGCGCCATCACCAAGCGCCTGATGCGAGACGCCTGCTACTTCATCGGCCACCGCTGGCACGTCCACTCGTGGCAGCCCTCGCCGCACACGGTGCACAACTACACGCGCGAGCACCACTGCGCGCGATGCGGTGCGATGATGTTCGAGAAGGGCTACAAGAACGCGCTGGAGCAGGGCGCGCCGATCAGGGGTGGGGGGTTCTTTTAGATGACCGACGTGCCCGAGAACGACTCGGGAGTGGATGACGGCGAACTCAATCCACTCACGGGCGAGACCTACGACGCGACACTGGGCGAGTACCGGGGCGAAGGCGAGGCCCCGGCACAGTTCACCGAGGCGCAGTTCGACGAGGTGCGCGAGTTCTTTCGCGGCCTCGTGCAGCGCCGCGACGTGTACCCGATGGCGCGCCTGCTCGAACCCGACAACCGCGTCATCGACCGCTACCTCAACAGCATCGCCTACCACGCGCCCGCGCAGGCGACGCAACTCCAGTCGACCGTGCGCGGCATGATGCGCATCGACGCGCGCGACCACGGCGTTTTCAGCGACGGAGGCATGTCGCCCTACACCAACGAGATCATTCGCGAGTTCAACTTCAAGCCCTACATCGACGCCAACGACCGGCTGCGCCGAGACGTTGCCCAGCGTCGCCGCGCACGCGCGAGCAGAACGCGTGACCGTCAACGCCCGGTTGCAACAGGCGAAGGCATGTCGGTCGATGACATGCTGGCCTCCGACAGCGTCTACCTCACCGCCGTCGGCGTGCTGCTCAAGTATCGGCGCGGCCGCATCTGGTGGGACGAGTTCCAGAAGAACTACTACACCGACTGGGGCGGCGGGCACGACGACCGCGTGATCGAGAAGAAGCCGCTCACCGAGGACGTGATCCTGTCGATCAAGACGTGGATGATCCCATACAGCCGCGCGCTCTCGAAGCTGGGCACGCTGACGCTCACCGAGGCGGTGCAGCACGTCGCGAAGATGGACACGCGCAACGAACTGACGGAGTACCTTGGTGGTCTCCAGTGGGACGGCACCGAACGACTCGCGCAGATGGCGAAGATGGTGTTCGGCATCGAGAACGACCCCTACGCCACGCGCGCCATCGTCAACATGATGGTCTCGGCCGTCGCGCGCGCCTACGACCCGGGTTGCCAGATGTCGAGCATGGTCGTGATCCAGTCGCCGCAGGACATGGGCAAGTCGAAGCTGATCAGGGTGCTCGCCGGGCCGCGCTGGTACCGCGAGGTCGTGGCGCGACCGAACGACAAGGACTTCGTGGTCAACATGACCGGCGGCTGGCTGCTCGAAGTCGCCGAGTTGGCCAGCATCGCCAAGCACGGCACCGACGATCCCGTCGTGAAGGACGCGATCTCCCGCGCGTCCGATTTCATCAGGCCGCCCTACGGCCGCACCGTGCAGGAGTACAAGCGCTCGTCGATCTTCATCGGCACCACGAACGACTCGCACTGGCACCGCGACGTGACGGGCGGCAAGCGCTTCTGGCCGGTCACCGCGATCAGGGTCGACATCGAGTGGGCGGCCCAGTGGCGCGACCAGTTGTGGGCCGAGGCGGTCAAGGCATACCGCGACGGGCACGCCTACTGGGAGGTGCCCCGGGAGGCGCACGCAGAGGCCCTAAATCTGGTCGCACAGCACGATCCGCTGGAGGATGGTGTGTGGACCCGTCTCGTGAACGGAGCACGCTCTGGCGGGCTTTATTTGGGCCGTGAGAGGCTGGTTCAGGGGGTGAACGAGGTCGCCACCGAGGGCACCGACGTGTCGGGCGCGAGCGAGGAGGAGCGCTTCGGGAACCTCGTGACGACCGAGCGGGTCGGGGTCTGGTGGATGGGCATCAGCGTCGAGAACATCAACAAGCGACAGCACGACGTGCGGAGGCTTCTTACACGCTTGGGTATGCAGGCGGTGAAGCGCCGGGCGGGGTCGGGACCGCGCTGGTTCTGGACGCTGACCGAGGAAGGCGAGCGTCGGCTGGCCGAGACGGGGGCGCGGAACACCGGAACGGCTAATTCCGACCAGTGGAACTTGATCCCCGAGTGATAGGGTAGGAATTCGAGAACATGGTTACTTCAAGTGAGCGGGTTGCTGGGGTGAAACGGGGCGTTTTGGGCGGGGTGTTCCGCTGTCAGAGCGGAACGGCCGGGGGGCGCGGAACGGCGTTTGATGCCCATGGCACCTGCACTGTTCCGCTCGTTCCGCGTGTTCCAATGTATTGTGAGAGTCGTAAACGCGCGGGAAGAGAGAAGCGTGCAGCAGGAGTGCAATAAGTGAGCAGGGAGGGGAGAAGAGTCAGAGTGGTGGTGTTGCCCTCTGAAGTTTGGGCGCGGAACGCGGCACGCGCGGAACACCAAGCCCGCTAGTCAACTATTCGGAGAACGCCATGCCGCTGATCGACCCGCCGCCGCCGCTGCCCGAGGACGCCTCGCCGGGTCAGCGAGAAATGCACGCACAGGCTGTGGAGCGCCACCTCACCGAGGGCGGCCGAGTCGTTCGCCCGGCCGAGGGCGAGGACGCCACGGTCGCCGCGCTGCGCGAACTGGGGCGCGACCACGAGCGCTTCATGCGCCTGCACCAGCCGATCACCGCCTCGCTGAAGCTGGCGCTGCTGCGCACCAAGGAGGAACTGGAGAGCCGCGCCCAGTCGACCGAGACGCCCGCGATCATCGCCATCGGCGAGGCGCAGGTGCGCAAGGCCATCGACGGCGACAACGCGGCGTTCAGGGAGATCGCCGAACGACTCGAGGGCAAGCCGGGCAACCGGGCGGGCGATGTCGATCCCGAGGCCGAGGAGAAGCGCGCGCTGATGGCGACGACCATCGAAGCGACGATCCGCGCCCTGACCGACGGCAAGCGGAACCGAGTCGTTGAGGGCGAAGCAACCGAGGTGGAACCATGACGTCACGCTGGCATGTCGTTGCCTACGACCCCGAGGAGGCCCGGCCCGAGGAGGCGGTGTGGACCGTCTCGCTCAACGCCGGGATGCCCGGCTGGGAGACCGACTGCGGCTACCCCGGCTACGGCCTGACCTATGCGCAGGCAAAGGAACTGGCCGACGCAGCCAACGAAATAAATCGACAAAACAGTTGACGGCCGAGTCGTTGTATGAGATAACACCGGGGTCGGCGCATCCCGCGCCACCCGAACCCAACGAGGATCGCATGACCAACGCCCCGAAGACCGCCGAGCAGACCGCCACCGCCGTCGACCTGATCTCGAAGGCGTGCGTCGCGATCACCGAGATGCAGGCCGCGATGGCGACCCCGGCCGCCGACGACATGATCTACGAGGTGCCGAAGTGCCTGTGCATCAAGATGGAGAACGGCAAGCCGCAGGCCGTCGGCCCGCGCTTCGCCGACGCGCTCCCGGCGGGCATGACGTTCAGCAACGGCGTCGGCACCCGCGCGGTGCGCGTCAAGCGCCGCGACGCGATGCAGCGTGCCATCGACGGCAACTTCGCCCTGATCAAGATGCTCTCCGAGCACATGGCGAAGTAATCGACAAAATACTGTTGACCCTGACGGGGAGATGTGAGATAACTCTCCTCGTCAGGGCGCACCCCGCGCCGCCACCCAACGAGGACCGCATGACCAACGAATATTACGCCCGCCCGCTTCGCAACCGCGACGACAGCCCGACGACCCGCTGGGCCATCTTCTTCAACGGTCCGATGTACCTGAACGCGCACATGCTGGGCACGCTGGTGCAGGGCGACCGGGGCTTCTGGTTCCGCGCCTACAAGCAGGACGACGAGGCGCTGGAGCGCCTGCTGAAGCAGGTGCTGCCGGGCGCGCGCAGCCTCAACGGCGCGCTGGCCGCGATCCGCCAGACCTACGACGACATCACCGCCGCGTGGGATCGCGACGCCAAGGCGTTGTACGAACTGGAGAACGGTGCCGAACGTGCCATCGAGAACAGCAACGACGCGTGGGCCTCGACGCAGTCCGCCATCGACGAGCGCTATGGAATGTAATCGATAAAGTAGTTGACACCGACCCCTCGCTCCTGTAGAAGAGAGGGGTCGGCGCATCCCGCGCCCCAGCCCAACGAGGATCACATGGACGTCACCATCCACACCGACATCAACCACCGCCACCGCGCCGACGCGCAGGGCGTCGTGCAGGTCCGCACGCAGGTCATCGAGGTCGAGGGCCGCTGGTTCGAGGCGCGCTGGTGGGCCGACTGGGCCACGGGCGTCAAGCAGCGCATCGACTCGGTCGAGATTGGCGCGGCGCGCGCTGCCGAGACCATCGCCAAGCACCAGCGCATGCTGGCCGCCAAGATCGTCACCGCGAACGCGGTGGCGTGAGGCCCTAGGAAGCCCGTACAGCACGATTCAATTCAACCAGAGGAGAACCCATGCAACTCATCGAACGCCACACCACGGCCATCTACGCGGCTCCAGCGGGCACCGTTCCGGCGGTCCCGCCGGGCGAGACCGCCGACCGCGTCCAGATCATGGTCGACGGCATCCAGTACGTCTGGAAGCGCAACGCCGCCGGGCTGTACTATCGCTACGCTGGCCCCATCGGCTGGCTGACCGTCGGTGACTTCATCGCCGACATCACCGGCCGCGACGTGCAGGAGGCGCAGGCCAATGGATAACATCATCACCCTCCACCGCACCGACGAGCAGTTGCGCGCCCTGCGCCAGCGCCTCTTCAGCCTGCGCACGACCTTCTCGCTCCAGCTTCCCGACGTGCAGCGCGAGGCCAACTCCGACGTGGTCAACGAACTGATCAACGTGATCGAGGGCATGCTGCCGCCGCCCAAAATAGTGGAGGTCAAGCAGTACGTCGTGACCTTCCACAACCGCTCGGTCGGCGACCCAACCAAGCCGCGCGTGCCGTTCATCAACGGGCCGTTCATCGACTGCGATGACGCCGAGGAAACTGCGAGCCAGTATCGCAACCGGTCCGGCTACACCTGCGTGCAGGTCCACGCGTTGAACGTCGAGGTGCCCAGCTATGACTGACGCGAACCAGAACCCCGGGCGGGTCGGCCCGCCCGGGACCGACCGCCGGGCCTATCCCTACGGCTTCTGCCCCAAGTGCGGCCTGATGGGGATACACCGCGAGCGCGGGCCGAACGGCAACGACCGCTGCGCCTATGGCCACGAGTACCCGAGCCGCGACGCGCTGCCCGACCGGCCGACCGACCTGCGCACGCTGGTCGAGCAGCGCATCGAGCGCTTTGCCTGTTCGCGGCGCGTCATGGCATCGCCGCGCGCCGACGAATCCGATCACGCCTACGCTCGGGCGCTTGCGCATGTCATCAGCGAACTGCGCATGGCGCTTTCCGACGCGTGCGACGCGCCGCCCCTCGTGGTCGTCGACCAGAAGACCGGCGACGTGAAGCCGCTGGTCGATCCCGCGACGCAGCAGCGACTCGAACGACTCGAAGCCGAGGTGCGTCGCCTCAACAACAGCATGCGACGCATGCGCTCGGCCCTGCGCGCCGCCGTCACCATCAACGAGGAGGATTGATGAGCCGCGACGACGCTCGCCGCCTGCGCGCGCAGATACCGGCGAGCACCGACCCCGAACGACTCAAGCGCATGGCCCGCGAGGCCGAGAGGCGCGCCGCGCTGGAGGACTGTCCCTACTGCGGCGCGCCAGCCGAGTCGTTCTTCACGCCGGGTCTTGACGACCGGGCCATCGAGATATTCCGCTGCACGCGCTGTCCGGCGAACATGCCGACACGGGCCGAGTGGAACCGACGACCGAACGACCACGGGGGACGCTGATGGACCTGCTGAAGTATCTTGCCGCCGGAGTGGCCGTCGCCGCCATCGGCGTGATCATCGTGTCGCTGATCGAGAGCAGCGTCCGAGACGACCAGCGCGAGGAGAAGCGCCGCGACATCGAGCGCCGCTCGTGAACGACATCGACGCCTTGGTCCTGATCGAGCAGTTCACCACGCTACTGCCCGAGCGCAAGTGCAGCTTGCACATCACGCATAACCAGCATCGCGACTACTACCAGTCGGTCGAGGACTACCTCGCCGACCGTCAGGCGCATCCCGACGAGGTGCTCGGCCGCGACGTGATGGTCGCCACCGACACTGTGTGGGAGTTGCAGGTCTACCCCGAGACGCCCATCGGCTCGTACACGATCTTCGGCCCGACGCTGGCGTCGGTAATCCTGAAGGCACGACGGACATGACCCTGCAACGCTGGCTCATGCTCGCCGCTGGCGTCGTCGCCCTGCTCGCCGGGCTGACGACGATGCCCCAGCGCGCGCGGGCCGACGAGCCGCAGTACGCGATCTTCATCCTGACGGAGGTCGGCTGGCTGCGGTACGTCAGCCCCAAGGGCTACATCGCGCAGCCGCGCAGTCGCATGGTCTGCGAGATCGACAAGGCGTCGGTCGCCAACCTGCGGCAGGGCTACACGCTTGAGTGCCGGGCGGTTCGGTAGGTCGTTGTCAACCCTCCGTACTGTGACTATCCTGTCGTCGAACGACTCGGTCACAGCCCGGAGATCGCCATGCTCGCCTTCCTGCTCCCGCTCTTGTTGGGCCTCGCGCCCGTCGTCGCCGACATGTTCGGCAGCGGCACCAAGGACGTGGTCACCAAGGTCGCCACCGTCGCGAAGGACGTGCTGGGCGTCGACCACGTCGACCAGATCGAGGCGGCCATGGCCGCCGACCCGCAGAAGGCGCTGGAGTTCAAGCAGGCGCTGATCGCGGCGGCGACCGAGGAGAAGCGCATCCAGATGGAGCGCGAGAAGAGCGAGCGCGAGACGTACCTCGCGACGCTGCAAGCCACGCTCACCGACATCCAGTCGGCGCGCAGCGTGGCGATGAGCAACGGCCCGGCGCGCTGGGGTGCGATCATCGTCTCGGTGTTCAGCATCGTGCTGGCCGGTGCCGTGGCCTACATGATGATCTTCCCGTCGCCCGGTGCGAGCAAGCTGACCGAGACCGTGATCACCATGTGGGTCGGCGCGGCAATCAACTGGGTCGCGCAGGTCCAGAACTTCTGGCTCGGCTCGTCGATGGGTAGCCAGCAGAAGGACGCCGCGCTGGCCGATCTCAAGAAGCTGCTCGTCGCTCGCCCGTGAGCAACCTCGCCCAACGACTCCGCTCGGCGTCGTCGGGCGACCTCGCGTTCATCGACGCCGAGCGCCTCTGGCTGGAGAGCGCGCGGCCCAAGCAGGTGCTGCCCATCGACGGCTGGTCGATGGCCGTCGCGCTCTCGGGCCGTGGCTTCGGCAAGACGATGATGGGCGCGTCGTGGGTGCGCAGGCAGGCCGGTCTCTACCCGGGATGCGTCATCCACGTCATCGCGCCGACCTACGGCGACTTGCGCGGTGTCATCTTCAACGGCCCGTCGGGGCTGCTGAAGCAGATACCCGCACCGATGGTCGCGACCGTGAACCACAGCCTGTTCGAGATCAGGCTGTACAACGGCACGCTGATCCGGGGCTACTCGGCCGAGGCTCCCGACCGACTGCGCGGCCCGCAGTGCCACTTCCTGTGGGGCGACGAGGCGGCGGCGTGGGGCAACACCGCGCAGGAGATGATCGCCAACATCGACATGTCGACGCGTCTCGCCTACCGCACGCGCGACGGACGACTCATCCAGCCGCAGCGCTTCTACACCACGACGCCGCGCCCGTTGCAGTGGTTGAAGAAGATGATCGAGCGCCCCGACGTGCACATCGTCACCGGCTCGACATACGAGAACAGGGCGAACCTCGCCGAGTCGTTCCTGCGCGAACTGGAGGAGTACGAGGGCACGCAGATTGGCCGTCAGGAAATCCACGGTGAACTGATCGACATCGGCGAGAGCGCGATCATCAAGCGTAGCTGGCTGAAGCTGTGGCCCGTCGACAAGCCGCTGCCGTGGTTCGACTTCGTGTTCATCTCGCTCGACACCGCGATGACCGAGGCGACGTTCGACAAGAAGACCTACGACCCCGACTACACCGCGTGCACGGTGTGGGGCGTGTTCGCGCACGAGCGTCGCTACAACCTCATGCTGCTCGAATGCTGGCACGAGAAGATTGGCTTCCCCGACCTGATCCTGCGCGCACGGCGCGAACTCACGGCGGTCTACGGGCGGCGCACCGAGACGTTCTTCAAGCCGCTCATCGGCTCGGCCATCGTGCACGAGCAGAAGCGCAAGCCCGACCTGCTGATCATCGAGGACAAGGGCTTCGGCATCGGGCTTCGCCAGATGCTGGCGCAGGAGGGCATCGATAGCTGGCCGTACAACCCCGGCCGCGCCGACAAGACGAGTCGTTTGCACGCCGTCTCGCACATCCCCGCCGCCGGGCGCATCTGGTTGCCCGAGTCGAAGAACGCCGCTGGCGAGCCGCGCTCGTGGTGCCAGCCCCTGCTCGACGAGGTCTGCGTCTTCTCCGGGCCGGGAACGACCCAGCACGACGACTTCGTCGACAGTTCCTCGCAGGCGTGGCGCTACTTCGCCGACCGCTGGCTGAACACGGGCGTCGGCGCGGAGATCAAGCCCGACACCGTGCATGTCGAGGGCTTCGAGGAGGACGATGTGCGACCCGCCGCCTACGGCGAGGTCACGCGCAACCCCTACGACGCTTGACTATCTTGTCGATGCGGACTAGCGTCACCGAATGAACCTCAGCCCCAACTTCACGCTCGCCGAGTTTCTCGTGAGCGAGACCGCCGTCCGTCAGGGCATCGACAACACGCCCGACACCACGATCATCCTCAACCTGCGCAGGCTGGCCGAACGACTCGAACAGGTCCGCGCGATCTTCAACGCGCCGATCATCATCACCAGCGGCTACCGCAGCCCGGCGCTGAACGCCGCCGTCGGCGGCGTGCCCGACTCGGCGCACATGTTCGGCCGTGCCGCCGACTTCATCATCCCGACCGTCGGCAGTCCGCTGCACATCGCGATGCGCATCACCAAGTACCCCGACATCCGCTTCGACCAGTTGATCAACGAGTACGGCTCGTGGGTTCACTTCGGCATCGCGGAAGAGGGCACCGAGCCGCGCATGCAGACGCTGACGTACAAGCGCGGCCAGCCGGTCTTCAACATCCTCTGCTAGGAGTCGTTTCATGGGTGAAGTGGTCGAGTTCGTGAACATGGGCATTGGTGACGCCGTCAGCGCGATGCGCAACGGCCACCGCGTGCGTCGCAAGGGCTGGAACGGCAAGGGCATGTGGCTTGCGCTGGTGACCGGCGATAGCTGGAGCGCCGGGCTGGCGAAGCACCCGCTCGACGACCGCGAGGACGGCAAGCTGGAGTTGCCGCTGCTGCCGTTCGTGCTGATGCGCACGGCGACTGGACAGCCGGTGCCGTGGCTGTGCTCGCAGACCGACCTGCTGGCCAACGACTATGAAATCCTGAAGTAATGGGACGACTAGTCAATCTTGCCGGGCGGGTTGTTGGCAGGCTTCGTGTCCTGAAACGACTCGGAGATCAAGGCAAGCATCCGCTTTGGCAGTGCGTGTGCGCTTGCGGGACGAAAGTCACCGTGCGAGGTGATCATCTGCGCCAAGAGCATGTGAGGTCGTGTGGGTGTCTGAGCAGCGAAGCCTCGTCTGTTCGACGCCTGAAACACGGCCACACTCGTCGTCGAAGCGAGTACAACATCTGGCAGTCGATGCGCCAGCGGTGCAACAACCCGAACAGCCGGGCGTATCTCCTCTACGGCGCACGCGGCATTCGTGTTTGCCGACGTTGGGATCGCTACGAAAACTTCTACGCGGACATGGGAGACCGACCGCCGGGACGGTCTCTCGACCGCATTAACAACCAAGGCGACTACAAGCCGAGCAACTGCCGATGGGCCACCGCCCAAGAGCAGGCCAACAATCGAAGGAAGCCCGCCCGATGAGCACGATGGACAACACGCCCGCCCCGCCGCCGGTCGACCCGACGAAGCCGGTCGGCTTCATGTTCGAGCAGGAAGCCAGCCCGACCGCGCTGCTGATCGTCCGGCACGACTTCAACCCGAGCAAGTACGACACCGTGGCCCACATCAAGCTGGTCGCCGCCGCGCTGATCACCGAGGCCGAGCGGCTCCGCGACCGGCCGCTGCTCCACGAGACCGACAGCGCGGGCAACCCGAACGTGCCGAACATCAACCGGAACGTCCGCTTGCGCGCCGCCCAGCGCAACGCCGCCATCGCCATCACGCATCTCGAAGACGCCGCGATGCATCTCGTGAAGGCCGCGACCGCGTGATCGAGGCGCTGTCGCCGTTGCTGGTGCAGATCGTCTACGCGCTGGTCGGCATCGGCGCGGCGATCATCTTCGCGGCTGTTGCGCTCGTCATCGTCCTCGGCCTGATCCTCGCGTACCTCGTTTTCGGCGGCGACAAGCCCGGCGGCCGACGGTGAGCGACGTGCTCGATGAACTGAGCGGCGTGCACGTCACGGGCCGGGACGGCGTGAACCGGGAGTTGACCTTCCGTCAACTCCAGCATTTTTGCGCGAGGGGCATGCGCGACATGGATCAGGCCGGGCCGCGCGCCCGGATCGAAATCCAGCGCGCCATGGACCCCGACTACCGGCCGCTCGCGCCCTACGAGGGCCTGCGCCGGTTCCGGCGGTGGAGGGGCGCGTGAGGCCGCTCAGCAGGCGCGGTTTTCTGGCCGCCACAGGGGCAGCAGCCATCGCCCCGGTGGTTGAACCTGTCCTCGCGGAAGCCGCTCCTGCGGCCTCCGCAGCGTCTCACGAGGCGCATGTCATGGCGACCTACCAGTGGTCGACCTACGGCGGCCGCGTGGCTGGCGGGTTTACCGAGGCCGAAATCGAGAACCTCGCCGCGAACCTGCTGAACGACATGTTTCCCATCCCGCGCGTGCAGGTCGAGAAACGCTACGACGAGCGCGGCCTGCTCCTGCCGCCGCGCCTGCCGGAAGACCCCACCGCCGGGTAGGGGACTGGCGCGAGTCGTTCGGTTACGCTAAGGTCACGGGAACCCTCTTCCAGCCCGGGTTCCGATGGCTCCTCCGCTCGTCAAAAAGGCCGCGCCCCCGTCCCGCATCGTGGCGTCCGAAATGGTCGACCGCGTCAAGGACGCCCTCGCCAAGATCAAGAACGGCTACGGCGCGGAGCAGGCTGAACGACTCGTGCGCGCCGCCGACGAGGGCGCGAACCTCGGTCTCTACTCGCCGCGCGCACTGGAGCGCGCCGTCGGGGGCAACGGCCACCTCCTGACCGTGCTGGAGCCGGGCCGCTTTCAGGACTTCGCCGCGCGCATCCCCGACAAGCACTTCGCCGCCGACCCCTACAACATCGCGATGGACTACCGCTTCAGGCAGGGGCGGAACCGCTTCGAGCACGTCATGGAGTCGTATGGCGACATCGGCCGCGAGAGCGGTTGGAGCGAGGTCCCCGAGTTGCGCTTCAGCATGGGCCGCAAGCAGCCGATCCTGCACGAGCCGCAGTTCAACGCGATGTTGCCGACGAAGGAGGACTACCCCTACGTCCAGAGCCACGAGGGCCGCCACCGCAACATGGCCATCGAGACGTATCTTCAGGAACCGAAGTCGCTGGTCGTAATCCGGCCGCACGCGCAACGCGACCTGATGCTGATGCCTGCTGCCGACGACGCGGAACGACTCGCCTATTTCAAGGAGTTCCTCGAATCACGCAACAGCAGGGTCATCCCCGAGACGCAGGCGTATAGCCCGCTCAACGCGCGCGGCCTCACCGAGAAGACCCTGCCGCAACTGCCGCCGCTCTACGCCAAGGGCGGCGAGGTCGAGGGCTACGAGACGGGCGGCCGCATGCGCGGCGCGCTGCGTTTCGCCAACGACATCCGAGACTGGTTCGGCGACCACAGCGCGGCCGCGATCAGCGAGGTCGTCGACGAAACGAGGAAAACCGGCCGCGAGGCGGGACGCTTCGGCTTCGGCAATCGCGACACCGGACAGGGCTGGCTCTCCGCGCCGGGCGTCGGCACGCCGGGGTCCGTGAAACTGAGCCGGACGACCGACGAGTTCGCCGGTAGCCCCGGCATCTATCTCCACACGCCGGGGCACCCGACGCACACGGGCTATGACCGCTTCAGGACCGACGCCGACTCGCGCCGGTTGCCCGAGGGCTTCGATGTCCACACGCACCCGCCACTCGACCACTCCGGTCGGATCATGGACGAGGCGCTCATCCGCAATTCGATCAGCAGTGGCGGCATCGGCCCTCTCGCGCCGTCGAACGCGGACATCGAGAACTGGATGTATCCGCACCTGACGCGGACGCATCCGTCGGACCCGCGTTATGTGTCGTACATCGTGGGCGGTCACCACAACGCGCTGCTGGCCATGGGCGACCCGGAATTCAACGCGTTGGGCAACGGCTGGCGCGCGCCGTCCGACGTACACGACAAGTTCAAGCGCGTGCTGGAGGCCAGCGGCAAGAGCAGCAAGCTGTGGAAGGCCGTCAACAACAGCCCGGTCGTCGACGACGTGATGCGCGACTACAGCGTGCGCAATCGCACGCAGGTGTGGGCACCGCTCCTCTCTGGCGAGCAGACGAAGGCGGGCCTGCCGCTGACGTTCGCCGCCGAGACGCCGTTCGGCAACGGCTACCTCGAAGGCGCGATGCAGGACCTCTTCCGGCGGCTGTCGTCGACCAACAGCGACATCGCGGGCATCACCGGCAAGGCCGAGGGCGGCGAGGTCCAGAAGTTCGGCAAGGGCAGTCTCGTCGAGCGCGCAAAGGGAGCGCTCTCGAACTTCATCGACAAGCCGACGGCGCACCTCAAGGAGTGGCCGTGGAACCCGCTGGAGGATGTCGCCAGCAAGATGCCTGCGGAGATACCGCAGCACGTCCTCGACTACGGCAACTTCATGCAGCACATGACCAACGTCGCGGGCAACGAGGGGCTGACGCCGCGCGATCTGATCAAGGCGTACACGACGACCCGCGCCAGCATCCAGCGGCAGGCGCGCGACCGCAGCATGCTCGACCCGCGCATCCCGCTCACCGAGACCGGCCGCATGGTGCGGCCCGAGGGCGCGTTCGCCGACTGGCTCCAGTCGCCCATGGGCGAGAAGTACCTGAAGTACGCCACCGAGGGCGAGGCGCACCCGGAGACGATCTCCGACGCCATGAACTTCATGCGCACGTTCGGCCTGCACAACAAGCTGGGCGAAGACCTCACCGCCGCGCCGTCGATCATGCCGGGACGCGAGGGCGTGCTCTCGAAGCTGATCGCCGACTCGGGCGCGGGCACCGACAACATGTCGGACTGGTTCGACGCGGTGAAGGACATCCCGGGCATCAACTCGGCCAAGCGCGGCTTCCTCGGCGCGCTGCTCGGCTACGGCCGACTGCCGACGCTCGACGCGCGCCAGATCGAGATGAACGTGCCGAAGGAGACGCGCGGCCTGCTCGACAAGTTCGGTCGACGCGGCAACGGTCGCGGCGGCGAGGAGGCGGTCGAACGACTCGCCGACCGCATCCGCGCGCTCGACTTTGGCATGCCCGACGAGTACCGGCCGTTCGACATGCACCTCGGCCACCACACGATGTGGGACGCCGCCAAGGGCGACCTGACGACCCACGACGACCTCAAGCGCATGATGCTCAACCGGGCCGAAGGCGGTCCGGTGCAGCACTTCGACAAGGGCAACCTCGTGAAGAGGATTGCCGGTGCCCTGACGCGTTCCTCCGAGGCACACGGAGTACCCGAGCAGGAAATTCACGAAGCCATCGCGAAATCGACAAAGAACAAGAACAACACGATTTCCGACGTGGTGCCGAAGCGCAACTACGGCGAGGCCGAGTTCGGTCTGGTGCACGACGACTCGATGTTGCCGCAGGTCGACTTGCGTCCCGAAGACCTGAAGGGTCGCGTGATCGCGGGGACGATCTCCGACCGGCTGAACACCGGAAGCCACCTGACCGACGTGCTCGGCAAGAAGCTGATCGACCCGGTCTACCTCGAAGGCGGGTACAACTTCCCGCGCGGCGAGGCTGCGCAGTCGCGAGGTCTGTGGGCGTCCGAACCCGGCGCGCTGACGACGGTGTTCAACAACGTCAAGGACTTGGAGAAGAAGTACGACGCCCCGGTGAGCCTGACGCCGCTGCTGATGGGCCGCACGTCGCTCGACTCCACCAAGCAGATGTCGGACGTGCTCGGCCAGTTGCTGAAGCAGGGGCCGATGAACGAGGCGCTGCAAGACTTCATCAACGCGGGCATGCGCAAGAAGTTCCCGACGTGGCCGGGCATCAACAGCGAGAACTGGCACGACTGGCAGAAGGGGCTGAAGATCAGCGACCGATCCTTCCTGCCGCAGCTTCTCGACTCGGCGGCTGCGCGCGACGTGGGCGGCCCGAACATTGGAGACCTGCGCATCGCGCTCACCGACCCCACCGCGCTGATCACGCCGAACTACCACTCCGGCCGTCTCATCGGCGCGGTCGACACGTCGGTGCCGCCGCACCGTCAGCGCCTGCACAGCGGCTATGGCTCGACGTTGACGGGCGACTATCAGGGCGACTTCGGTCGCTGGGTTCCGCCCGAGATCATGTATGGCGACGATTGGGCCGAGCGCTTCCAGAAGGGCAACCCTTCTGCTCTCGGCCGTCGCGTGATGATGCGTTCGCTGCCGCACCAGTACATGGACCAGAAGGCTATCGACAGAATTTCCGGCTTCATGGAGGAGGCGGATCGTTTGGGCCTCCCGAAGGCCGAAGGAGGCACTGTGGGACGCAACGCGCACGGCGGCACGGTCGATGACAACCCGCCCTCGTTCGACTTCCAGACGCCCGAGATTGGCAGCGAGGGCGGCGGCATCCTGTCCAACCCCATCGAGCCGCTCCAGCTTGGCAGCGGGCCGAGCAGTGCGGCGCTCGCCGAGACGCGTGCGGTCGACGACGACGCCGCGCGCCTGATGGCCAGCGCGCCGAAGCCCGCGCCGATGAAGCAACAGCAGTCGGGCGGTGGCGGTGGCAACCCGCTCGGCAGCATCCTCCAGTTGGGCGCGCAGATACTGCCGATGTTCCTCCAGCACGGCGGCAGCGTCCCCGGCTACGCCGCTGGCGGGTATCAGGACATATCCCCGAACGACTTCGACGACTCGGCGTGGCTCGGCTCCGACGCGCTTTCTCACGCCAGCGACATGCTGCGCGCGATGGACTGGGATGCGGCCGTCGGCGCGCGTCGCTTCACGAGCACGCCCGCCGAGCGTCGGACCGCTCGACAGCGCGCGATTGACGACAGTCAGCCGCGCATCGACGAGATCAACCGCAGCGGGGCCGACTTCTGGCGCGGCGAACTGGAGAACCTGCGCAACGTGGGCTATCACCCGGCCAAGTATGGCGTTGGTGCGCTCCACCGCATCGGCGCGGCTATCTCGCCCGAGGGTCCGTCGGCGCAGGACATCGTCGACACGATGAGTCCAGACATGCGCTACCGCGACACCTACGGCCCCGTCGCCGCACCGCTCGACGTGTTGGGCATTATCGCGGGCACGATGGGCGGTGGCGGCATGCTCGGTCGTCTCAGCACCAAGGCGCTGGGCGAGGCGATGCCCCTCATGCGGCGTATGCTCGCTCCCGCTGCCGCGCCGGTCGTCGCTGAAGGCGTGCGCGACATGGCGGGATACGCCGACGGTGGAGTCGTCGGCGACTACAAGTTCGGCGGCGAGACGCAGTGGGACGGCGTCCCGGGCGCGAGCATGTACGCCGAGGGCGGCGGCGTGGCGATGAAGGATGGCGGCTTCCTGCACGACGCGCTGGGCACCATCGGCGGCCTCATCGGCAACTTCTTCCTGCCGGTCGCGGGCGGCATGGCCGGGTCGACGGCGGGCAACGCCTTGGGCGACCTGTTCGAGGGGCACCCCGACAACATCGACGACGACGCCCGCCGCAACTTCACGATGGGCCTCGTCAACGACTCGGGCGAGTTCGACCCGGGCCGCATCCCGGGAGCGCTGAAGGGCGCAGGCCCGCAGGTCGCGTCGATGTTCATGGCGCAGGGCGGCGGCGTCGGTGACGACGACCTGCTCTACCACGCCATCGACACACAGAACTTCAGCCAAGGCGGCGCGCTGCGCGCCTGCGGGGGATACGGACGATGAGCGACGTGTACGGCGCAGAAGACCCTCTCGCCCAGCCGGGCCTCTCGGAAGGCGAGAGCCACATCGACGCCGCCACGCCGCCGGGCAGCGACGTGATCATCGCCGCCGACGGGACGGTCTCCATCGTGCTCGACGAGGAGGGCGCATCACCGGCTGGTGGCGATCAGCACTTCGCCAACCTCGCGCTCAACATGGAGGAGAACCGTCTCACCGAGATCGCGATGGACCTGTTCGACGCCATCGAGATCGACAAGGAGGCGCGCGCCAAGCGCGACGAGCAGTATCAGGAGGGCCTCAAGCGCACGGGCCTCGGCGACGATGCTCCCGGCGGCGCGTCGTTCCCGGGCGCGAGCAAGGTCGTCCACCCAGTGCTGACCGAGGCGTGCATCGACTTCTCCGCGCGCATTATGAACGAGATGATGCCGCCCGAAGGCCCGGCGAAGTCGAAGGTGCTCGGCGAGAACACGAACCAGAAGGACGACCGCGCCGACCGCGTTACGCGCTACCTGAACTACCAGCTTACGGAGTTGATGCCGAACGTCTACCACGAGTTCGAGATGGGCTTCACGCAGTGCCCGCTCGGTGGTGCGTTCTACACGAAGATGTACTAC